>ENA-UAOM01000118-UAOM01000118.1-human-gut-metagenome-genome-assembly--contig:-NODE-118-length-26499-cov-7.151906_pt1 | contig 26499 bp, 25 predicted proteins | sample MGYA00243468_ERZ654555 | MGnify/ENA primary metagenome ERZ654555 (study PRJEB26926, sample SAMN06164434) | human gut metagenome | biome: ENVO:00009003; feature: ENVO:2100002; material: ENVO:00002003... | reverse complement strand
CGAGATGTCTTAGGGTCTCGTGGGCTCGGAGATGTGTATAAGAGACAGCAATATACCCTAACTACGCAGTATGTGGAGGAAACCTTAGAACGGATTAAAAATGACGCTGAGGTTTACTGGGTGTGTCTGCCAATGGCAACCAGAACGGCATTATCCAACTATGAAATGTTTTGGTATCCATGGGACGATAAGAAAAAGGATTTATGGATTCGTCCGCTTCCCGACCACGAGTATGTAATTTCCTTGGAAAACAATCCGATGACAACCTATCACTATAAAATGCATCAGGAGGATTTGGCAAAGCAGTTTGCCCGGTGGTATAAGAAGAGCCACGGCGATACCTCAACCATTTGTCTGTTAGGCAACCGTGCCGATGAATCCTTACAAAGATATAATGGATTTTTAAATAAGAAGTATGGCTATAAGAATGAATGCTGGATTACTCAGCAGTTTAAAAATGTTTGGTGTGCTTCCCCAATCTACGATTGGACGGTACAGGATGTTTGGCACGCAACCTATATTCATAATTACAGCTATAATAAGCTGTATGATTTATTTCATTTGGCAGGGCTTCGTCCGTCCCAAATGCGGGTAGCCTCCCCGTTTAATGATTATGCAAAGGATAGCTTAAACCTATACAGAATCATAGAGCCTGCCACATGGATTAAGCTGTTAGGACGGGTTCAGGGGGTGAATTTCGGGAATATCTATGGAAAAACCAAAGCCTTGGGCTACCGCAATATAACGCTGCCGCCGGGACATACTTGGGAAAGCTATACGAAGTTTTTGCTGGCGACGCTGCCGGTTAGGACGAGAAATAACTACATTAAAAAGTTTAAAACTTCGATAAAATTCTGGCATACCACGGGTGGCGGACTGGAAGAGGAAACGATTCAGGAGCTGATAGCTCATGGCTATAATATCAAAAGAAACGGCGTTTCCAATTATACCATTATGAAGGAGTCCAGAATCATCTTTTTAGATAAGATACCCGACCATACCGATGATATTAAATCGACGAAGGATATTCCGAGCTGGAAAAGAATGTGCTATTGTATATTGAAAAACGACCATCTTTGCCGCTTTATGGGCTTTGGCTTAACCCGGGAGCAGCAAAGAAATATTGATGAAATTAAGAAAAAATATAAAGCCTTTGGCAATTAGAATGGAGTGAACCCTATGGCAAAAAGCCCAGTTTATAAAATTATCGCAGTACCGATTGAAAAAATAACCCCTAATGATTATAACCCGAATTCCGTGGCAACCCCCGAAATGAAGCTGCTATATGACAGTATCAAGGAGGACGGCTATACGATGCCGATTGTCTGTTATTATGATAAGGAAGCCGATAAATACATTATTGTTGACGGCTTTCACCGGTATCAGACGATGCTGGACCACCCGGATATTTACGAAAGAGAGAAGGGCTTGCTGCCGGTATCCGTAATCAATAAGTCCTTAGATAACCGCATGGCAAGTACCATCCGCCATAACCGGGCAAGAGGAACGCATAACGTAGATTTAATGAGTAATATCATTAAGGAACTGCATGAGCTAGGTAGAACGGATGCGTGGATTTCCAAGCATTTGGGTATGGACCGTGATGAAATCCTAAGATTGAAGCAGATTACAGGTCTGGCAGCCTTATTCAAGGATATTGATTACTGCAATGCGTGGGTACCGGAGGAAAAGGATATCGTCGTTATCGACAAAGAACTGAAGGACGCATAAATTTTCTTTTGTTGGATACAATGTAAAGGAGGGGGCGGAATATGATAAAAAAGCATCCCTTTGCCCCGGTAATCCATAAGGACTGTCGGATATTGATTTTAGGCTCCCTGCCGTCTGTTCGTTCCGTTCAAGAGGGATTTTATTATATGCATCCCCAAAACAGATTTTGGAAGCTGATGTCCGCCATATATGAATTTGATTTTGTGACCGCCGATATTTCTCAAAAGAAGGAAGCCTTGCTGTCCTTTGGCATTGCTCTTTATGATGTTGTAGCCCAATGCAGCATTGAGGCGTCTAAGGATTCTACCATCCAGAATGCCGCGGTGCAGGATATTCGGGGACTGTTAAGAAATACTTCGATTGAAAAAATTGTTTTAAACGGGAAAACGGCATATTCCTTATTCCTTAAGGCATATCCCGGCCTGACAGATATGGCAGTATATGCTCCGTCGACCAGCTCGGCGAATGCATCGTATTCTTTAGAAAAATTAACGGCTGTTTGGAGAAAAATATTGATATAGAGCTTGGAAACGTTTCCGAGCTTTTCTTTTGCGGCGGGGCTTGACAATTTCCAGCATAGTCTTTATAATGTTGTATGTCAAACAATTAAAGGGGAAACAGCATGGAATATCACATTGGCGGAAGTATCCGCTGTCTGGCAAATAGAATTAGAAGAGAAACGGATAATATCGAGGTTATTATGAGAATGGAGGAATTATCCGGAACAAACGGCTTTATTATCGGCTATATTCAGCGTGCCGGCTGTCCGGTTTATCAAAAGGATTTGGAGCAGGAGTTTGGGATTACCCGTTCCACGGCGTCCAGAGTTCTGACCCGAATGGAGCAGAAGGGACTGATTGAAAGAAAGACCGTGGATTCTGATGCCCGATTACGCCAGCTTGTGCTGACGCCGAAGGCAGAACGTCTGAATAAAGAGGTCATCTGCGAGCTGAATTTGTTTGAACAGCGGCTTTTAAAGAATTTTACAGAGGAAGAGGTTCAGCTTCTATCCTCTTTTTTAAAGCGTATAGAGGAAAATTTGTATATGGAGGATAAACCAAATGATTAGAACATTGATGAAAAGTATAAGAGAATATAAAAAGGCGAGTATTTTAACTCCGGTTTTTGTGACGTTTGAGGTTATTATGGAATGTCTTTTGCCTTTTTTGATGTCTATGCTGCTGGATAATATGCAGACCAGTGACGTTGGGAAAATGGTATGGATTATTCTTGCCCTGATTGTCTGTGCTACCTTGGGGCTGGTATTCGGCTTTTTGTCCGGAAAATATGCTGCCATTGCCTCTGCCGGCTTTGCCAAAAACTTGCGGCAGGATATGTTTTATAAAGTACAGGATTTTTCTTTTGAGAATATCGACCGTTTCTCTGCGTCCTCTTTAGTGACGAGAATGACAACCGATGTCAGCAATATGCAGATGGCATACGGCATGATTATCCGGGTGACGGTTCGTGCCCCATTAATGCTGATATTTTCTATTATTATGGCTTTTATTGTCAATGTCAAATTATCTGTTATCTTAGTTATAATGGTACCGATTATCGGGGTGATTTTCTTTATCTTAATCAAACTGGCTATGCCGCTGTTTGATAAGGTATTTAAGAAATATGATGCTTTAAATGAATCCATTCAAGAAAATATCAACGGTATCCGGGTTGTTAAAACCTATGTCCGGGAGGAATATGAGCAGCAGAAATTCAATAAGGCTGCCGATGATGTCTGCCGTGACTTTACTAAGGCTGAAAAGATAGTTGCCTATAATACTCCGGCTATGCAGCTGGCAATTTATACGGCAATGACGATTATCTGTATTTTCGGAGCCTATATTGCCGTCACTACGTTCGGTGTGGAAATGACAACCGGCAAGCTGCAAAGCTTGTTGGTATACGGCATCCAGATTTTAAATTCCCTGATGATGCTTTCCATGATATTTGTCATGCTGAGTATTTCTGTTGCCGGCGGAAAAAGAATTGCCGAGGTACTGACGGAAAAAAGCACGCTGACAAACCCGGAAAATCCGGTATATGAGGTACCGAACGGGACGGTTGAATTTAAAAACGTGTCCTTTAAGTATAATTCCAATGCCGAAAAGAATGCTTTGGAAAATATCAGTCTTACGATTCCTTCCGGAGCAACGGTGGGAATTATCGGCGGTACCGGCTCTTCTAAGACAACGCTTGTCAATTTAATTTCCCGGCTGTATGACACGACGGAGGGCGAGCTTTTGGTCGGCGGTATCAATGTTAGGGAGTATGATTTAAAAACGCTTCGGGATAATGTTGCCGTTGTCTTGCAGAAGAATGTCCTGTTTTCCGGAAGTATCAATGAAAACCTGCGGTGGGGCAAGGCTGATGCGACGGAGGAAGAAATCCGCCATGTATGTCATCTTGCCTGTGCCGATGAATTTATTGAGCGGTTCCCGGAAAAATATGAAACCCATATCGAGCAGGGAGGAACCAATGTATCCGGCGGACAGAAGCAGAGACTTTGTATTGCGAGGGCATTGCTGAAATCCCCGAAGATTTTAATTTTAGATGATTCTACGAGTGCCGTAGATACAAAAACCGATGCGATTATCCGCAGCGGTTTGAAAAATGAGATTCCGGATACGACGAAAATCATTATCGCCCAGCGGATTTCCTCCGTGGAGGCGGCAGATATGATTATTGTTTTAGACGGCGGACATATCGACGGAATCGGTACGCATGATGAGCTTCTTGAAAATAATAAAATATATCAAGAGGTTTATAATATTCAGAATAAAGGAAGTGAAGCATAATGGCAGGTCCAATGGGTAGAGGCGGCATTAAGGCGAAGATGACGAAGCAGAGCCTGAAGGCCTTACCGAAGCTGTTAAAGTATTTATTCAAATACTACAAGATTCAAATGATTATCGTGTTTATCTGCATTATCTGTTCTGCCATCGCCGGAGCTTTTAATACGGTATTTTTAAAAAGAATTATTGATGATGTAATTACTCCGGGGCTGACCTTAGGCTATGACGCCGTAAAGGGAGCTTTAATGGAAGTTCTGATAATGATGGTCTGTGTCTACGGTGTAGGTGTTTTGTGCGGATTATTGTATACCCAGATTATGGCGAGGGTAGGACAGGGCTTTTTGAATCATTTAAGAAAGGATATGTTTGCCAAAATGGAATCTTTGCCGATTCGTTATTTTGACCGCAATCCTCACGGTGATATTATGTCCCGTTATACGAATGATGTCGACGCAATCCGGCAGTTTATTACGCAGACGCTTTTGCAGGTAGTCAATACCTCCGTCACGATTATCTATATTATTTTTATGATGCTGTTTTATAGTATGTGGCTTGCCTTAATCTCCTTTGCGGGTGTCGTAGCTATCCTATTCATCATCAAGCATATCGGCTCAAATTCTGCCAAGTATTTTATGCAGCAGCAGATTTCCACCGGTAAGGTTGAGGGCTATATTGAGGAAATGATGAACGGACAGAAGGTCATCAAGGTATTTAACCACGAGGAAGAGGTTAAAAGAGATTTTAACGGAATTAATGAAAAGCTGTATGACGACGCTCAGAAGGCAAACTACTATGGAAATATCCTAATGCCGATTTTAAATAATTTAGGAAATGTCATCTATATTCTGATTGCCTCCGTCGGTTTCGTTTTGGCATATTTTAATTGTTATAATCTAAGTATCGACGGCTTGGTTTCCGGAAATACGGTCCTTACCATCGGTATTGTTGCCTCCTTCTTGGGAATGAGTAAGCAGTTCTCTCAGTCTATCGCCCAAGTATCTCAGCAGATATCTATGGTAGCGATGGCGATGGCTGGTGCAACTCGCGTCTTTACTCTTTTGGAGGAAGAGCCGGAGGCAGACGAGGGCTATGTCACTTTAGTTCAATGCAATATCCAGCCGGACGGCACAATTACGGAAACCACCGAAAGGACAGGACATTGGGCTTGGAAGCATCCGCATAAGGCTGACGGTACCGTCACCTACCACGAGCTGAAGGGCGATATTGTTTTGGAGAATGTGGATTTCGGATATTTCCCGGATAAAATGGTCTTGCATGATGTCAGTATTTACGCTCATCCGGGGCAGAAGATTGCCTTTGTCGGTGCTACCGGAGCCGGTAAAACGACGATAACCAATCTAATTAACCGGTTTTACGATATTGCGGACGGCAAGGTCAGATACGACGGAATCAATATCAAAAAAATAAAAAAGAGTGATTTGCGTAAATCCTTAGGTATTGTTTTACAGGATACCAACCTATTTACCGGTACGGTTATGGAAAATATCCGCTACGGAAGATTAGACGCAACCGATGAAGAGGTCTATGAGGCGGCAAAAATTGCGAACGCCTACGATTTTATCACCCGGCTTCCGGACGGCTTTCAGACAATGCTTACCCATGACGGTGCCAATCTATCTCAGGGTCAGCGGCAGCTACTGTCTATCGCCCGTGCCGCCTGTGCGGATACCCCGGTAATGATATTAGACGAGGCAACCTCATCCATTGATACCCGTACGGAGGCTTTAGTACAGAAGGGTATGGACCAGCTTATGCATGGAAGAACGGTATTTGTCATTGCTCACCGACTGTCTACCGTTAGAAACTCAGACTGTATTATGGTTTTAGACCACGGAAGAATCATAGAACGCGGCGACCATGAATCTCTATTGGCGGAAAAGGGTACCTATTATCAGTTGTATACCGGTGCCTTTGAGTTAGAATAAAGCTCTATAAGAGGAAGGATTGAAGTAAGTCCTTCCTTTTTATTCTCTCAAATAAGGACCTAAAGAAGCTTTTATCCCTTCAAATTGGCAAAGGAAGATAAAATACCTAATGTTTAGACTGGATAAAATAAACCTATAAAAGAAAAAGGATAAAGAAAAAATACTTTACTTTGAATAGATTTAATTGTATAATTCTAATGTATAAAAATGAAAATCCCATCCGAAATAGATGACAGGTTTTAGAGAGCTGCTGGCTGGTGAAAAGCAGTAGAATGTATCTGTTTGTATCAATGGGGGAGTTGATATGGGGATAAGCCATATCCGCTGACTGCGTTATCGTCTGAAGAAGTGCCATATAGCAATATATGGAACTAAGGTGGTACCACGATAATTCGTCCTTAGATTTTAAATCTAAGGATTTTTATTTTTGAGGAGGAAAGAGAATGAAGGATTATAAGGATACCCTGTTTATGGGAAAAACAGATTTCGAGATGAGGGGAAACTTGGCAAACAAGGAGCCATTAATCCAAGAAAAGTGGAAAAGCATCAACCTATATAATAAGGTCATCAAAAAGAATGAAGGAAAAAGGGAATATACACTGCATGACGGACCTCCCTACGCCAATGGCGATATTCATTTAGGTCATGCCTTAAATAAAATTTTGAAGGACTTTGTCGTGCGGTATAAAAATATGAACGGCTATAAATCCGTTTATATCCCGGGTTGGGATACGCACGGTCTGCCTATCGAGAATGCATTGCAGAAGGCAGGGGTCAGCCGGAAGGACAAAACGACGGCGGAATTTAGAAACTTGTGTACGGAGTATGCCTATAAGCAGGTGGAAAGACAGAAGAAGGGCTTTATGCGTTTGGGTGTTCTGGGAGATTTCGACCATCCGTATATTACCTTACAGCATGATTTTGAAAGAGACCAGATTTTGGTTTTCGCCAAAATGGCAGAAAAGGGATTAATTTATAAGGGCTTAAAGCCGGTGTATTGGTCGCCGTCCAGCGAATCCGCGTTAGCCGAGGCGGAGATTGAATATAAGGATATTACCTCCAAAGCCATTTACTTTAAATTCCCTTTGGTTGGTGCGACCGGCTTATATAAAGACGCCGGAATTATGATATGGACGACGACGCCATGGACCCTGCCGTGCAACTTGGCGGTAGCCGCCGGACCGGATATTGAGTATGTTTTATTTAACAGCAGCCGCGGCAAAATGATTTGTGCTTCTGATTTAATGCAGGCACTTGCCGAAAAGCTAGGGCTGGAGGAAATAGAGGTTTTAGACCATATTGCCGGCAGAAAATTACTGGGAATGAGCTATAAGCACCCATTGTACGACCGGATTTCCCCTGTAATTAATGCCGATTATGTCACAACTACGGACGGTACCGGATTTGTTCATATTGCTCCGGGCTACGGCGAAGAGGATTATCTGGCAGGAAAAGAATACGGACTGGATATTATGGTAGCCGTTGACAGCAAGGGCTATCAGACAAAGGAAGCCGGCAAGTATGCAGGAATGTTCTATGAGGAATCTGAGGATGCGATTATTGCCGATTTAAAGGCTTGCGGAAGTTTATTGCTGCTGGACCCGATTACCCACAGCTATCCGCATGACTGGCGGACGAAGAAGCCGGTTATTTTCCGGGCTACGCCGCAGTGGTTTGCCTCTATTGACCCGATTAAGGACGATATTCTTAAAGCGATAGAGGGTGTAAACTGGAATCCGAAATGGGGAGATATCCGGATTTCTAATATGATTCGGGACCGCCACGATTGGTGTATTTCCCGGCAAAGGGCATGGGGAGTGCCGATTCCGGTATTCTATGCGGAAAACGGAGAGGAAATTCTGGACCAGACCGTTCTTCACCATGTTGCAAAGCTGTTCGAGCAGTATGGCTCTAACGTTTGGTTTGAACGGGAGGCAAAGGATTTATTGCCGGAGGGCTTTACGCACCCGGGCAGTCCGAACGGCATCTTCCGGAAGGAAAACGATATTATGGATGTCTGGTTTGATTCCGGCTCCTCCTATATGCTTTTAAATCGCCGGGGACTATCCTATCCTGCGGATTTGTATTTGGAGGGTTCCGACCAGTACCGCGGCTGGTTTAACTCCTCAATTATTACTGCGGTTGCCACGACGGGTATGGCTCCGTATAAAACGGTTGTTTCTCACGGTTTTACCTTAGATGGTGAGGGAAGAAAGATGTCTAAATCCCTAGGGAATACGGTTGACCCGATTAAGGTCTGCAATGAATCCGGTGCGGATATTCTGCGGCTATGGGTTGCCTCTGTGGAATATCGTGCGGATATGCCGCTGTCTAAGGATATTTTAAAGCAGGTTTCCGAATCCTATCGGAAAATCAGAAATACCCTGCGGTTCCTGCTGTCAAATACCTCGGATTTTAATCCGTCAGACAGTTTGACCTATGAAGATTTAGAATGTATCGACAAATATATGTATATCAAGCTGCAGCGTTTTATCCATCAAATTAAAGAAAACTATGATAATTTTGATTTTGGCGAGGTATATCGGAATGTAAATTCCTATATTACAAATACCTTATCCGCATTCTATTTGAATTTCACGAAGGATATACTATATATAGAGGACCCGAAATCAAATAAGAGATTGTCTACCCAGACGGTATTTTATCAGATTCTGACGGCTCTAATCCGGCTTTTAACCCCAATTCTACCGCATACGATGAGCGAGGCTTACGACTATCTGCCGTATAAGAAGGCTGAGGACGTTTACTTGACGGATATGCCGCAGGAGGATATGAATTTGGATACCGCCTTAGAGGCAAAATTAGATGAATTTATGAAGTATCAGGATATGGTATTAAAGGCACTGGAGGAAGCCCGCAGCCAAAAAATCATCGGCAAGAGCTTTGCCGCAAAGCTGACGATTACCTTGGATAAAAAGGCGGAAGAGGTCTTTGCCGATATCCGGGATACGGCAGCTCAGCTATTGATTGTTTCTCAGCTGGAATACCGTACGGGCGATACCTTTAAGGTCGAGGTTTCTCCGGCGGAGGGAGCAACCTGTGCCCGCTGCTGGATGATTGTGCCGCAGGTCGATGAAGACGAATTATGTCCTCGCTGTAAGGCGATTGTGGCTAAAAAGCACTAAATTTTGACAATATGATAAAAAAATGATAAAATGAGATAAATTCAGGTGGTGATAAAATGGATTTTCGTTTTTACTTTCTTAAAGAGGGAACCAGAATATATGAAAAAAGCGATTTAATAACCTTTTTTCAGTCTAATCCGAATGTGACCATGGAAAAAAGACTGGACGACCGGATATTCATTTATCACCATCCGATTCTGAATTTTGAAGCCAGATTTATCATGACCTCCAAATCGTGTATTCCGCATTTGGAAAGGCTGAATCCGAAATATTTCGACGTGAATTTTTTAGTGGAATTTAATATTTTGCTGCCGACCTATGCGGTTGAGCTGATATTGGATATTGTTGAGGATTTGGTTAAGCTTTTTAAATTTCATATCTATAATCAGGCGTATGAGGATGTCAGTCCGTTTCGGCGGTCGATGATGATTAAAGCGTTTGATGCGTGGAAAAGAGCCTATAAGGATAATCACGAAGAGGAGATTGCCGCCTATAACCGGCTGGACCCGCAGACCATATCGCAGGTTTACGGCTATCTGTTAAGAAAGGCAAAACTGGAAATTCTTTTAGATAAGAATAAGGTGATTATTTCTAATTATTTCTTTTTGCACGCTGAGCGGAGCCGGACGGCCTTTGTGGCGATTTCATGGGACGGCTATTCGCCGTTTATCCTGCCGCCGGCAGTGGATATTCTGTATTTGGACGACGGGAAATGCACGAAATATATTCCGATGTCGGAAATTCTGCAAAAGGCGGAGAAGCTGTTTCGCCCGATTGACGGCTATGGCATTATCCAAATGATGGACGTTAAGAATACGAAGAAATTCCATAAGATTCTGACGAAGGACAAATTTGCTCCGCTTACGGCAGAGCTTAAGGTTTTGTCTATGGATAAAATACTGGATATTTAATGCATAAAAATAGAATTAAAAACAATACTAAAAAAAGGAGAAGAATATGGAAAAATCAAAGTATATCGACCATACTATTTTAAAGGCGACAGCCACAAGAGAGGATATTTTGAAGCTATGCAGCGAGGCAAATCAGTATCATTTTGCCTCTGTGTGCGTAAATCCTGCCTATGTAGCTCTTGCTCATCAGCTGTTAAGCGGAACAGGAGTTATGGTTTGTACCGTTATCGGCTTTCCGCTAGGAGCGAATACGCCGAGCGTAAAGGCATTTGAAACGACGCAGGCGATTGCCGACGGGGCAGACGAGGTGGATATGGTTATCAACCTTGGACGGGCAAAGGCTCATGATTGGGACGGCGTATATGAGGATATTCGGGCGGTCGTACAGGCTGCCAGTGGCGTTTTGGTAAAGGTGATTATTGAAACCTGCTATTTAACGGACGAGGAAAAGGTTAAGGCGTGCCAGATGGCTGTGAAGGCAGGGGCAGATTTTGTCAAGACCTCCACCGGCTTCGGTACGGGAGGAGCGACCGTAGAGGATGTAAGGCTGATGAAGCAGACCGTGGGCGATGCCTGCAAGGTTAAGGCTTCCGGCGGAATCCGGGATAAAGAGGCGTTTGAGGCAATGATAGCGGCAGGTGCCGACCGAATCGGCTGCAGTGCCGGCGTAAAGATTATGGAGGGCTATGAAAATGAGTAATATACCTACACCGCATATTGCCTGTACGGACGCAGGAATGATTGCCAAGACCGTTTTAATGCCGGGGGACCCGCTGCGGGCAAAATTTATTGCGGATACCTATTTGACCGATGTCGTATGCTTTACCGCTACGAGAAATATTTTAGGCTATACGGGCAAATACAACGGAAAAAGAATTTCTGTTATGGGTTCCGGCATGGGAATGCCGTCCATCGGAATCTATTCCTATGAGCTTTTTAAGTTTTACGATGTAGATACGATTATCCGTATCGGCTCCGCCGGCTCCTACGATGAAAAGCTGAAGGTGTACGATACGGTATTGGTGACAGAGGCGTTTTCCGAATCAAACTATGCCAAGGTAGCCTTTGGCATGAGAGGGAAATCCTTAAAAAGCAATGCCGCAGTAAATAATAAGCTGAGAAAGGCGGCGGATAAGCTGAATATTGAGCTGAAGGAGGCTAAGATTCATTCCTCCGATGTTTTCTATGGCAGCAATCCAAATCATTGGGCTGAGCTTCATGACAAGTATGGCTGTAAGTGCGTAGAAATGGAGAGCTTTGCGTTATTTGCCAATGCGAAGGCTTTGCAGAAGCGTGCCGCCTGTCTTTTAACGATTTCTGATTCCTTTATCACGCATGAGGCGACGAGTGCCGAGGAACGGCAGAATTCATTTCATAATATGATGAAAATAGCATTAGAATTAGCAAAATAAAAGGGGAAGACAATGTCTTCCCTTATTTTTAGAGGAGAAGCCATGGACTTTGAAATCATAACGGATAAATTCCATAAAATTATTTTAAGAAAATATAAGCTTTGCAAAATAAAGCCGAAGAATCAGACGCTTCGGAATTTGTTGTGCTATTATCAGGCCTTAGCCTGCCAAAAGTATCCGACGGAGGACGTATTCAATATCTTTCAGCAGGAAGCATACGATATGCGGTATACGGTCAGTGTGTCTACCATCGGTACATACAGTGCCCTCACCTACACCTTACAGGCGGTTGACCCAAGGTATATCGACGATGAAGCCTACACCTATTCCTTTCTTGAGGAGGCATTCAAGATTTGTATGGAGCCTGTAATCGTCAAGGATAATTTTGATTTAAAAACCTTCCGCCATGCGAAGGAAATATATTCCAGCAATCTTTTATATCAGGAGGAGAATGACGCCAGACTGGCAAAGGCAGCAGCTATTCATACCTTTTTTAAGGGGACTATCCGTGATTTCCAGCCGGACGGCGATTTAAAATCTTTAGAGCGGATTACCTGTAAACAGCTGTACCGGTATTATCTTACGGTTGTCGAGGAGGAAGAGGCGAGCTGTGCGGTGGGGAATGTTCTGCATCAGTACCGGATAGAAAACCATGCGACGATTACGCCGAAATACAATCACTTTTTTAGAAAACGGGGAGATTATCCTGCTTACGTTTATAATCCCAAGGAAACCGGACAGACCTATCTGGAAATTATTTATGATACGAAGATATTTCCAAATCATAAACTGTTTTACGCCGTTTCCTTTTTGAATTTTATTTTTGGCGGCTGTTCCAATTCCAAGCTGTTTACGCTGGTCCGGGAGAAATATGGTCTTTGTTATTCTATATCCTCTACCCATTTTGGAGCCAGTGGGATAATTCTGGTTTCCGCTATTTTGGATTATAAGGATAAGGACCGGGCGATTCAGGCGGTCGATGAGGCGTTTGATACGCTTTTAGACGAAGTGAATATTGCGGATATCAAGGCTTATTTTTTATCTGAAAAAAAGGGACGGGCAGATTATCTTTTAAGCTATTTAAACGATGATTTTATGGATAGGTATTTTATGGATTCCGTTCCCTCCGGGAAAGAGGAAGAGCTTTTAAACCGGATAACGCCTGCGGATATGAAGGCGGCTTACCGCAAAATGAAAAAGGCACTGGTTTATGTCTATGGAGGTGAGAAGCTTGGATAATTGGTTTACATATACAACGAGGCAGGGACTGAAAGTTATTTTCATCAAAAAGGAAGGCTTTGTCAAGGGCTTTTGCGGAATCGGCTGTAAATACGGCGGTGCCAATGTCCGCTTTACCGCAAATCATAAGGAAATCCGTTCTCCGTACGGAATCGCCCATTTTATCGAGCATAAGCTCTTCCGGATGCCGGACGGCAGCGACGCCTTTATGACCTTTAATACCCAAAACGCCTCGGCGAATGCCTATACGGCTTCGGATAAGACGATATACTATTTTACAAAGAATGAGGATATCTCCGATTCTTTAAAACTTTTACTGGAAATGTATTTTACTCCTGTGTTTACAAAAGAGGATATTGAACGGGAAAAAAGCATAATTATCAGTGAAATTCGTATGTATGAGGACAATGTCGGGTATCAGATTACTCAGCAGGGGGTCAGCCTTTTATATCCCAAGGACGATTATTCCTATCCGATAACCGGAGATGAGAAGAGCGTCAAAGAAACTACGCCTGAGGATATGTACGCGGCATATCATGCGTTTTATACGCCCCAAAATTCCGTTTTATGCATTGTGGGGGATTACGATAAGGAACAGTTGTTTTCTTTTATTGAGGAGGTGCTTTCCGGACTTGAGTTTTTGCCGGCAGAAACCAAAAAACTGAAAACGATTGAATCTTTGGCTCCGCTTGCCCCTATGACGGTAAAGGAAAGAGTTTCCCAAGACGAGGTGCTGATTCTGGTCCGGATGGATAAAATGACAAATCAGGACGCCTTGGGCTGTGAGAAGCTGTTGGGAGTATTGGAATCTATTTTGAGCGTATCCTCTGCCTTTTATCAGTCTTTAAGCCGCAGGCGGCTGTTTGACAATGATATTGATTATCAGGTAATTACTTATGCCGAATCGTCCTATCTTATGATTAGTGCTCCCTCCCGGAAGCCGGAGACCTTTGCCAAAGCCGTGATAAAGAAGCTTAAGACCTTGTCGGAGGAGGATATTGATTCTAAGTTGACGGAGCTGTATTTAAAGCATTTGAAGGCTAAAAGCATTTTAAATCAGGATTCGGTAGAGGCATTGGGAGATACCGTCCTGTCCCTAGCACTGGAGGATATTGATTATTTCCGCTCGCTGGAAGATATATTAACCTTGACCGGTGAGGATTTAAAGGAATGCCTCGATATCATTTCGTCCGGTCAAATGACTTGGCTGATTACGAAAAAAAGTGAAAAAAGTACGAATTAACGTATTTTTTTCATTTTTTTATTTTCTTTGGGATTTCCGCTTTAAGAAACAAAACTATCCTTCCTGCCTAATGGAAAAAAACGTTCATTTTTGGCTTGCTTATCTTAGGGATTGCAAAAAGTGAAATTTTTAAAAATGCTTGGAAAATGGTAAAACTATATCCGAAAGGAGGAAACCGTAAAGCAATGTATAATTATTTTATGCTGGTCGGCAGAATATGTACGGACATTGAGGTTAGAGAGGTTGGTGAAGGAAAACGGGTTGTAAATCTCATCTTAGCAGTAAATCGGGATTTTAAGAATATGGACGGAACATATACGACGGATTTTTTTCGGGTAAGTCTTTGGGAATTTCTTGCAGATTTGGCAAACGATTGCCTGAAAAAAGGAGCTATGGTCGGAATCAAGGGAAGATTGCTGCCGAAAAAGGAAACGATTTCCAGCGGGGCAACGATTACGGTCGTTGAGCTGATTGGAGAGCGGGTTGTGTTTTTTGATTCCCTGGCAAAGGGAGAGATTTCAAATACAGAAATTGAGGGCTAGGCTGCTAGCCTTCTTTTTTCGAAACTGTGAACGGCGTTCGGTATTGTTAAAACTGAATTTTTTTGGTATAATGGTTTTGGGCAAAAAGAGAAATGGCTTGCATATTGCTTTATCTATTTAAAAAACAGACAGGTTTTGACAGAGAAATATTTTAAGATACAGAAGAAGGAGGAATGGAAATGGAAACAGAAGAAACAAATAAAACAGATAATTATGAAAATTATAGAACGGATATTGTCACGGCTCTCGGCTATTTATTAGGAATAAAAAATCAGTATTTAGAATTGGAAACGCAGAGATTTAAGCCGGAAATTATTGAAGCACTGGAAAAGGATAAAAATGCGACAATCATCAGAGCCTTAAGCATTCTTAGAAATGAGTTTATGCGGAACTGCAGAACGATACAGGAAAGAAATAATGATTTTATTCCGCTGGAGGCGATGGAGGATATTCTTTCTGTCGATAAAATCAAGCTTTTAAGGGGATATGATATAGAGATAGTTCACGTCAATACCGATATTACCCTGCATATAGCCTATATCAATCAAGAAATCCTAGAGCATATTGACAGCGTAAAATCTTGGATTCCGACATGGATTCGCTGGGAATATATAAAGGCTATGTTTACAATGCCCGGATGCTATTCGGGACATAACGGAATGAATATTCAGGGACGGGAGCAGGCGAAGCGGGTAAGTACCCAAATTCATCGGATGCGTAAGCTGTTTTTTGACAATAAAACCTTTTATCCCTACGGGACCTATTTGTATTGGCCGGAGGAAAAGATGAAGTCATACTATGGCAATATCCTATTTCATGATGAAAAAATGCTGAAGCTATTGTATTCAGCCTATAATGAAACCTTTCATGCCAATCAGTATGTGATTGACGCAACGGAGGAACAGAAGGACAGCATTTATGATTTTGTGGATAATGCCATCAATATCGCCGTTTTGGTGGATTGTGAAAATGTTGACCCCTACCGGTTTGCCTCAGTCTTTAAAAATCTAAATGAAGAGAACTTAAATAAAATTAAAAAAATAATTCTGTATGACGATGTGAATACATCTACGGCTTGGGATTATATCGGCTCTATGATTCATATTGCCATCGAGCATAATGAAATTCAAAGAATATTGGATAATAAATCTCTGGTCGATATGGCAATGGCGACGGGAGCCTGCAAGGAATATTATCAGAATAATATGGATTCCTTTATTCTGGTATCCTCGGATTCTGATTTCTGGGGCTTAATTCATAGTCTGCCGTACCCGCGGTATTTTATTCTTAATGAGTCAGACAAAACCTCAACTGCCGTAATCCGGAAGCTTGAGGAGGAGAATATTAATTACTGCTTTATGGATTCCTTCGCCCAGTCTGAGGTACAGGATTTCAAAAATATGGTTTTGTATCAGGCTTTGCAGCAGAAAATTGCGGATTTTAATACTTCCGGCACTTTTCCAATCATGAATCCAAGGCGGCTGGTAGACGCTATTTTTCAGGAGGCATACATTCAAGGCTCTATCAATCAGCTTCAAACGGAAAAGGAGGCATTCTATAAGAAGTACCTAAAGAAGGGCTTGAAGGTATCGGTGATTGAGGAAAACGATGAAACCTATTTTAAAATGGAGCTTGCCAGTCAGAAGTAGCTCCTTTGCTGAATTGCAGCGGCTTGAGAAGGCTTTTCCGGCCTTCTTTTTTACTTTATTTTTTCTTTGTTTTAGGGTATAATGGTTTTGGTGATGTTTTATGAAGCAATATTTGGATTTATGCAAATTGATTCTTTCGCAGGGGACGAAAAAGGACGACCGGACCGGTACGGGTACGATTTCCTATTTTGGGGCTCAGATGCGGTTTGATTTAAAGGAAGGCTTTCCGCTTTTAACGACGAAACGAGTTCATTTAAAAAGTATCATTCACGAGCTTTTATGGTTTATTTCGGGAGATACCAATATTAAATACTTAGTGGATAGAGATGTCCGGATTTGGAATGACTGGCCGTATGCGAAATATCAAAAGTCCGCGGAGTATCAGGGGGAAACGATAGAGGAGTTTGCCCAAAAAATCAAAGAAAGTAATGATTTTGCCGCTAAATGGGGAAATTTAGGACCAGTTTATGGCAAGCAGTGGCGAAATTTCTCGGGAATCGACCAGCTGACGGAGCTGATAGAGCAAATCAAAACGAATCCGACCAGCCGGCGGCTGATTATTTCGGCATGGAATCCGGCGGAAATTCAGGATATGGCTTTGCCGCCCTGTCATTGCTTCATGCAGTTTTATGTCAATAACGGAGAGCTTTCCTGCCAGCTGTATCAGCGAAGTGCCGACGTATTTTTAGGCGTTCCGTTTAATATTGCTTCCTACGCTTTATTTACGATGATGATTGCTCAAGTATGCGATTTAAAATGCGGGGTATTCGTTCATACGATAGGAGACGCCCATATATATTTGAATCACTTAGAGCAGATTGACCGCCAGCTGAAAAGAGAGCCGCGGGATTTGCCGAAGATGAAAATTAATCCCGAGGTAAAATCCATTTTTGATTTTAAGTATGAGGATTTTACGCTGGAGGATTATAATCCGTATAAAGGAATTAAAGGAAAGGTAGCTGTGTAGTATGATTTACATGATTTGGGCAATGGATGAAAACCGGTTAATCGGAAATGGAGATAAGATTCCGTGGCACGTTCGGGAGGACCTTATCTATTATAAGAATAGGACGCGGGGACAGACGGTTTTAATGGGTGAGGCAACCTATTATTCCCTAAAGGGATATTATAAAGACAAGCCGCTTCCCTATAAAACCATATACGTTGCCTCTTTGACGAAGGATTTACAGCTGGAGGATGCGATTGTCGTATCCGACATTCATGAGTTTTTAAGCCGTCCGCGGGAAGAATGCGTTTGGGTCGTCGGCGGAGCAACGATATATGAGCTGGCTTTGCCGTACGCTCATCGCCTGTATATCTCCTTTATTAAGGGGGAGCATACGGGAGATAAGTATTTTCCAGCCTTTGATTTTTCCAAGTATCGTCTGATTTGGTCTGAGGAAGGCAAGCAGGTAAGGTACACGATTTACGAAAGGATTTAGCCTATGTTTTTTATTTTGTTTTTTATCGCCTTTGCGGTTTTATACAGCTGTTTATTCAGTTTGATTCCGGTTTCCCCATGGTTTTTGTTTTTATGGATTCCGCTGGGAATCCTTTTATCCCTACTGACGCTTGTCCTTTTTGCCCTAATCTTTTTATGGATTGGGTCTAAAACTAAGCCGAATCAGCGGTTTAAGCATTTTATTTTGCGGAATGCCTGCTGGCTGAGTCTGCGGTTTCTGCATATCCGCTTGGATATTCAGGGAAAGGAACATATCCCTGCGGGGACCTTTGTCGTATATGCCAATCATAAATCCAATATGGACCCCGTTATGATTTATTATGCTATGCATAGAATGTGCAGTGCGGTCGGAAAAAAGTCCTTATTTACGCACCCGATTATGCAGCTGGTCGGAAAGACCTACGACGCAGTACCGATTGACCGGGACAATGACCGAGAGGCAGTGAAGTCGATTGTTTCCGCTATAAAAAAGGTTAAGGCGGGGCTTCCGATGATTATATTCCCCGAGGGAGGAATTAAATCCCGGGAAACAGATGAGATGGTTAGCCTAAGAGCGGGTGCCTATAAGCTGGCGGTAAAGTCTGAGGCTCCGATTCTTCCGGTCAGCATTGTGGGAAGCTCTAAGGTAAAAACGAAGAAAAGAAGAGAAAATATCACGATTAAAATTATTTTTCATCAGCCGATTCCGAAGGAGGAGTATCAGAATCTGAATACGACCGAGCTGGGATTAAAGGTTGAGGATATTATCAATGCCGGAGTAAAAAATGCTTAAGCATAAGGGGCTTTTGATTGCGGGAATCCTTCTTGCCTTTTTATGTATTGTTTTCGGCGGGATTCTGTTAATGATTGGGGCAGTATTAGACCGGATTCCTATGCTTTACGCAGCCTTTATCCTTTTGGGGACGGGGCTTTTGGCGGATTTTGGTTTTCTTGTTTATTTAACCGTGTATTTTGTCCGAAGAAACAGGTGATTCTATGAATGATATAATAAAAATTATTATTTTAGTCTTATGCTTTATCATTATTTTAGGTTGTATTATTGTCCTATCCTATAATATAGCGAAGAAGAATAATATTAAAAGAATGTATAACGACGTAGAGAAAATACTGGAATCCTTAATTCCGCCGGAGAAAAAGGAGAAGTTTGAGCTGAACCGGCTGTATCGGGAGGACTATGATTATGTTTTTGATACGCCGGCATACCTATATTATATTAAGGTTATTCCCAATCAGGGCAATCAGGAGATTTGCGTAAATAACTCGGTTAAGTGGCAGCTTCGGAAATCCTTTAACGACGAATCCATGCGGTTTGTCGCTCAGGTGGAGGGACTGATGCGGATGGATATAGATTCCCATAAGCCCTATAAGAAGATATATATCATCTATCCCAATGCCCGTTCGCTTTTAAAATATATCAATGAATGTGAAATGATTTTTATTCATCCGGATACGGATGTTTATGGAACGAATATTATTCCCTATGTAGCTTTAAAGGAAAATCCAAAGCTTTTAAGGGTCGAGGAGGAAGCATAGGCAAACCTTATCCTCCTTTCCTTTTTGAATGGAAGTGAAATTATGAATTATGATTTAAAAACACTGGAATTTGTTAAGATTTTAGATATGGTCAAGGGCTTCTGTAAGACGAACTATGCCAAAAGGAAGACAGAGGAGCTGAAACCGGCTTCCTCCTTTGAGGAAATCCTAAAGTATCAGGGACAGACGAAGGAGGCATATCAAGCGATTATCAAATATGGCGATATCCCGCTTGGCGGACTGTATGCCGTCAAGGACGCCCTGCTACGCACTAAAATCGGCGGCGTATTGAAGGAGACGGAGCTTTTAGATATTGTCGGATTAATGGATTGTGCGAATCAAGTAATAAAATACTTTAAGACCCTAGAGGGAATGAAGCTGAGTATGCCGTACAACAGTGAGCTTGTCGGTCGCCTTCAGGTGCCGCAGGCATTAAAGACGAATATCACTATGGCAATTACCCCGGACGGAAGAGTATCGGATAATGCCTCCCGGGAGCTTTTTGTTATCCGCAGAACTATCGTATCCCTGCAAAACCGGCTTCGCTCTAAACTGAATGAGCTTTTACAATCGTCTGCCGCCATGCTGACGGAGCAGCTGATTGTTTTGCGGGACGGAAGAATGTGTCTGCCGGTAAAAATAGAGCATAAGAATACCTTTAAGGGAATCGTCCACGATGTTTCCTCTTCAAACACAACGTGCTACATTGAGCCGCTGTCTACCTTGGAAACCTCCAATCAGATTGATTCCTATATGGCGAGTGAAAAAAAGGAAATTCAAGTCATTTTAAAGAATTTATCTCTTTTGGTCGGAGCGGAGGCAGATACTCTTTTGGAGAATTTGGAGATACTGACCGAACTGGACGTAATCTATGCCAAGGCTTTACTGGCAAAGGAATATGATTTTAATGAGGTTGGGATTAAAAACGAACAGAGCTTTTGCTTAAAGAAGGCAAAGCACCCGCTGATTGACCGCCAGAAGGCTATTCCGATTGATATTGAGTTGGGACGTCAGTTTGACGTGATTATTATTACCGGTCCGAATACCGGAGGAAAGACAGTTGCCCTAAAAACGGTCGGACTTTTGCATTTAATGCTTTACAGCGGTTTGTTTGTTCCGGCAGCCCCGGAATCTGAATTCGGCTATTTTGACAGTATTCTTGCCGATATTGGCGATGAGCAGTCTATCGAGCAGTCCCTATCGACCTTTTCCTCCCACATGACGAAGATTGTGGAGATTTTGAATCAGGCAACCTTTGAATCCTTGGTGCTTTTGGACGAGCTTGGCAGCGGGACCGACCCAAAGGAGGGGAGCAGTCTTGCTATCGCGATTATTGATTATTTGAAGAGCTTTGGCAGCCGCATTATCTGTACGACGCATTACAGCGAGCTTAAGAATTACGCCTATCATCATGAGCGTATCTGCAACGCCTCTGTGGAGTTTAACACGAATACCCTCCTGCCGACCTATCGGCTTTTATTAGGCGTTCCGGGGAAGTCCAATGCGATAGAAATTGCCTCTCGGCTGGGATTAAATAAAAAAATTATCGAAGCAAGCAAAGCTTACCTGAATTCCAATTTAAGTGATTCCTCTGTTTTAATGAATCAGCTAGAAGAGGAAATGACGAAGCTAAGGAATAAAGAAGAGGTCTTAGAGCATAAAATGGTAGAGTACAACGCTATGCTTGAGGACCTTCAAAAGCAGAAGCTGAGTTTAATTCATGAAACGGACCGCATTATCAGTGACGCCAAAAAGGAAGCTAAAAATGTTCTGACCCATGCCAAGGAGGAGGCATCCGAACTGCTTGAGGAAATTAAGAATATGAGCAGTGAAAGCTTTAAGGAGCATGAGCTTGCGGATATGAAGCATAAGGTAAGAAGTCTTGCCGCCATGGAAACTCCGGAGCCGAGTATGGAGTATGAGCTTCAGGTCGGTGATTTTGTTTACGTCAAATCCTATGAAAAATACGGAACAATATCTAAGATTAAAAAGGATAAATATACTGTGAATATCGGTCAGTTTGCGATGGATTTTAAGAAAAGCGAGCTGACGCTGTCGGCAAAGCCTAAGGAAAAGCCGAAAAAGGTGACCCGGCTATCCGGCTATAATCCTGCCTCCCATGCCTCCCTGTCTTTGGATTTGCGGGGAAAGCGGGTTGAAGAGGTCGACTACTTGATGGACCAGTATCTCGACCAAGCGATTCTCGGCAATTTAGAAAGCGTGACGATTGTTCACGGCTTCGGGACCGGGGCAGTGCGGACGGCAGTTCAAAATTATTTGAAGCATTGTCCGTATGTCAAAAGCTATCGCTATGGCAGGGAAGGAGAAGGTCTGAACGGTGTTACCGTTGTTTATTTAAAATAAAGGGTGATACGTTGATTTTAGAGTATAATGGCGGTAATCTGCATTCGGACTGTCTAGTGTATTTTTATGCTTCATGGTCCTCTAAATGCAATCTGCATCTGGATGCCTTAAGAAAAATCTCGGAGGAGAATAAGGATTTGACGATAATCCGGGTAAATGTTTCAAAATATCATATCCTAAAGGAGAAATATTCTATTCATAAAATACCCACATTTATCCTTCTTAAAGAGGATAACGTCGTTTCCAGAGTAAATGGCTATACAGACCAATATTCTTTGACGCGTTGGGTAAAAAAATACAGGAGTTAATATGAAAGCAGCAGTAATCATCGGAAAAAGCTATCATTTGAATCAAGAGGATATTAAGAATTGTTTTGTCGTCGGAGTAGATAAGGGTGCCTTGTTTTGTCAGGAAAACGGGATTCCTATGGATATTGCGGTCGGTGATTTTGATTCTATCACCGAGGAGGAGTTTAAAAGGCTTCAGGCGGCACGGATTATCCGGCTGAATCCGATTAAGGACGAAACCGATACAAAAGAGGCTGTCCTCCTTTGCCGGGACTGTGAGGAAATTACCATTCTGGGCGGAATCCACGGCAAAAGAATCGAGCATTTTTACGCCAATCTTTTGCTTTTGGAGGAAAATCCTAAAATTCGGTTAAAGGACGATTATTCCCTTATCCTTACGACTACCACGGGAATAAACCTGTCTGGGGATAAGTATAAATTCGTTTCAGTTTTTTCTCTTGACGAGGATACCCGCATAACCCTAAAGGGCTTCAAATATCCTTTATCCGCCTATCCGATGAAACGGCTGGACCCCTTGGGAGTTTCCAATGAAATTGTTGAAGAAAAGGCGGAAATCGTAGTGGAGCAGGGCAGAGCTTTAATTATCCTATCGAAGGACGACCGGCTATGAAATCCTTTTACCGGTATTTAATTCCCTCTGTCCTTGCCTCTGTCTTTATGTCTGCCTATGCCATTATCGACGGTATGTTTATCGGTCAGAAAATCGGAGATGTCGGCTTATCGGCAATCAATATTGCTTGGCCGATTACCTCCTTTTTACAATGTATCGGGACAGCCTTGGGGTTGTCCAGCGGAATTTATATTTCTACGCTCCGGGGCTTAAACCGTTCCGAGGAAAGCGGCAGAATGAAGCTTACGACGATACTGGTTATTATCTTTCTTTCCATTATTTTGGGTGGTATTCTGTTTTTAACGTGTGAACCGATTCTTATACTGTTTGGGGCAGAAGGAGAGTGTCTGGAGTATGCTTCCAGCTATATAAGGATTATCCTGATGGGGTCCTTGTTTCAAATGCTTGGGGTCGGACTGATACCTCTTTTAAAAAACAGCGGCAAGGCTCATTTCGCTATGCTGGCATCCGTCATTTCTATTTTGGTAAATTTAATTTTGGATTATGTTTTTATTTATACCTTGAATCTAGGGCTTCCCGGAGCTGCCATTGCCTCCGTTATCGCTCAAGTTTCGTCCTGTATTGTATGTCTTGTTCCATATCTTCGGGAGCTGCGGGGCGTGCTTTTTACCAAGGACAGTATGAAAAATTTATTTTTGGGTAGCTTGGCTCCCTTTGTCTTAAATTTCTCCTATTCCTTTATCATTATAATTACGAATGCCCTTTGCTTAACATACGGCGGGAATGAGGCGGTTGCCGCCTATACGCTGCTTTCCTATCTGTTATACGTTATCGGAGCTATCGGTACCGGAGTTGCCGATGCGATACAGCCGCTCTTTTCCTATTATCATGCCTCTAAGGATAGGAAGGAGAACGATAAAATGCTGAGAATGTGCCTTATCATCAGCTTTGGGCTGTGTTTTTTCGCCTCCGTATTGTTTTATTGTATCCAAGGACCGCTGGAGAGTTTATATAATTTATCTCCTCTTGCCAGCCGCTTTTACCGGCAGGCTCTGATTTATTATTTGATTGGCTTTTTATGCGTATCGCTTATCCGGGTTATCTGTTCCTATCTGTATTCTGTAAACGATAAGCTGCGGGCAAATCTCTTAACTTTGGCGGAGCCTTTAATTCTAACGCCGCTTATCTATCTCCTTTTGTGTCCGTTCCTAAAGCTTTCCGGAGTATGGATAGGATACCTAGTTATTCAGATAACGCTTTTGATTCTGGCGGTGGGTCTTTTGGGAAATAACCGTTTCCGGGAAAGAAATAAACAAAAGAAATACATACAAACGGAGTGATTTTATGGACGGTTTTTTAATTGTAGACAAGCCAAAGGGGCTGACAAGTCAGGCGGTATGCCTGAGGCTGAAAAAAGTCTTGGACTGGAAAAGTGCGGACACAGCGGTACGCTTGACCCGAATACGACGGGCGTTCTGGTTGTCGCCTGTAATCAGGCAACCCGGCTTTTAAAGCTAATCCATGAGCATGATAAGACCTATGCGGCAACGATTGTTTTCGGCTATGACTCCAAAACGCTCGATATTGACGGTGAAATCACCCGACAGATAGATATGGATTTTTCTATGGCTGAGCTTCAAACCTGTGTCGATAGAATTGCCGAATGGGAGGAGCAGATTCCCCCGATGACCTCCGCTGTCCGGATAAACGGAAGGCGGCTGTACGAATACCAGCGGGAGGGCATAGAGCTTTCCCCGAAGCCTCGGAAAACCAAGATATTAAGCTATGAAATTTTATCCGAGCTTCGCCGGGTAGACCGTCATTTGGAAGTCGATATTCTTTTATCGGTGGAAAAGGGCTACTATATAAGAAGCTTTGCGAGAGATTTAGGACAGGCTTTGGGTGGCTGTGCTATTCTCAAGGAGCTGCGGAGGCTGAAGGCAGGAGCCTTTGGAATCGAGGGTGCCGTCCCTCTAAATGAAATCAGCTTAGCCGATATGCATACGATAGAAGAGGTTTTTCCGTTTCCGAGGGTAGAGGTAAACGACTATATCGCAAAGCTGGTAAAAAACGGCGTTATGCTAGATGAACGGCAAACAAACCTGAATGAACCCTTTTATGTCGTGAATAATTGTGATATAATAGCAGTATATGAGGCGGTAGAGCCTTTAAAATACAAACCGATACTAATATTCAAATAAGCTGGTGAATGATTATGAAATCTATTTTTATCAAGGACAAAAACTTTTTCCCGCTGCCGGAGCCGGTATGTGCCGCTATTGGCAATTTTGACGGCGTTCATCTGGGACACCAAAAGCTAATCGAGGAATGTAAGCGTCATGGCTATAAGTCCGCCGTTTTAACTTTTTATCCGCACCCTTCGGTTTTTTTAAAAAAGATTCCCAACTATCCTTTAATTACACCCTTGGAGCAGAAAACGGATATCATCTCCCGTATGGGTGTAGATTACTTGATTGTGGTGGAATTTGACGAGGAGCTTGCCCGAATGCCGAAGGAGGAATTTATCAAGAGCCTAAAGTATATGAATATTAAATCCTGCGTTTGCGGCTATGATTTTACCTTTGCGAAAAAGGCAGAGGGAACGATTGCCGATTTGAAGGAGCATTTTGAATTTTACGAGGTAAAAAAATTCATCTTTGATGATGTCAGGGTATCCTCAACCTATATCCGCGAGCTTTTGGGAATGGGAAATGTCCATGAGGCAAACCGCCTGCTGGGAAGACAGTTCTCTATTCGCGGTAATGTGGTTTTTGGCAGTCAAAACGGCAGAGTCATTGGCTTTCCTACGGCAAATGTAGATTATAAGAATTACTTTCTGCCGGCAAGCGGCGTGTATTTTGTCAATGTGAAAATTGACGGCGAACTGCATCTGGGAATGTGTAATATCGGTCACAATCCAACCTTTAATTTTACGCTGGAGCATCGCCTTGAGGTCAATGTCTTTGGATTAGATGAGGATATATACGGCAGTAATATCGAGATTATTTTTGTTGAGCGGATTCGTCCGGAGATAAAGTTTGACGGTGTGGAATCCTTGATAAAACAGTTAAAAATAGATAAGGCTAAGTGCTTAGAGCTTGCCGGAGATATGAATTATACAAAATAGGTATTGCAAAGACTATAAAAATAGAGTATAATACATGTCGGCGTCTTCGTGGAGTTTGGATATCCTCTATCCGATTCTAGGATGAACGTGAATATGAGAATACGGAGGAAAAAACAATGGCTTTAACAAAAGAAGTAAAGGCTGAAATCGTTAAAACCTATGGAAAGGACGCAAAGGACACTGGCTCAGTTGAAGTACAAATCGCACTTTTAACTGCAGAAATTAACCAGTTAAATGAACACTTTGCAACTCATATCCATGATTTCCATTCTAAGCGTGGCTTAATGGTTAAGATTGGACATAGAAAGAGCTTATTAAATTATTTAAAGAAAAACGATTTAAAGGCTTACGAGCAGTTAATTGCAAAATTAGGCTTACGTCGGTAAGAAAAGGACTTCGGTCCTTTTTTTCTATATGCTTATTCTGAACTGGTAGCTTGGGAGAAGCCTAAGATAAATAAAAAGCTAGAATAATATCTGTCTCTTATACACATCTCCGAGCCCACGAGACCCTAAGACATCTC
>ENA-UAOM01000101-UAOM01000101.1-human-gut-metagenome-genome-assembly--contig:-NODE-101-length-27327-cov-6.945659_pt1 | contig 27327 bp, 30 predicted proteins | sample MGYA00243468_ERZ654555 | MGnify/ENA primary metagenome ERZ654555 (study PRJEB26926, sample SAMN06164434) | human gut metagenome | biome: ENVO:00009003; feature: ENVO:2100002; material: ENVO:00002003... | reverse complement strand
CTACACCCTAGAGTTCGTCGGCAGCGTCAGATGTGTATAAGAGACAGATATTATCGTTGACTTTAGAGATGCATTTCACCAAGCAAATCAAGACAAAGTTCTCTCTACAATTAAAAGTTTTTGCTCTCATATGCAAAATATTTACTATTTTCATGAAAAAAATATATATATAGAATCAGAATTATCGAAATTAGCTTTGTCTATATGCAATCAATTTAATGCATTCGTTGTGCCGTATAATGAATTTTCCAATAGTCAAGATAGAATGTCTTCGGACGCTCAAAAAGCCGCATTATGTGCAGAAAACGAACTGCATACTCTTGTGTCTTTAATATTAAAAACGTTGTCCGACTTAAACAACTAGCGGTTATTTCTCCACCATCAAAAGGAACTTGACCTGAATATCCGGTCAGATCTATTTTTTTTGCGCTCGTTTATTCAAGCACCCCGTCACAGCGCCTTTTTACACGGTACCATATGATTGAAAAACGACGTTGTTTGTGCTATAATATATTTGCTCAAACAGAGTGTTACGAAGCAATTGCTTTGCGGTTATAGACAGAAATTTAATAGAGTTATGCTATAACTACAAAAAAGAAAAAAAATAATTATATTCGTTACTATTTGCTTATTATGCGCGGCTTTGATTGCAAGTGTAGCGGTTAATATTTATCTTGGAGTTTGTTATATGAACACCAAAATCTATTTGCAAAGTACTGACGAAATTGAAATAATGGAAGCGGGAATAATCGAAAAGAATTTTGAATTTGCGGACGGCGAAAACCACGAATTTACGTACGATTTCAATAACAAACAGTACGCCACGTTAAAAAGTAAATACAATATCGAAAAGTATGCAAAAGAAGGGTCGGAGTTTGAAAAAGCGTTGCGCCTTATGAATGAATTTGCGCCACGATTAACTCACGCAAGCAACTATGATAATCATATAGAAGTAAGCGCAGTTCCGTTATTGGAATATAGTTTAGATAATAAAAAACAAGGAATCAATTGCAGAAACAAGGCACAAATACTAAACGAAATGTGTTTGTCATTGGGCATATATTCCCGTAAAGTTTGGATTATGCCTTATTCAAAGTACGATAATGATTGCCACGTTGTAAACGAAATCTGGGATACGAAATTTAATAAATGGATCATGCTCGACATCACAAATAACGAATATTGGGTTGACGAAGACGGTGCGCTTTTATCCGTACTTGAGATAAGAAGTAAGGGGGCAAAGCGTGAATTTTGCACGGCTGTCGCAGTCGGCGATAAATTAAACAATCTACAAAAGTTAAAGCAAAAGCGTATAGGCGATTTTTTGTATGTTATGAAAAATATGGTTTATATGGAATACTGTGAAAATTACGGCGTCGGAGAAAACGATAAAATTTGGCTGTTATTTCCTAAAAATATTAATACTACTTATGAATGTATTATAAGTGAAAACGCAGTAACAAAATCACCCATAATCTAAATTAAGATTTATAGTGCGCTTAAATTATATTCGGTTTAAAGTATTAATTCTCCAACATTTATTCGGAATATTTGCTTTTTTTGTCGCAGTAGTTTAAAACGGCGAGGGGGCTTTAAATTTTTTCGACAGGCACCTGCGCCTGATAATTCCATTGCAAAATTCCCGAAAGTACAATTATTTGTACCGAAAAGCGGGGGGACGCACCGTATTCGTCCTTTGCTTTTGTCGTCAACAGGCGCAGTGTTTCTTCGCGGTTTTCCTCGGTGCAGTCGGCGCAAAGGTATTTCCCCTGCGGAAGTATCCTGATTCCGTCCGTTTGGACAAAGCTATTTCCCCTGCGGAAGTATCCTGATTCCGTCCGTTTGGACAAAGCTATTGCACAGTGCAAACATCCGCGCCGTGCCTCCGCATTCGTAAATCCCCGCCAAATCGTCAAACGCGAATTCATCCCTGATTTCTTGCGGCAAACGGCCGTAAAAATGCCTGTGATAGTTCCACAGATTGTCTACCGTGGGGGCGCTCAGCTTGTCCGACAAAAGAATGACGCGGCGAGGAAACTCTTTCAGGAAAATATTGTCCGAAAAAGCGTTTCCGTAAAGCTTGCTTTCGTAAAAATTTCTTGCGCGGCGGATTTTGTTTTTTGCGTCCCTCAACTCGGCAATTTTCTTGTCCGCCTTTGCTTCGGTCTGTTTCAGGGCTTCCGCAATTTTTTTGAGGTCGTCGTATTCGAGAATATTTCTAATCTCCGAAAGGGACAAATCCATGCTGCGCAGCGCCTTGATTGTGTTGAGTCGGACAATTTCAGCCTGAGAATAATATCGGTAACCCGTGTTTTTGTCCGTTTTGCTCGGCGTGACTAGTCCTATGCGGTCGTAGTAGCGCAAGGTTTCCGCAGTCATGCCTGCCGTTTCCGCCGTTTTGCTTATCGAGAAAAATTTTTCCATAATTTTTTTGTTTTTCGCTTGACCTTTGTGTTACACAAAGGTTTATAGTTATTGTACCCTAAAACAACATCGATGTCAAGCGGGCATCGAAAAGGAGCGTTTTCAATGAAAAAAATTGTGTGCGTTGTACTTGCGGTTTTGTTTGTTTTTGCTTTTGTCGGCTGTTCAAACGGAGGTACGTTTTCCGAAAAAAACTATTTGTCGGAAAACGGGCAAATAAGGAGCATAATTATTGACGTCGCCGACAGGGAGCTGAACATAGGTTTATCCTCCGACGGACAGATAAGCGTAAATTATTTCGACAGCGAAAAGCAGTATCTTGAAATTTCCGTTTCGGAAAGCAACGAGCTTGTCATACGCTTGGCTTACGACAGGAGTTGGACGGATTTTATCGGAGTCAAGCCGGACAGGAAATATCGCGGAATAACGGTGCTTGTCCCCGAAAACCTGCTTGCCTCGCTCAATGCAAGCACGACCAACGGGGACATAAAGGTATCCTGTCTCGACGTTTCGGAGGAAATAAATCTCTGTTCCAACGGAGGCGACGTAATTTGCGAGCGCGTCGGCGCGGTCGGGAAGATAAGCCTCAAAGCCAAAAACGGAGACATTCGCGGCACCGTCGCGGGCGGCTTGGACGAATTTTCCGTTTCCTGCAAAATCAAAAAGGGCGACTGCAATCTGCCGTTGAGCAAGGAGGGCGGCGACAAGGAGTTTTTTGCCGATTGCAACAACGGCGACATATACGTCGAATTTGTAAAATAAACATACCTTTCTTTCCTTGCTTTTTTTGCGGCGCGGTTGTATAATTTTTGCACAGGATAGTATCGGAGGTATATTTATGCTTAACAAAAAAATTGCGGATATGCTCAACGAACAGGTCAACAAGGAGCTTTATTCCGCATATCTCTATCTCGATTTCGCCAATTATTACGAGGACGAGGGGCTTGACGGCTTTGCCCATTGGTACGAAATTCAGGCGCAGGAGGAGCGCGACCATGCGCTTATGCTCCGCCGCTATCTTATAGACAACGGTGTGCGCGTAACCTTCGGTGAAATTGCCAAGCCCGACAAAGAGTACAAAACGCATATGTGTCCTTTGGAGGCGGGGCTTGAACACGAAAAATACGTTACGTCGCTGATTGCCGCAATTTATCGCGCCGCGTTTGACGAAAAGGATTTCAAAACCATGCAGTTCCTCGATTGGTTTGTCAAGGAGCAGGGCGAGGAGGAGAAAAACGCCGACGACCTCATCAAAAAGATGAAGCTTTTCGGGGGAGATTCCAAAGGTCTGTATATGCTCAATCAGGAGCTGAACGCCCGCGTTTACACCGCGCCCGCAAACGCTGCGGATTGACGTAGAATTTTACAAAAGCGAAACGACGTGCCGTTTCGCTTTTTTGTTTCGCGGCGAAAAGCAAAAAAACGTTTTTTTCGTCAAATTTTTTGTCTTTTTTTCAGGCTCTTATTCAAATACGGAACATAATAAATGCGTCAGGAGAAATATATGTCGACAGAAGTGACTGCTCATAGGCTCAAAATGCTTATGCGTGAAAGAAACTGGGGCGTCAAGGCGTTTGCCAACAGGATTCCCGCAGACAAAAACTCCGTAAAAACCTGGCTCGCCGGACAGTATTACCCGAGATACGATTCGTTGGTCAAGGTGTGCGAGCTTTTGGACGTCTCTGCGGATTACGTCGTGGGATTGTCTGACGGGCGCGGAAGCGGCGGACGGCTGAGCGTGCCCCTCAACAGGCTTAAATTCAATTATATCCTGCGGGTAAAGGAGCTTCTTGAAAGCAAGGGCGTTTCCGAAGAGAAATACGCCGAAATGATGGGAGTCAAAGCGGCGACGGTGGAAAATTGGTTTTCCGGAAAAAAGTTTCCCGAAATGGCGCTGGTGGTAAGGTCGGCGCGGGAGCTAAATTGTTCGCTGGATTATCTGCTTTCGAGGAAGGAACGTCCCGACTGAAAAATCGTTGTTAAGTCTTTATCGGAAAGATAAAGGCTTTTTTGTTTAAAAATTGCACAATTAAAAATGCACACTTTTTTTGTTTTGTCTGTTTTTTGCGAGCGCATTCTCTCCCGCTTGCAACAAATGTTATGAGATGTTATAATCTGTATATGAACGAAATTTTGAATGAAGCTCCCTTTGCCGCAAAGGCCAAATATCTTCGCGCAAAGCTCATGCTGACGCAGGAGGCGCTTGCAAAGGAGCTCGGCGTATCCTTTGCCACGGTGAACAGATGGGAAAGTCAATGCAGAACGCCGCAGTTTTTGTCAAAAGAAAAATTCTTCGGTTTTTGCGAGAAAATGGGAATAATATTTCCGGATAACGGAGCGGGAGGTTGAATATGGCTCATTTCGTCCAATTTAACGACGTAACAAAAACTTATCGCATGGGAGAAACCTCGGTCGACGCATTAAGCGGCATGAGCTTTGAAATAGACGAGGGCGAGCTGGTGGTTATTCTGGGGCCAAGCGGCGCGGGAAAAACAACACTGCTCAATCTGCTGGGCGGAATGGACACTTTGACGTCGGGGGAAATAACCGTTGCGGGCGTGTCCCTTTCAAAGCTCAATTCAAGGCAGCTTACGCTGTTTCGCAGACACGACGTCGGGTTTGTATTCCAATTTTACAATCTTATGCCCAACCTGACCGCGCGCGAAAACATAGAGCTTGCGACGGAAATATGCAAAAACGCCGTGTCGCCCGACGAGGCGTTGAAGCTGGTAGGTCTGACGGAAAGAGCGGGCAATTTTCCCGCGCAGCTGTCGGGCGGAGAGCAGCAGCGCGTTTCCATAGCGCGCGCGGTTGCCAAAAATCCCAAAATTCTTTTGTGCGACGAGCCTACCGGCGCGCTGGATTACGGCACGGGAAAGCTGGTGCTTAAACTTTTGCGGGATATGTGCAAGGAGGAAAAAAAGACTGTCATTATCGTCACGCACAACAGCGCGTTGAAGGACATGGCGGACAGGGTGGTATATATTAAAAACGGCAAGGCGGAGAAAATCGAGCTCAATCCGTCGCCCAAAGCGGTGGAAGACATAGAGTGGTGAGCGGCGAAAAAGGGAGGAATAAAAGTTGAAGGCTTATTCAAAAACTCTTTTCAGAATGCTCAGGCAGCATCTGGGCAGGTTTCTTGCGGTCACGGCAATAATCGCGCTCGGAATCGGATTTATGACGGGGCTGGGTTCCGTCAAGCCGAAGCTTATCGGCACGCTGGACAAATATTATTCGGACAGGGCGGTGCCCGACCTGATTCTCAAATCGACAGCGGGGTTTTCTCAGGCGCAGATTGACGCGCTCAAAGACCTCTCCGACGATTTTTCTTTTATGCCCGTTACGGCTATGGACGCTCAAGCGGACGGCAAAACGGTGCGCATACAGTATATGCCGCTGTCGGAGCTCAATCTGAACAGGCTTGAGCTTGTGGAGGGCAAATTCCCTTCAACTGCGGCGGAAATGGTCGTGGAAAGGGAAAGCAGATATTTCGCCGCTTATCGTGTGGGAGACACGGTGTCCTATATGGGCAGGGATTTTACCGTCAGCGGCGTTGTGGTAAACCCGCTTATGTTTTCCGAGGAGGAGGAGCCGTCTTTGACGGACGCGGACACATATATCGACGCGGTTTTTTACTTTGACAGCGCGCTCTCCTTTATGCCCGTGACGAGCGATTTGTATGTAAGGGTAGAGTCCGCTCACGGGCACAAGCTGTTTTCCAAAAAATACGACTCCGCCGTTGAGGACGCACAAAAAGAGCTTGCCGCGGCGTTGGGCGACTCCGCGCAAGACGTCGTGTTTCTCACGCTGCGGGAAAATTTCAGCTCCGCGATGTACGAGGAATACGCGCAGAAGGTTTACAACATAAGCATAATTTTTTCCGTTTTCTTTGTGGGCGTTTCCGTTTTGGTTATTTCCACAACAATGACGCGGCTTGCCGAGGAGGAAAGGTCTGCAATCGGGTGCTACAAAACTCTGGGCTACGACGACGGAAAAATTATGTTCAAATATTTGTTTTTCTCCATGTTCAGCTGTATTATAGGCTCGCTGTGCGGATTTTTGGGCATAACGAACCTTTTGGTTTACCTCATCTGCAAAGCATTTTCCTTTGCGTTCCGTATGCCTCCCTTAACCAACGAAATTTCGTGGGTGTTCGGCGGAATATCGGTGTTCTGTATGCTTGCGGCGGTGCTGCTTGTGACGTGGAGAGTCGTTTCGTCCATGACAAATGAAAAGCCCGCCGCGCTTCTGCGCCCCAAATCTCCCAAGCCGGGAAAGAAAATTCTTTTGGAGCGCATAGGCTTTATTTGGAAGAGGATGTCCTTCAAATACAAATCCACTTACAGAAATCTTTTCAGGTATGCGCGCAATTTCATCCTTACCGTCGTCTCCATTGCAGGCTCGACCGCACTTGTGTTCGCGGGGCTTGGGCTGTACGATTCGAGCATTGCGCTGGAAAAGACAGAGGGCGCAGGCTCCACAAGCTCCATGACCTCGATATCGGCGGTGCTGATTGTATGCGCCGCGTTGCTCAGCATACTGGTAATTTACAATCTTACAAATATAAATATAGAGGAGAGAAAGAGAGAAATCGCCACTTTGAAGGTGCTTGGCTACAAAAGCGGCGAGGTATGCGGTTACATTTTCCGTGAAATTACCGTACTGTCCGTTATAGGCACCGCGCTCGGTATACCCTTGGGGTACGGTTTTTCGGTGTTTGTATTCAATTACGTCGATTTCGGCTCCATTGCGGATATGCACTGGTATTCTTGGCTGGGCACCGCCGTTTTGTCGCTGCTCTTTTCCGCCGTGGTCATGGCTCTTTTATGCCGCAAAATAATAAAAACAGACATGAACGCTTCGCTGAAAACGGTAGACTGATTCTTTTGTTTAAAAAAGCCGCGTTTAAACGCGGCTTTTTTCGTTCAGTAAATCTGAGTCAACACCAAGCCCGCCTGAACCGTGCCGCTTGAAAGCGTTACGTTGAAAGGACTTGTGTTGACAAGCTTTATTCTTGCGGGCGCGTATGCAACCGTAACGACCGCCGAGCCGCTTAGCTGTCCCGAGGAGGACGGCAGACAGGAGGTGGCTATGCTGCCTCCGTTCTGATACACAGACACGCACGGCGTGCCGCCTGCGGCGCTTCCTATGCCTACCCACCAGCTTGCAAGAAAATTGCCCGTTGAGTTTATCACAAGCTCGCCCGTAGTGTAGTCGTAATAAACATTTTTGTTCTGATTGGCGATTAACGAGTCGAAGCCTATGGTTTCGCCGGGCGACAGCACAACTCCCGCTCCCGTCGAAAGATTGGCTTGAACGCTGCGCAGCTCCTGCGTAGCAGTCGGGCGCGACACCGACGGAATAAAGTTAAGGCTGCCTAAATTGCATGCGGGGCGTTGACGTCTTTGGCAGCAGATACGGTTGCAGCAGCGGCAGCCCGTCAGAAATTGAAAAATACAACAGCTCATGAAATATACCTCCGAAAAATTTACATAGCAAAACTATGTATCCAACCCCTCGTATTATTTTATGCTTGCGGCGCGGGTGCGGTTAAACCCGTCGGCGGCTGGATTTCGATTGACTTGACAGGCGCGAAAATATATAATAGCGGAAAAGGAGATTTAAAATGCTGAGAGATTTGGCAATACCCGATTTTTTGGACAAGCTCAACTCGTCGGAGCCTACGCCCGGCGGCGGCGGCTGCGCCGCGCTCAACGGGGCGATTGCGGCGGGGCTTATTCAGATGGTGTGCAACGTAACAACCAACAAAATGCTGAAAAAAGAACAGCCCGTGGACAAAGAGCTTGTAAAAACGGTGCTTGTGGCAAAGAATTATCAGGACGAGCTTTTAAGGCTCATCGACCTCGACGCGGAGGCTTTCGGAATAGTTATAAATTCGTATAAGCTGCCTAAATCCACCGACGGTGAAAAGGCAGCCCGCGTGCTGGGCATTTCCGAAGCCTGCAAAAAGGCCTGCAAACCGCCGCTCGACACGCTCGATATATGCGTAAAGCTTTTGCCGCTGGCGCGGACAAGCATAGAGCGCGGAGACAAAAACGTCGTTTCGGACGGATATGTGGCGGGACGTATGCTTTTGGCGTGCATTTGGAGCGCAGTTTACAATGTCAATATTAACACGGGCAGCATCAAGGACGCCGATTTCCTGCGTGAGGCCGAGCAAAAAATCGCCGACGCAAAAAGGGAAATGGAGAGCTTTATGCCCTTGCTTGACGCTTGCAGTCTCGGTTGACATGATTGCGTCACATTGTTTACGTCGAAAATTCATTGAAGAAAATTAGCGAATTTTATTGACATAAGTAGTCTGATCTGGTAGACTAAATAGGCTGTCGCGGGGAGCGGCAGTAAAAAGAAGCTTGAAAAGTGAATAGAGATAGCGAAAAAAAACACAGTCAATAAAAGAGAGAGAATTCGCCGGCGGCTGTTAGAGAGATAACAGCCAACGAGAATAAGTCAGATTAAACTCAAGAGTTTGATCCTGGCTCAGGACGAACGCTGGCGGCGTGCTTAACACATGCAAGTCGAACGGGGCATAGAGATATGCCTAGTGGCGGACGGGTGAGTAACACGTGAGCAACCTATCCTATACAACGGGATAACACAGAGAAATTTGTGCTAATACGGTATAAGACCACACTCCGGCATCGGAGAGGGGTAAAAGCTGAGGCGGTATAGGAGGGGCTCGCGGCCCATTAGCTAGTTGGAGAGGTAACGGCTCACCAAGGCGACGATGGGTAGCCGATCTGAGAGGATGAACGGCCACATTGGAACTGAGAAACGGTCCAAACTCCTACGGGAGGCAGCAGTGGGGAATATTGGGCAATGGAGGCAACTCTGACCCAGCAACGCCGCGTGAATGAAGAAGGTCTTCGGATTGTAAAGTTCTTTAGCGAGGGACGAAAAGAATGACGGTACCTCGAGAATAAGCCACGACTAACTACGTGCCAGCAGTCGCGGTAATACGTAGGTGGCGAGCGTTGTCCGGAATGACTGGGCGTAAAGGGAGCGTAGGCGGCACAACAAGTTAGGAGTGAAATACCGTGGCTTAACCACGGAACTGCTTTTAAAACTGTTGAGCTAGAGTGATGGAGAGGAAAGCGGAATTCCTAGTGTAGCGGTGGAATGCGTAGATATTAGGAGGAACACCAGAGGCGAAGGCGGCTTTCTGGACATTAACTGACGCTGAGGCTCGAAAGCGTGGGGAGCAAACAGGATTAGATACCCTGGTAGTCCACGCCGTAAACGATGGATACTAGATGCGGGGAGTATCGACTCTTTCCGTGTCGGAGCAAACGCAATAAGTATCCCGCCTGGGGAGTACGGCCGCAAGGTTGAAACTCAAAGGAATTGACGGGGACCCGCACAAGCAGCGGAGCATGTGGTTTAATTCGAAGCAACGCGAAAAACCTTACCAAGACTTGACATCCTCTGACGGATACAGAAATGTAAACATCTTTTCGGAGACAGAGAGACAGGTGGTGCATGGTTGTCGTCAGCTCGTGTCGTGAGATGTTGGGTTAAGTCCCGCAACGAGCGCAACCCTTATGAACAGTTGCCAATATTAAGTTAGGAACTCTGTTCAGACTGCCGTGGACAACACGGAGGAAGGTGGGGATGACGTCAAATCATCATGCCCCTTACGTCTTGGGCTACACACGTGCTACAATGGCTATTACAAAGAGGAGCGAGGCGGCAACGTCAAGCAAATCTCAAAAAGATAGTCTCAGTTCGGATTGTGGGCTGCAACCCGCCCACATGAAGTTGGAGTTGCTAGTAATCCCGAATCAGCATGTCGGGGTGAATGCGTTCCCGGGTCTTGTACACACCGCCCGTCACGCCATGGGAGTTGGGAGTACCCGAAGTCAGTGACCTAACCCGAAAGGGGAGGAGCTGCCGAAGGTAAGACCGATGACTGGGGTGAAGTCGTAACAAGGTAGCCGTATCGGAAGGTGCGGCTGGATCACCTCCTTTTAGGGAGCTGAAAAGCTTTCGAAGTCGATACGTCGGTTTAGGCCGACGTCAAAAAGAAAAAGAGAGAGGCAGCTACTCTTAAAAAGAGCTGCAAACCCAAGAAAAGAATTGACGAAAAAGTAGTTATCTCTGTTCACTGTTCGCTTCGCTCTGTGCGTCGGTTTACACCGACGTTTTTTTTATGGCATAAGTAAATGACAAAAAATTTTATTATTGTCAAACGCAAACAAAGCCGGGTTTAAAGCCCGGCTTTGTTTACTTTTCTTTAAGCAATCAGGTGGATTCCTTCAACTGAATTACAAGCTCGTTGAGTTTTTCTCTCTGAGCGGGACTCAGCATGGGCGACACCGTTTTGGCAAATTGTTCTATTTGTGCGTTTGTCAGCTTTCCGCTTTCTTTCTGTGCTTTTACGTTGTTGTAGATGTCCTTGATTAACTGCTCCTCGCCCTTGCCCTCATAGTATTTGGCAAGATTTTTTATGTAATTGATTTGCTGCGCCGTAGGCGGCACCGCGTTGTTTTCCGTTTTTTCTTTGTTGCCCGTCGTTTTGGCGTTTTTTTGAGCGCCTGCCCCGTTGGGATTGAAATCTCTGCGCTGGTCGAAAAACATATTTCTCGGGTCGTTGTTGTTGCGTGCGTCCATATAAACCTCCTAAAAATTAGTACACTAACATTTATATGCTTGCATACAATATATTGACCACAAAAAAGAAGCGAAAGGGAGGGGTGAAGGTGAACTTTTTACCCGTAATTATAGGAGTCCTGCTGTTTTCCCTGTTTTCCGACAAGGGCGGCGGAAAACAGAGCGGCGGCTCGGGCAACGCCATAGACATGGAAAATATACAGAACGCCGTAGGCGCAATCAACTCGTTCAACAAGCTGGGCGGAAAGGATACGGACAAAATGAGCGTCGTGATGGAGCTTATGTCCAATCCCGTCGTGGCGGAGCTGGTTGGCAAGTTTTTAGGCAATCAGCCGACGAGCGGAGCAGGCGAAGAAATACATAACGACGGCGCGACGGAAACGGAACAGGATTATTCCGTTTCTTCGGGACAGGATTTCAATGCTCGTGACACGTCAGCGTCGGATGCTACGGAGGAGTCGGAGGAGTTTTTCAGACCGGTGGAAAATATCGCGGGCGTGGAGGTGTCGGAAAAGCTGAGGCACCTTTACGACAACTGGTACACCAAAAAATGAAGCGCAAAGGCAAACAGAAAACGAGGTCTATTCGACCTCGTTTTTTTGAAACTTTTATTGGCTCCGCAGATTTTTTGCGATATGCTCGATTGCGTTGAGAAAAATATAAGCCTCTTTGAGAGTGTTCTGCCCGCTGACGCTCACGCGCACAAGACCCGTTTTTTCCGTGCCGAGAAATTTGTGGCACAAAGGCGCGCAATGCAGTCCGCTTCTTACGGCGATTCCGTATTGCTCGCTCAAAATATCGCTTATTTTGTCGCTGGAGCTGTCTCCGATTCTGAAACTGACTATGCCGCTGGGATTTTTCAGGCTCATGATATGTACGTCGGGGATTTCCTTCAAGCCTTCTTTTACGGTGTTTGCGACAAGCTCTATTTGCGCATGATTGTTTTTTCCGTTTTCGGAGTGCCATTCTATCGCCTCGCCCAACGCGAGTATGGCGGGCGTGTTGAGCGTGCCCGCTTCAAAACAGTCCGGGCTGTCCTTTGGTTGGAGGAGCAGATTGCTTTGCGAGCCGGTTCCGCCGAAAATAATGGGCTTGGGCTTGCTTTCTTCATTGAAGCAAAGGCAGCCGCAGCCCTGAATGCCGTGCAGTCCCTTGTGCGCCGGGAAAGCCAACAGGTCGATTTTCATCCGCTGCATATCTATTTCGGTGTAGCCTGCGGATTGCGCCGCGTCCACGATAAAAGTTACGCCCGCCCGCCTGCACAGGTCTCCGATTGAAGCGACGTCGTTTACGAAACCGACCACGTTGCTTACGTGGCTTAAAACAACCAGCCGCGTATCCTTGTTGAAGGCATTTTGAACGGCCTGCGCCGTCAGACGGTTTTCTCTGTCGGGCGCAAGCACGGAAAGGGAAATTATGCCGCGCTGCCTCAACTCGAAAAGAGGACGCAGCACGGAATTGTGTTCGTGTACGCTCGTGATTACGTGAAAGCCGCGTCGTTTTACGCTCCCCAAAATGGCGAGATTCAAAGCCGATGTGCAGTTCTGACTGAAAGCGACGTTGAGCGGGTCGGAGAGGTTGACCATGCGCGCCACCTTGTTGCGTACTTCGGTTATTTTCGCGGTTGCCGCGACCGAGAGACTGTGCCCGCCTCTGTTTGCGTTTGCCGGATTTTTCAGACTGTCGAGAACGCAGTCTATAACCTGCGGCGGCTTGAAAAAGGTTGTTGCGGCGTTGTCGAAATAAATCATGCCAAAAAGCTCCTTTCACATTTTCGGCGGCGGAAAAGTATATTATTATACGGATGTTTTTTCCGCCCGACCGCTATAAGAAATTATATTAAGCGCGATTTGAATTTAATCCTTACATAATGAAAAAGGAGAGGTTTTTATGACATACTTGATAGCAACCTTCAGGTCGCGCAGCGCAACGACGAGCGCATACAACAGACTAATCGAAAGAGGAGTAAACTGCGCCATAACAAGCACGCCTCAGGCGGCAAACGTGGGCTGCGGTCTGAGTATAAAATTTTTGCCGCAGGATAAAAATATCGTTGCGGCAACGGCTAAAAGCTACTCAAGCTTTTCGGGCTTTTTTGCTGTGACGGAAATAAACGGAAGAACGGTGGTCGTGCGCGCCTGAATGCTTCGAGAGCGGCGCGCGCCGTCTGAGTTCGGGCAGTGAAAGTCAAAAACGCTTGTTAAATACAACGCTTTGATATATAATTGTCGTATGGAACAGAAAACCAAAGAAATTCTCGATATACTTGCGGAAGAATTTCCTTCACCCAAAAGCGAACTCGTATTCAAAAATCCGTATCAGCTGCTGGTGGCTGTGATTTTGTCTGCACAATGCACCGACAAAAGAGTCAATCAGGTGACGCCTTTGTTGTTCGCCGAAGCGGATACGCCTCAAAAAATGGCAGATTTGCCCGACGAAAAGCTTGAAAAACTTATATATTCCTGCGGATTTTACAAAAACAAAGCAAGATTTATCAAGGAAATGTCGCGGGATTTGATTGAAAGATTCGGCGGACAGGTGCCCGACAATCTCGAACAATTGAGGACTCTTTCGGGCGTCGGGCGCAAGACCGCCAACGTAGTTTATGCCGTAGGCTTCGGCGGACAAGCCATAGCGGTGGACACGCACGTTTTCAGAGTTGCCAACAGGCTCGGGCTGGCTCATGCCAAAAACGTGCTCGACACCGAAAAACAGCTTTGCCAAGCAATAGACAAAGAGCTGTGGTCGGACAGTCACCATTACTTGCTTTTGCACGGAAGATATGTATGCAAGTCGCAGCGTCCCGACTGCGCCCGTTGCAGGCTGAAAGCTCTGTGCGAATATTTTCAATCGGGCTGTTTAGAAAAATCCAAGGAGAAAAATTGAATTGTTTGCGGATAAGGTAAGGATATTCATAAAATCCGGCGACGGCGGCAACGGCGCCGTGTCTTTTCACACCGAAAAATACGTGCCAAACGGCGGTCCCGACGGCGGCGACGGCGGCAAGGGCGGCGACGTGGTTTTTGTGGCGAGTTCAAGCGTAAACACGCTGAGCGAATTTTATTACAAAAAACATTACCGCGCGCAGAACGGCGAAAACGGCGCGGGGCAGAACTGCTATGGCAAGCAGGGGCAGGACCTTAAAATTTTCGTGCCCGTGGGCACGGTTGTGCGCGACAGGGAAACGGGCAGAATCATGGCGGATATGTTCGAGGACGGACAGACTTTCGTCGTTATGCGCGGGGGCGAAGGCGGCAGGGGAAACAGAAAATTTGCGACAAGCCGCCGTCAGGCGCCGTCATTTAGCCAACACGGGGGCAAAACGGAGGAAAAGGAAATCGAGCTGGAGCTTAAAACCATTGCCGACGTGGGACTGGTGGGCTTCCCGAATGTGGGAAAAAGCACCTTGCTGTCGGTGATTTCGGCGGCACGTCCGAAAATTGCCAATTATCATTTCACGACGTTAAACCCCAATCTCGGCGTGGTCAACGTGTTTGAGGACAGCTTTGTGGTTGCCGACATACCCGGACTGATTGAGGGCGCGGGCAGCGGAGCGGGACTGGGCTTCGAGTTTTTGAGACACATAGAACGCACCCGAATGCTTGTGCACGTCGTCGATATGAGCGGAAGCGAGGGCAGAAATCCCGAGGAGGATTTTTTGCTTATAAACAAGGAGCTTGAAATTTACAGCAAGGATTTGACCAAGCTTAAACAGGTTGTTGCGGCAAACAAAATGGATTTGCCCTGCGCGGAAGAAAATTTGCAGTCTTTCAAACGGAGATTCAAGGACGTTTGCGAGGTTTTTCCCGTATCGGCAATGAGTCGGGAGGGCGTCAGGTCGCTTCTCGAATACGTTTCGCGCGCCCTGAAAGAAATTCCTCCCGTCGCTCCGTTGGAATTCGAGCCTTTTGTATATGAAAGAAACGACGGGGACAGCTTCGAGATTGTTGTCAACGACGACGGAAGCTTCGAGGTTGTCGGAGCTCTTGTTGACAGTCTCGCCCGCAAGGTGCTGCTCGACGACTACGACAGTTTGCGCTATATGCAGAAAACTTTGAAGAACAAAGGGGTTTTCGCCGCACTCAAAAAGGCGGGAATGAAGGACGGCGACACCGTCGTCATCGGCGGAGTGGAGTTTGACAACGTGGAGTGACAACCGCATCGAGCTTGCGGCGTAAAAAGCGTTCGCGATTCAAATCAAAAAAAGTTATTTAGAATTATTTCAATTGCTGTTTTAAATTGATTTCAAATGTAAAAAAATGCGGAAAAACATAAATGTCTGTCGAATAATGTCCGACAGACATTTGTTGTTTTGGAGAAAGTATTGTGGTTGAAAACTTGACTTTTAAGCTTTAAAATGGGATAATAGTTCTAATTAAATTTTAAAGAATAATTTGCGCAAATAAAAAACTCTTTCATAAAGAAAGAGTCGAACGCACCTCGTGCGTAACCGTAAAAACGGCGTCTTGGAAAAACTTTATTTGAACTAATGGTGCAACTTCAAAGGGTAGTCAAGCCTTTGATTGATATTATTATATACCTAAAGACAAGGAGTGTCAAGCAATATGAAACAAGATTATTACATAGGTTTGGATATGGGAACGGAATCTGTAGGTTGGGCGGTTACCGACGTCGACTACAATCTCGTTAAAAAACGCGGACAGGATTATTGGGGCGTTTATTTATTCGACGAAGCGAAAACCGCGCAAGGTCGCCGCGCTTCCAGAACGAATCGCAGACGCCTTGCAAGGGTAAGGCACCGTCTTAACCTTTTGCAGGAATTGTTTGACAGCGAAATAAGCGCAAAGGATTTCGGATTTTTTTACAGACTTGAAAACAGCAAATATTTTGATGAGGACAAGCCTGAAATTGCGCGGGGAAAATTTCTTTTGTTCAACGACAAGGACTTCGGAGACAAGGAGTACTATAAAAATTATCCTACGATTTTTCATTTGAGAAACGCTTTGAGAACGCAGGAAATAAAAGACGTACGCCTGCTTTATCTTGCCGTGCATCACATTTTGAAAAACAGAGGTCATTTTTTATTCGGGGAACAGGATTTTAAGGTCAACGACGCGTCGGACGTCAGCGGCGAATTTGAAAAAATAAACCGTTTTCTGAGAGAGAACGACGGAGCGGAATTGGATAGAGAAAAGATACCCGAAATATTTGAAACGCTTTGCAATGTTGATTTGGCAAAAAGGGAAAGAAAAGAAAAAATACTCAAATTGTCGGGGAATTCAAAAAACAAGTTGCTTGGCGAAGCCTTAAACGCCGTTGTCGGGCTTGAATTTTCGCTGTCAAAGATGTTTGGAGAAGACAGAGACTTTCAGGATATTAAAAAAATGTCGTTAGCAAACAGTTCTTTTGAAGAAGATTTTGCAAAGGCGAAAATGGCGCTGGACGACGACGAAGCGGATTTTTTGGAGACTCTTAAAAAAGTACAGTCAATTGCAAGCCTGTGCAATATTCTGCACGGAAAGGAGTTTATTTCCCAAGCAAAAACGGAAACTTACGAAACCCACCGCAGAGATTTGTCCGAGCTGAAAAAATATGTCCGTGAAAATTGTCCGGAAAAGTACGCGCTTGTTTTTCGCCGTCAGGCAAAAAAGGTCAATAAAAATACGTCGGGCGCGGACGAGAATGAAAAAGACGACAAAAAAGTCAACAATTATGCCGCTTACATAGGCATGGACAAGGGAAAAGGGTTTGCAAAATGCAAAAAAGAAGAGTTTTACGCTTTTCTTAAAAAAGAGATCGGCATTAAAGACGAAAGTATACTGGCAAAGATAGACGAGGGAGTATTTTTGCCCAAACAGATTTCTGCGGAAAACTGCGACATACCTTATCAGGTGCATCTGGCGGAGTTGAAGGCGATACTTGCCAACGCCGAAAATTATTTTCCTTTTTTAAAACAAAAGGACGAAAACTGCGAGATGACGGTGAGCGAAAAAATAATTTCGCTCATGAAATTCCGCGTGCCTTATTATGTGGGACCGTTCACCGACAAAGAAACCGGCTTCAGCTGGATGATAAAAAAGGAGGGGTTAAGTACGCAAAAAATTACGCCTTGGAACTTTGACGACGTCGTGGACAAGGACGCCTCCGAACAGAAATTCATCGAGCGCATGACAAATTTCTGCACGTACCTTACGGGCGAAAAGGTGCTGCCCGCGTCGTCTTTTTTGTACAGCGAATATGCGTTTCTGAATGAATTGAACAATCTGAAAGTCAACGGAACAAAGGATTTGCGCGTAAAAAATATTCTATTGGATTATGCGAAAACAAACAAAAAACTTACGCTCAAAAAGTGCTGCGAACAGCTAGTAAAAAATGGTTTGCTGCCCGAGGGAAGCAAGGCTCAGGACGTTTTTTCCGGTACGGACGGAGATTTCAAAAACTCTTTGTCTTCTTACATAGATTTCAAAAGGATTATCGGAGACAAAGCCGACCTTTACAGGGATATGTGCGAGGAAATCATTTTATGGATAACCGTAATATCCGATAAAAAGAGATTGGAAAAGCTAATCAAAAGCAACTACGGAACCGTTTTGAGCGATGAAGAAATCAAAGGTTTGAAGGCGCTCAATTATACGAAATGGGGCAGACTTTCCAAAAAACTGCTTGACGGAATATTTGAAACCGACTCCGAAGGCGAGGTGGGAAACGTATCTACTATCGAAAAAATGCGGACGGATACGGAAAACTTTATGGAGCTGCTTTCAAATAGACACAATTACAAAAGAGCGATAGACCTTGCCAATTCCGAAAGCGTTGAGGATAAAAAGGTGACTTACCGCGCGGTGGAGGAGCTGTATTGTTCGCCCGCAGTCAAGCGGTCGATTTGGAGCGCGTTGAAAATCGTCAGTGAAATCAAGAAAGTGCAGGGGTATTCTCCCAAAAAGATATTTGTAGAAACAACGCGCGAAAAGCCCGACGGAGCGCGCAAGGGGCAACGCACGGTATCTCGAAAACAGAGGTTGCTGGATGTTTACAGAAAAAATCTGCGCAACGAAAAAGAGTTGATTAAAAAAATTGAGGAAACAGAGGATTCAAAGTTCAACAGCGACGAAGACAAATTGTTTTTCTATTTCACGCAAATGGGAAAAGACGCTTATACGGGTGAAAAAATAGAATTAGACGATTTGTCCAAGACAGAAATTTATGACATAGACCATATTTATCCGCGCTCCAAAATCAAAGACGACAGCTTGGACAATCGCGTCCTCACAAGAAAGAAAATCAATCAAGGAGTGAAACAGGACATATATCCTTTGCCTGCCGAAATCAGGAACAAGATGGAGGGTTTATGGCGTCAACTCAAAGATAAGAAACTTATCAGCGAAGAGAAATTTTACAGACTTACGCGAAGCACGCCTTTGACGGAAGAAGAATGCGGCGATTTTATCAACGCTCAGCTTGTCGCCACAAGTCAAAGCGCCAAAGCCGCAATTCAGCTTTTGAAACGGATGCTGCCCGAATCGGAAATAGTTTATTCCAAAGCCGTCAACGTAAACGAATTCAAAAACAGGCTGAAATTCGTGAAGATAAGAGAACTGAACGATTTGCACCACGCAAAGGACGCTTATTTCAATATCGTGGTGGGCAATGTGTTCAATACCAAATTCAACCATAATGCCGCAGTTTTTTTACGGAATAACGGTACGGGCAATTATGATTTAAAACGCCTTTATGATTTTGATATCACAAATGCCTGGAAAGCGGGAGACGAAAACAGAATACGTTCTGTTGCCGAGAAAAACACTTGCCGCGTAGTGAGATTTTCCAAAACGGAAAAAGGGCAGTTTTACAAAGTTACCATTTGTCCCGCAGGAAAAAACGACAAACTTGCGCCAATAAAGGGGAAAGCGCCGCTTAATGACACGTCGAAATACGGCGGATACAACAAAGAGACGACGGCCTATTTTATGTTGGTAAAGAGCAAGGACAAAAAGAAAAAGGACAAGACTTCGCTTTCTCTGGAATGCGTGACTGTGCTTGCGGATAAAAATTTCCGCACTGCGGAAGATAAGTTGAAGTATTGCGAGACTAGGTTAAAGCTCGAAAAGCCTGAAATACTCATAGAAAAAATAAAATTGAACACGTTATTCAAAATCAACGGCTCTTACGCCTGGATTCGCGGAAAAACAAACGACAGATTGGAACTTTGCAACGCCAATCAGCTTTGGCTGGACGACGGGAGCGCAAAGGAGCTCAAAAAAATCTCAAATCATTTTCGGGACGTTAAAAAATACAAAAATAAAGATTTATCCGTAAGAGAAGAATTCAGCAAAGAGCAAAATCTTGCTTTGTACGATTTGTTTACTGAAAAGTTGGGCGGAAAAATATATGCGGGACTGCCTGTACAGGAGCAGATAAAAAATCTTGAAAAAGGCAGAGACAAATTCGAGGCTTTGGAATTGAAAGACCAATTGTTTGTGTTGATGGAAATATTGAAATTTATGCGGTGCAACAGTATGACGAGCAATATCAAGCTTATCGGCGGCGCTAAAAATGCCGGGAAACTTACTATCGATAAGAAGTTCATACAAGACTCCGACGTTAAAATGATATCCTGTTCGCCTACCGGCTATTTTTGCAAAGTCGTGGACTTCAAGCGGTTCCTATGAGCTGGCGGGTTGTAGTGGTAAGGGGACGTTGCAAGCTGGAATACAAGCTGGGATATCTCGTCTGTCGCGGCGAGGAAGTCAAAAAGTTGTTTCTTAACGAGATATCCTCGCTTGTGGTGGAGTCTACCGCGGTTTCTTTGACGGCAGCTTTGTTGAGCGAGTTAATCAAAAACAAAGTCAACATTTTGTTTTGCGACGAAAATCACAATCCGGTTTCACAGCTTTTGCCGCTTTACGGAAGACACGATTGCAGCGGAGTTTTGCGGCGGCAGCTCAATTGGAAAGAAGAACACAAAAGCGCGGTGTGGACGGCGATTGTCCGTATGAAAATAAAAAAGCAGATGCAATTTCTTTCCGAACTTTGCTGTCCTCAGAGCGAGCTTTTGAAAAGTTATGTCGACGGTACCGAATTGAATGACAGAACCAACCGTGAAGGACACGCGGCAAAGGTATACTTCGACGCATTGTTCGGATTGAGCTTTAAAAGAGGAGACAAAACCTTTCTGAACGGGGCGTTGAACTATGGATATACCATTTTGCTGTCTGCGTTCAACAGGGAAATCGCGGGATTGGGTTTCAATACGCAGCTCGGATTGGCGCACAAAAGCGAGTTCAATCAATTCAATCTGAGCTGCGATTTGGTGGAGCCTTTCAGGGTGATTGTGGACAAAGCGGTGTTCGGAAAGGATAATTGCCAACTTACGCCGGATTTCAAACGATACCTTTGCGATATTCTCAACAGAGAAATAAAGATAGACGACAAATATTTTGTTGTAAACGATGCAATCGGTATATACGCCAAGAGCGTTTTCAACGCGTTGGAAGACGGGGATACGTCAAAAATAAAGGAATATGAGTTTTAGGTTTATGCGGGTAGTGGTTTTTTTTGATTTGCCTACGGAAACGGCGGAGGAACGACGCGATTACAGAAGGTTTCGCGCCGCACTTTTGAAAAACGGTTTTTTCATGATGCAGGAATCCGTTTATTCCAAAATAATACTGAACAACACCGCCGCAAACGTGATAAAAGAAACAGTAAGAAAACTCAAAACGGGCAAAGGGCTGATTCAGATGCTTACCGTTACCGAAAGACAATTTGAAAATATGGAATTTGTTCTCGGAAAAAAACAATCGACGGTTGTAGACACCGCCGAAAGGTTGGTGGTTCTGTGATTCTGTCTCATTTTGACTTGGAAAAGCCGTTGGAGCTGACGCCTGCCGTAGTCAATGTTCTTGTAGTGGAAAACGAAAACAAGTTTTTCGATTTTTGCAAAGAATTTGCACTGCAATCCAAAGGCAATTCGGGGAACTTTGTTCTTTTTGACGGCGATACTAAACTTTCCTTAGTCAAGGACGTAAAATTGCTGTATGATTTTTTCAATTTTGATTTGGGAGACAAACGCGCGCGGGACGGATTGTTAAATTGTTTGGTGCAAATTGCCGAAAACAACTTTGCCGTCGAGTATTCGGAACTTGTTGAGAAGATTTATGCTTTTTTTGAAAAACTGAACGGAGAAACGGATTTTCCGATAGATTTTGATACGGAAAGCAGTTTGACTCAGCTTTTAAAAGCATACGGAGTGCGCTGGAAGGATGAAAAGGACTGTTTGTTGGAGTCTATAGTTTCTTTTATTCATTTTAATGCGCGGATTTTGGGAATAAAATGTTTTGCGTTCTTTAATCTAAAAAACTTTTTAAACGAAAAGGATTTGAAAAGTCTTTACTATGAGGCGCAGCTGGAGGATGTTTGTCTCTTTCTTTTGGAAAATACTTTGAAAAATAAAACAGACGAAGAATTTGTCACTTTGATTGACAAAGATTTGTGCGAAATCATTGTCTGAATAGGATTTTATGCTATAATATAAATAATTGCATTCTGTCCTTTGAATTGATGCGTGTGGTGCGTAAAAATACTCTGATTTGAGGTTTGAGGTTTGAGTATGGTGCAATTTTAAAGGGTAGTCAAACCGACTTGTTGTCTCCGATATACAGCGTAGAGTTTGAGTATGGTGCAATTTTAAAGGGTAGTCAAACTCACGCGCCGCAAGAACAGCTAATACTGGCGTTTGAGTATGGTGCAATTTTAAAGGGTAGTCAAACATTATCCTTTGCCCGCAGTTATCGTTAAGAGTTTGAGTATGGTGCAATTTTAAAGGGTAGTCAAACACTGTTTCGTAAGGAATATCAGGCATTGTAGTTTGAGTATGGTGCAATTTTAAAGGGTAGTCAAACTTAAGTGGTCTACTTGCTCTTCATAAGTTCGTTTGAGTATGGTGCAATTTTAAAGGGTAGTCAAACAATCCGTTAATAACTTGCCACCAGGTCATAGTTTGAGTATGGTGCAATTTTAAAGGGTAGTCAAACGAAATAGAAAAAATGAAAAAAGTGTTGCCAGTTTGAGTATGGTGCAATTTTAAAGGGTAGTCAAACGTCTTCGTCACCTCAGCGTTCTGGAGAGGGGTTTGAGTATGGTGCAATTTTAAAGGGTAGTCAAACTTACTCAAAATAAAATCAATCATCGAATCTGTTTGAGTATGGTGCAATTTTAAAGGGTAGTCAAACTCCAAAATAATTATTGACACTCCAATCATTGTTTGAGTATGGTGCAATTTTAAAGGGTAGTCAAACGCGGAAAAAGTGTAAACGTCACCATTCTCAGTTTGAGTATGGTGCAATTTTAAAGGGTAGTCAAACTGGCAAAAAGCTCATAATACAGGTCGAACAGTTTGAGTATGGTGCAATTTTAAAGGGTAGTCAAACTGTTCATAGGATTAATTAAATTTTCGTCTCGTTTGAGTATGGTGCAATTTTAAAGGGTAGTCAAACAGTGGAAGTCCCAGCAAAGCCGCCTACAGGGTTTGAGTATGGTGCAATTTTAAAGGGTAGTCAAACAATCGGCAGCGGTGGGTGTATAATCGCTCGGAAGAGCGAATTTTTTGCCTTTTTGCGATTCGTGGTTGATATTTTCAGCATTTTGGTGTATATTATTAATGGTAGCTGATACACCACTCCTACGGTTTCGTGCCGTATCGGTTGTATCGGTTACTATTTTTTTGCGCTGAATATTTACGACATCATAAAGCACGGCGGCATTCGTCTTTGTCGTTCCTACAATAATATCCGCCTAGTAACAGTTATCGCCGACCTTAAATGCGACACACCTCTCGCAAACTCGACAAATTTATCATTTCTTGCGTGCTTTGCCGTCTCTCATACATAATCTTTCGACTCTTTCAGAAGTTCATCGGCATTCTCGAAAGCGATTATTTTATACAAAAACGCCTGGCTAATCCGTATGCAGAAGTTTTCCGCGCTCTTTGACCTCAACCATTCTTTTTCCGTGCGTTGATTTATGCCGATATTCTGCCTGTTGACATCAACAAGGCTCGTAAACTTCGTTCGGACAATCTGTGCCAATGCCCCGGCTATCTGTTTGGGCTGTTTGACGCTATCAGCAACCAGAGAATTTACGTTTGTTCTCATTTCGGCGTCGGTCATTGTCTCTGACCCCTCTGCAACTGTCAAGGAACCGTCTGTATCGTGTTTGAGTATGGTGCAATTTTAAAGGATAAAAAAATTTTGATTGACATTTTAGACTTAAAAGAATTGACAGATTGCCGGTGATGTGTTAAAAATATAAAGCTGATATTGATACTTCTTAATATAATTGAAGAAGGTCGTTTATTCAATGCGACTTTTGTTTGTGCTTCCGTAGTTAAATGGATATAACAAACCCCTCCTAAGGGTTAATTGTGGGTTCGATTCCCGCCGGGAGTACCAAAAGAAATATCACTCGGAAAATCGCCTGTATGGGCGATTTTTTCTTTTCGTCCGCTTCCGGCAATCCGTAAGTCGACAAGTACCCGTTCTTGATTAACATTTCGGCGTCATAATACGGCAGATTAAATTCAATACGGGTTTTGTGAAAGACTGCGATTCGACAATGAGTTAATTTAGTCACATTGAAATAATCTGTATAAACTTTTTAATTTGTTTTGTGCCGTTTGACAAGTATCGCGCAGATAGCAGCGTTCGTTTTTTTTTAAATCATTTATATTGTTATTTCAATTTCAATGAGTTGAGATTATTCGGCGTACTTTTTTAAGAGTCCCAAAACCGAGCCGTTACATTTCGGCGTTCATGTACCTAATCTGCACTAGTTTCGCACAGTGTTTTGGTTGTCAAGCAGCCGCCGATATGATTTTCAGACGGACAGTGTGACTGTTGCGTTGCCGCTGCCGAGAATCGAACGCAACTCGGAAGCAGTTATATTTTCGATTTTGCCGAGTCGGGTAAAATTCCAACTGTTTGTGTCGTAATAAATTACGAATTGATTGCCCTGATATAGGATAAGGTCGCCTGCTTCCGTAGTAAAATATTCGTCGCTGCGCGGCAGTGAAAAACCGAGCGCACCGACCTTTTCAAAGTTGCCGTAATCTTGCATTTCTATGGTAACGGGCGACTTTTTCAAAGCCTCAAAAAGCGCAGCAGCGCTTGCATTGTCTGCCAAGCTTGCCGTAAGCGTTGTGTTTCCGACAGCAATTTTCAGCATATTTGTATCCGTTTTTAAATCAAGATTGAGCTGTTCGACAAAAGCTTTTATTTCGCTTTCTGTCGTTTTTGATGAGAATCTCGTTCCGTTTTTCCAATCGGCGTTTTGTGCAAGCGGGCGGAGATTGTCCGCGCTCGAGCCGACTCCGCTGGAACCGGATGTGCAGAAGGGAACGATGGTTTTGCCCGCGAAATCATAGCTTTCCAAAAAGGTGTAGATGATTTTCGGCGCCTGTACGTGCCAAATAGGGTAACCGAGAAAAATCACATCGTAGTCCGGCATATTTTCCACGCTGTTTGCGATTGCGGGGCGGGCGGCAGGATCGGCCTGCTCCCTGTCGGCTCTGCCTCCGCTGTAATAATCCAAATCCGCCTCCGTGTAAGGTATTTGGGGCTGAATTTCGTGCAATGCGCCGCCCGTTTCACGGGCAATCATTTTTGCAATATTTTCTGTATTGCCCGTACAGGAGAAATACGCCACAAGTATATTTGCCGCAGTTGTCGGAGAGGAATTTTCGTTGCCGCCGTCGTTATCGTCGTTGTTGTCTTTCAGGTCTGTACAAGCGCTCAGTCCGAAACACAAAAGCAAAAAAGCAAGAATGAGTGTAATTGTCTTTTTCATTTTTTTTACTCCTGATTTTTTTTGGTAGTTGCACATGGTTTTGAAATAAATCGCATCGGTTTTTTCTCTTTCGTTACAGATTTGTTTTGAAAAAGCTTTCGATTTTGTCAAAAGGAATTTTTGTTGCGTCGTCGTAAAGGTCTACATGGTTGCAGTCGGGGACGACGAGCATTTCCTTCGGCTCGGCTGCGTTTGCATAGGCGACGTCGCTGAAAAATCTGCTCTCCGCCTGTTCGCCGACAATAAAGAAGACGGGGCGGGGCGAGATTTCGTCGATATAGTGCAGCAGCGGATAGTTGAGAAAAGACAAATCGCTGGTGGTTGTGAATCCGCCTCGCGCGTTTGGGTGGTGACCGCGCTTTGTGGCGTAAAATTCGTAAAATTCGCGCCATATGCCCTGCATTTCGTCGGGAATGTTTTGCGTCGGTTCTTCGGGAAAAGAGGGGATATATTCGGGAAAACCGTTTTCCGCGTCTTTCCAACGTTGCAAAGAAAGCCGTTCTTTGGTTGCGGCGAGCTGCTCGGGCGTTTGCCCCGCGCGCGCAGCATAACTCATGTCGTACATACTTGCCGTTACAACCGCCTTAATGCGCGTGTCCACAGCGGCCGCCGAGAGCGCAAAGCCGCCGCTGCCGCATATTCCGAGCGCGCCGATTTTGTTTCTGTCCGCATAGGGCAAAAGCCCCAAAAAGTCCACTCCCGCGGAAAAATTTTCGCTGAACATATCGGGAGAGGACACACGGCGGGGTTCTCCCGCGCTCTCTCCCATATAACAGGGGTCGAATGTCAGCACGATGAAGCCTCGCTGCGCAAGTTGGTTTGCATACACGCAGGTTCCCTGCTACTTTACGCCGCCGTAAGGCGCGCCTATGACTATGGCGGGATGTTTTTTTGTGTGATTCAATCCCTTCGCTTGGTATAGGTCGCCCGCAAGCGCAATTCCGTAGCGGTTGTTGTACCGCACGTGCCTTCTTTCTACTTTTCATCGAGTTTGCAAATATAACCGCTCATACAAAATCTCCTTTTTAAACGTATTTGACTGTTTTTGCCGGTATTCCAGCAACTACCGTCAGGGGAGGCACGTCCTTTGTTACCACTGCGCCTGCGGCGATTACCGCGTTGTCGCCAATGCAAACGCCCGCCAACACGGTGGCGTGCGCGCCTATCCACACGTTTTTTCCTATCACGATGGGCGCCGCCTTCATACTTTTCCGACGCTCGGGATTCAGGTCGTGATTGAGTGTTGCAAGCACAACCTGATGACCGATCAGAGCGCCGTCGCCTATGGTTATGCCGCCTTGGTCCTGAAAACAGCATCCGGAATTTATAAACACGTTTTTGCCTACCGTTATGTTTTTGCCGCAGTCGGTGTAAAAGGGCGGAAACAACAAAAACGATTCGTCTGTTTTTTTGCCAATCAGCCTGAAAAACAATTTGCGTATTTTTTCGGGCGGAAGATATTTTCCGTTTATTTTCGACGTAATTTTCCGCGCGTTGCGAGCCAAAAGGTGCATACATCGGTGTGCGTCGGAGCCTGCGGCGATATAAGAATTTTCTTTGATAAATTCAACGTATTCTTTTGCATTCATATTTTTAAGAGTTTTATTTGTTTTACGTCTGAAATTTTAAAACATATATGAAACCATGTCAAATATCTATATGGAATGGCAAACCATAGTTTGTTATTATGGATTTGTCGGCTGCGACAAGAAAGGGAGCTTGCATTGTTTTAACGTATTTTAGGGGGCTAAAAAAAGCGAATTTTTTTGAAATTTTCTTCGGACCGGTCTATTGACAGGCAAAAAAACGGGTGTACAATTGCGTCAGAGTGATTTTGGGGTTGTCAATCGCTTCTTGAATCCGCCCTTTGCGGAGGCGGGGAGGAGGTAAATTTATGGAACTCGGAACACTTTTCGGCGATTTTGTCGTTATGCTGATTAAAACACGCGGCTTTGCGTATTTTGTCGAGACTCTTGTCGTGGTCGTGCTTGTGCAGCTTTTGAAAAAGCTGCTGCCCAAGCTCAAAATCGCCTTACGGGAGGCTTTGACCCGTGCGTGGCTGCGCCGTTTGTTTTTGCTCTGCCGGTGGTGGCGGTAAAAATACTGCTGGTAGACAAGACGGGATGGAACGGGCTGCTGACCGACGCGCTGTTGGTTGACGCCGTGTCTGTCGGGGCGACTTCGGTGACGGTTTACAAGCTGTTCGCCGCTTCCGACAAGGAAAGCCTCAAAAACCTGATGAAGGACAATGTTTTCAGCCTTGTCTATTCGCAGATTTTTTTGTTTTCCGACGCGAGAGAGCGTCTGATTGACAAGAGCGTAAAGGCGGTTGATTTTGTGGCGGGAATAAAAGAGCTGGCAACCGAGCTTGCAGGCGTATACGGGGAGGACGCCGACAAGGACGGAACCGCTCTTAAACTCTGTCTCTTATACACATCTGACGCTGCCGACGAACTCTAGGGTGTAGAT
>ENA-UAOM01000097-UAOM01000097.1-human-gut-metagenome-genome-assembly--contig:-NODE-97-length-28132-cov-6.470029_pt1 | contig 28132 bp, 9 predicted proteins | sample MGYA00243468_ERZ654555 | MGnify/ENA primary metagenome ERZ654555 (study PRJEB26926, sample SAMN06164434) | human gut metagenome | biome: ENVO:00009003; feature: ENVO:2100002; material: ENVO:00002003... | reverse complement strand
TTTACGTATTGATAAGATTGATGCCTGACGATTTCGTCAGCAAGCAGATACAGAATATTATCGCGGGAGGAAGCGAAGTCACCCAGGATATGATTGACGCCCTTTACGAGGCTTACGGACTTAACGGTACGTGGGCTGAAGGCTATATCAAATGGTTGGGAAACTTCGTTACCGGAAACTGGGGTGATTCCTTTGTTTATGCCCGTCCCGTTGCCGAGGTTATCGGTCAGTATATGTGGATATCCTTCGGTATTTCCGTTGTGTCCCTTATTTTCCAGTTCCTTATTGCAATTCCTTTGGGCGTAACTGCCGCTACGCACCAGTACGGCGTGGTTGACTATACTGTTACCGTACTTGTGATTATAGGCATATCGCTGCCGGCCTTCTTCTTCGGCAAATTTTTGCTGACTATTTTCGGCAAGGGCTACGGCGGTCTGGAAATTTTGCCTTCCAGCGGACTGACAGATCCGAGTCAGACGTTGACGGGCTTTGCCAAATTCGTGGATTTGATTTATCACTTGATACTTCCTATGTTTGTTTTGACCATTCTTTCGGTCGGCGGACTTATGAGACATACGAGAACCAATATGCTCGAGGTTTTAAATTCCGACTACATAAGAACGGCGAGAGCCAAAGGTCTGTCCGAAAAGAAGGTCGTCTACAAGCATGCTTTCAGAAACACCATGATTCCGTTGGTCACAATGCTTGCGGGTACTCTTCCCGGATTGTTCGGCGGCGCCATGATTACGGAGCAGGTGTTCAATATACCCGGTATCGGAAACAAGGCTTACAGAGCCATGATTGACGGCGACATACCTTTCACTATGTCGTACAATATGTTTATTTCCATTATGACAGTTGTGGGCGTTTTGCTTTCCGACTTGGCATACGGCTTGGTTGACCCCCGTGTCAAGATTGGAAAATAGGAGGAATGAAATGGAAGAAAAAGATAAAAATTTAGTTCAGGAAACCTCCGAAAACGCTACTTTGACGGAACAAATGGAGGAGGAAAGGGAGTTTCTTTCCGACAAGGCAAAAATCATGTCACCGGGCAGACTTGTGGCAAAAAGGTTTTTCCGCTCCAAGCTGTCGGTAATCGGTTTGGTAATACTTATCGCGCTTTACGTATTGAGTTTTGTCGGACCGTGGTTTACGGGTTATCATTACAGCGAAATAGACCAGAATCCCGGCAATATAAAATATACGATGGAATATGTTGAGGACGGAGATTACTGGCAGATTCTGGAGGATATTCCGACTCAAAATCTCAACGACCCTCCCAGTTCAAGACATTGGCTGGGCACAGACGGCAAAGGCCGCGACGTGCTGACCAGAACGTTCTGGGGAGGAAGAATTTCCATGACGCTGGGCTTTGTCGTTATTTTGCTGGAAGGTCTTATCGGTATCGTGCTCGGCGGTATTGCCGGCTATTTCGGAAAATGGGTTGACCAGCTCATCATGCGTATAGTGGATATATTCATGTGCGTCCCGACATTCCCGATTATGCTGATTGCCGGTACCTTGCTCGACGCTTATGAAATAAACGGTATGTCGCGTATTTACTGGCTGATGCTTGTTCTGACGATTTTCGGCTGGTCGGGTATTGCCCGTTTGGTGCGCGGTCAGATACTCATGTTGAGAGAGCAGGAGTACATGATTGCGGCGGAGGCGACGGGACTGTCTACGTCAAGAAAAATATTCAAGCACCTGATTCCCAACGTCATGCCGCAGCTTATTGTTTCCATGACGATGGGACTGGGCGGAATTATCATTTCGGAAGCCACGCTCAGCTATCTGGGACTCGGCGTTCAGGAGCCTTACGCTTCCTGGGGAACAATGATAAACGCCATCAAGGATATGGAAAGCGAGGTTTATCAGATTGCATATCAATGGATTCCGCCCGGAATCTGTATCATACTCGCTGTGCTGGGCTTCAACTTTGTAGGCGACGGCTTGCGCGACGCTTTTGACCCGAAAATGAAGAGGTAACGGTTATGGATGAAAAGAACAATAAAAATAATCTGGAAGTAACTGAGACCGCGGAGGAAAAGGTAGACAAGGCGGGCGAACAGACTGAGCAGGATGAAAACTTCTTCAAAAAGACCTGGAACAGGGTACGAAGGCTGTTCAAAAAGGACGAGGAAGTCAGCAAGCATTACATTTCCGCCAAGGAATCCCGCCGCATATCCAAAGAGAACCTCAAAATCACTTTGGAGTTTGAAAAGAAAAAACGCAGAAAAAACGTGCCCGAAAGCGAGTATCTCACAGTAATGAAGGACCCGCAGAATGTCGTTGAGTTTGACGACCTTCACACCTACTTCTTTACGGACGTGGGTGTGGTCAAGGCGGTTGACGGCGTTTCCTTCAATATACCCAAAGGGAAAATCGTCGGCGTTGTCGGCGAATCGGGCTGCGGCAAGAGCGTGACTTCGCTTTCGCTCATGCAGCTTGTTCAGGCGCCGCAGGGACAAATTGTTTCCGGCTCCATCCGTTTTGAAGGAACGGATTATTCTTACGACGAAAAACGCAACAAGATTCCCATTTACAAGCTGGATGAAAACGGAAATCAGGTTTTTGACGAAAAGGGTAAGCCTGTGATTGAAACAAACGAGTTCGGCGTACCGCAGTACAAAACCGAGCGCAAGGTTTTCGACATAGCCAAAATGCCCAAATACGAAATGCACCGTATCAGGGGCAACTTGGTCGCCATGATTTTCCAAGAGCCTATGACAAGCTTAAATCCCGTTTTCACAATCGGAAATCAGCTGGATGAGGTGACTCTGCTGCACGTTGAAGGCGCGACGAAGGAATACGCCAAAAAGTGCAGCATTGAAATGCTTGAGCTTGTCGGCATAGCCATGCCGGAAAACATCTACAAGCGTTATCCGCACGAGCTCAGCGGCGGTATGCGGCAGCGTGTTATGATAGCCATGGCGCTTATCTGCAATCCCGAGCTTATCATTGCGGACGAGCCTACGACGGCTCTGGACGTCACCATTCAGGCTCAGATTCTCGACCTGCTGCGCGAAATCAAGAACAAAATAAACGGCAGCATCATGCTGATAACTCACGACCTGGGCGTTATTGCCGAAATGGCGGATTACGTAGTTGTCATGTATGCGGGCAAGGTGATTGAGCGCGGCACCGCTCTGGAAATTTTCCAAAATCCTTTGCACCCTTACACGATGGGACTGCAAAAGAGCAAGCCTGCCGTAAACAAAAAAGTGGAAAGGCTTTACAATATTCTCGGACAGGTGCCTAACCCTGTCAATATGCCGTCCTATTGTTATTTCAAAGACAGGTGCGACAAGTGCATAGGCAAGTGCAACGGCGAATATCCTCCCATGATACAGGTTACGCCTACGCACAGCGTTTCGTGCTATCTCTACAACGAGAACAAAAAGGAGGGTGAATAAGATTATGGAAGAAAAGAAAAATCAAGCCCTCAACGACGCTGTTGAGAATGAAGAAAATGTGGCGGTCGCCGCCCAAAGCGCCCCTGCCTCCGACGACCTGTGTCTGACAGATGAGGAAAAGGGAAAGCTGCTCGTTGTAAGACATCTCAAAAAATATTTTCCGCTTAAAACGGACTTTTTCGGCAGACCTCTGACTTACGTGCGCGCTGTGGACGACGTTTCGTTCACCGTTGATGCCGGCAAAACAATAGGTATAGTCGGCGAATCCGGCTGCGGCAAGACGACTATGGGACGCACGATTCTGCGCCTGCACAGCGTCACCGACGGTCAGGTTATTTTTGACGGAAAAGACATAAGCAAGCTAAAACCCAAAGAGCTGCGTGCGATGCGTCCTCAGATTCAGATGATTTTTCAGGACCCGTATTCCAGTCTTTCGCCCCGTATGCCGGTCGGCGAAATCATAGGAGAAGCGGTGAGGCAGCACAATATAGTGCCAAGAGAGCAGTACAGGCAGCACATTCTCGACACGATGAAGAAGTGCGGCTTGCAGACTCACTACTTTGAAAGATATCCGCACGAGTTCAGCGGCGGTCAGCGTCAGCGTATCTGCATTGCGCGCGCGCTTGCCTTGAAGCCCCGTCTTGTCATCTGTGACGAGCCTGTTTCGGCGCTTGACGTGTCCATTCAGGCGCAGATAATAAATCTGCTTGAAGATTTGCAGCGCGACATGAATCTCACTTATATATTCATTTCGCACGACTTGTCCGTCGTGGAGCATATAAGCGATTTTGTCGGCGTCATGTATCTGGGCAGCATGGTGGAGTACGGACCTAAGGAAAAGATTTTTTCAAATCCCATGCATCCTTACACAAAGGCTCTGTTCTCGGCTGTGCCCGTGCCCGACCCGACTGTCAAAATGAACCGTATCATACTCAAAGGCGACATTCCGTCACCCGCGAATCCGCCTTCGGGCTGCAAGTTCCATACCCGTTGTTCGGAATGCATGGATATCTGTTCCAAGGTTGCGCCCAATTACATCGAGTACGAAAACGGTCACAAGGTTGCCTGCCATCTGTATTCACAGAATATCGGCGGCGTTGAGTCGGACCAAACGACCGCTGCCGAAACGAGCGAAAACGCTTAACAACTTACTTTTAAAGCCCCGTGTTCAGCGGGGTTTTTTTATTGCTTTAAAATAAGAGAAATTAAACAATGTAATGGCTGTAAATTGGTTGATATGAAATTGAAAAATATTAAATAAAACACTTGACGATAGCTTTAATATGAGTATAATATAAAAATATACTTAATATATTTAAACAGCATATTTTTTCTTATGGATATGTCGCAGATTGGTGCAATGTGAAATCCTGACGAAAGCGACTCCGATTGATGTAATTCAAACGCCGAAGGCGTTTAAATATCGAGGAGGTAATCCTATGGCTAAAAAGAAACGGTTTTTGTTGCTGCTACTTGTTTGCGTGGCGGCGGCTGCGCTGCTCGTGCTTGGCGGCTGCAAGCCGAAACCTATCGATGAAGGTCCGGAAACGGGCGTTTACTATTGCGACGCCGACGGAGAGGAGTATCAAATTGTCTTAAACAGCGGCAACAGATTCTCCTTTGTTGTTTTGGGCGACAACAAGTCGGGTACTTACGTTCTTGAAAACGGAGTTCTTACCCTGACTTTTCTCAAAGAGGAGGACGGGCAGCTCGCCGCATCGTATTCTGACGGCGGGATTGAGCTGACGTACAAGGGGGAGCGGCTTGTATTTCTGCCCAAAATTACTTATACTGTGACCTTCGACACCGACGGAGGAAGCGCGGTTGAAGCCGTGTCCGTGGTAAACGGAAGGACTGTTGACAGACCTGTCGCGGAGCCGCAAAAGACGGATTGTGTTTTTGTCGGTTGGTATAGCGACAAAAACTTTACCCGACCTTACGATTTCGGTTCCGCAATCGTCTGCAACACGACGATTTTCGCAAGATTTGCCGCGGTAGTTCACGGACAGTCGGAGTACGCCGTGACTTTTGACTTGAATTACGACGGCGGCAAGCCGAGCGAAGCGGAGACTGTCGGCGGCAAGCTGCTTGAAGTTCCGTCGCCCGAGCGCGAGGGATATATATTCAAGGGCTGGTGGATAAGCATGTACGAGGACAGGGACAGACTGTCCTATATGTACGCGGACGGAATGGTTTTTTGCGAGGACACCACGCTTTTCGCCCTCTGGCAGGAAAAGGGAAGCGCGGCTTTGCCTTTGGTTTACGTCAGCGCGGAGGGTGTTTCCTGGGACGGCGTCGGCACGGCGGTCAGGCTTAAAGTAATCAACCCGCTGGGCGCAGTCATTGTCGACGAAACTATCGGCGCGACGGCGGGCAGCTCCAAAAAGCTGGATTTTGCCAACGGCATTGCAGGCGACTATGAAATCACGCTCACCGCGGGCGACGTCACGGTTTCTAGATACTACAAAAACAAGGCGCTCAACAGAGTGTCCGATTTTTCCGTTGCGGACAACGGATTGCTTATTTGGAAACCCGTGCCCGATGCTGCGAGATATTACGTCGACGTTGTGTGCGGCGACGAAAATCACGTTCACACTCATTTTGACAACGGCGCTTCGGTGTATTTCGATTTTTCTAATTGCAAAATGCCTCCCGAAGGCATTGTGTTTGTTGTTACCGCTACTGCGGAGGGCTATGCTTCGTCCGTTTCGAGAGCGTTTGTCTATCTGCGCAAGCTGCCCGTCGTAAGCGGACTGTATCTCGACACGGAGATCGACCTCTTGGTGTGGGACGCGCTTGACGACGCTTCGGATTATACCGTGTCGGTAAACGGAGGCGCGCCCGCGTCCACGGGAGGCAGAAACAGTTTCAGCCTCAAAGAGTATTCCGGCGAAATTTCCGTCGCCGTGCGCGCGTATACGCCTGGTTTCGTCCCTTCGGACGAGGCGACGTTTGTCTTTGAAAAAAATCAGCTTGCCACTCCGTCGGGTATTGTCGTATCCGCCGACAGGATAAGCTGGAACGTCGTTGCCGACGCTACTTCTTACATAGTCAAGATTGACGGCAAAAACTTCGAGACTGACGAGAACTGCCTGCCGTTTTCGGACACCGACATTTCATGGTCGAAGGGCGGATATTATTCCCTCAAAATCAAGGCTGCGGGAGAATCCGAATCCAAGTGGAGCGACGAAACGGTTTTCGGCTGGCAGACGCAAGCTACAAACCTGCGCTATTTCAGAAACGTAATTTCCTGGGACTATGTCGCGGGCGTTTCCTCCTATGAAGTGAGGATAAACGGCGGTTCCGCTTTCGGTGTTGCGGGCGGAGTCAACTTCGCCGAGATAAAACTGACCAAAGCGGGCGAAAACCTGATAGAGGTCAGATGCGCGGACGAAAACACCGAGGACGAAAGCGAGCCGGTTTGGACTTCTCTCAAGGTGTGGGCGCATACGTTGAGCTTGAACGCTATGGGAGGCGAAGCGGTCGCCCCGCTTTATCTGGCGGTGGGCGACAAAGTGGAGCTTGCCGAAACAAGCAAAACGGGCTATGACTTCGGCGGCTGGTACAACAAAGAGGGCGGCGCGGCGGCAAACGGCGCGGAGTTTTCCGAAGAATATTTCCCGTTCAACGCCGACGTTGTTCTCTATGCAAACTGGGTTGCCCACGTTTATACGATAACTCTCGACTGCGGCGAGTTCGGCACGGTAGACGGACAGCGCACGCTTACCGCCGAGGTGGCTTACGGCAGCGATTTCGTTCTGCCCGTGCCCGACGTAAATTACGAAATAAAGGTGTTTACGTATTGGTGCGCGAGCGCCGACGGCTACGGCGTCGCTTACACGGACTCCGAAGGCCGCAGCAGAATAAAATGGCCGCACACCTCGGAAGACATCGTTCTTTACGCTTATTACGTCGACGCAATCGATTACGTCAGGGACGGCGACGGTTACGCCGTCAAAGCGGGACCGAAAATATCTCAGGTGACCCACCTGATAATACCCGCGACGTACACTCCCGCGCCGACGGACGAAAATCCCAATCCCGAAACGCTAAAAGTGGTTTCCATTCAGGACTATGCGTTTCTCAACTGCACCAAGCTTGTGAGCGTAAGCATTCCCAACACGGTAAGGACAATTTCTTTGACAGCGTTTGACGGATGCAGATATATCGAGCGTTATGAAGTGCGTGAAATCGAGGGGGAAACAGACCCCGTTTACTTTGCGCAGGAGGGCACGCTTCTTTACAAAAACATCGTCATGCAGGGAGAGGTGGAAATAGCTCTCGTGCCCGCGACGTTTACCGGAAGCTACCGCATACCCGACGCGGTGACAAAAATAACGCAGAACGCTTTTGCCAAAACCAAGCTGGAAGAAATCATCGTTCCCGCTTCCGTCAAGACGGTTGCCCGCGCATCGTTTTCAAACAGCACGACGCTTAAATCCATCGTTTTCGAGCAGTCGATAACGGAGGAAATTCCGCTTACCATGAGCGACGGAGCAATCGTTTCCTGCACCGCGCTTGTAAATCTCACACTGCCCGCAAGACTCAAAAGGTTTGAAAAGGCAGAGCACGAGATTTTCTCGCTGTTCGGAAAACTTGAAAATATAAACATCGTCGGCTCCTTCGACAACGCAGCCTATTCGTCAATCGACGGAGTGCTGTTCAACGCGGCAAAGGACACCCTGCTTTATTATCCCGCCGCGCATATCAAGGACAGCGGCGTTTACACGCTGCCGACGGCGGCGCTCAACATTGCCGAAAGGGCGTTTTATACCAACCCGTCTTCAACCAAAATCAAGAGCACGGTCAAAGAGGTATATCTACACGCCAACGTCCGCACGATAGGGGCGGAGGCGTTTGCGGAGTGCGACAGTCTGACAAAGGTTGTTTTTGTCGCGAGCGAGCGCCCCGCAGGCACAATGGTTATCGGCAGAAGGGCTTTCGCCGATTGTTCCAAGCTTGTCGAGCTGGTTTTTGAAGAAAGCGGGACAATGAAGCGAGTTACGGAAACGACGGAACAAGGAGAAAAGGTCAGCTTTGAATTTGAATACACCAAAAGCTGCGGCGTTGCCCAAATCGGCGAGGAGGCGTTTGAGGGCTGCTCTTTGCAATCCCTGCTCCTGCCGTCCACGCTCACGGCGATAGGCAAAAACGCCTTTGCCGACAATTCCAAGCTTGTCGATATTGACCTGAGCCACGTACGTTCAGACCTGCAATTCGGCGAATACGTGTTCAGAAACTGCCGTATGCTGGAAAGTGTGGAAATCCCCGACAATGTGGGGTATATACCTTTCAATTCGGTGTTTTACAATTGCACCAAGCTTAAAAGCTTTGTTGTAAGCCCCGACAATCCAAACTATTACGCGGACGAACAGGGCGTGCTTTACAACGCCGACGTGACCGAAATCGCTTATTATCCCGAAGGACTGACGGGCGACTACGTTATACCTGATACTATCAAGGTTATCGGCGGCGGCGTGTTTATCGGCAAAACCAATATGGTTAAAATCACCATACCCGCAAGCGTTGTCAACATAGGCAACGGCGCGTTTGAAAGCTGCGTCAATCTTTCGGAGGTGTTGTTCGTTGAGGGAGAGGAGCTTCTCACCATAGGCGACAAGGCGTTTTACCGCTGTACGGCGTTAAAGAGCATCAAATTGCCCGAGCGCACGCTGTCATTGGGTGAAAACTGCTTCGACGGAAGCGGCCTGTCCGATATAGATTTCGGCGGAGTCCGCACAATAGCGGCAAACGCTTTCGGAAACACCAAGAGCTTGTCCGTCCTCACAATACCCGCGTCGGTAACGGAAATAGGCAAATACGCCTTCCACAGCTCGGCAATTTCCGAAATCAAATTCGCTCCGAGGGCGACGGGGAAGGAAGAAACGCCTTTTGAACCTCTCAAATTGGGCAAAAGCGTGTTCACATACTGCGCGTCGCTCAAAAAGGCGACTTTCCCCGACGGACTGACGAGCATACCAGACTCCACGTTCTACAACTGCGCCGCGCTCACTTATGTTTACGTACCCAAAACCGTTGCCAACGGCGACGACGTGGTTGCGGGGGTAAGCGGCTTTGCGCGCGCAATCGGTCCGCGCGCCTTCTACCACTGCGAAAGCCTTGCCGAAATCGAGTTCGGGCTTGGCGGCACGGGCGACCTTTCCTTTGCGGAAAGAGCTTTTTGGGGCTGCACGTCGCTTAAAACTCTCAATCTGCCCAACAGACTGCGCGGAGTGGAAAACGACTACGATGCTTTTCAGTTCGGGCTTAAACTCGCGGGAGATTTAAGCAATCCCAACGCCGTCATGTGTTTCAGCAAATACGACGGACGCGACTGCGCCGCAGTCGAAAGCATAAACGTGGAGGAGGGAGGTCTTTACTTCTCCTCTTACGACGGAGCGCTGTATACGGCAGGCAGAAAGATGCTTGTGTTCTGCCCGCAGCAAAAGTCCGGCACGTTAACAATCGCCAAAGAAGCAGAGACTTTCAGAGTCGGCTGCTTCTGGAACTGTCAGATTCTCTCCGCAATAGAGTTCGAGGAGGGTGGAACGGCGGATTTCGAGTTGCCGTCGGTAAGCGGCAGCTTCACCTATACGACGGATGCGCTGTTCTACAATTGCTACAAGCTTTCCTCCATAGCTTTCCCTGCGCGTCTCGTTAAAATAGGCGACAACGCGCTTTATTGGGGCGAGGCGATTGCGGGACGCTCGAATCACAACATTTCCGTCGTGACGTTTGCACCGGACTGCCGACTGAACGAAATAGGAAAAAGCGCGTTCAAAAATTGCAAAATTAAGGAAATAGAGCTGCCTGCAAGCGTGACGACATTGGGGCAAAAGCCCTTTGAGGGATGCAGCATAGCGCGGCTTGTGGTGCCCGACAGCCTTGCGTCGGACGGTTTTACCGACCTTGTGGCGGGCATATCGGGACTCAAAAACATCGAGTGCCGTTCTACCTGCAAAAACTTCACGACGGTTGACGGAGTGCTTTTCTCGAAAGACGGAACGGAGCTGGTTTTCTGCCCCGCCGACAAGGTCGCGGAGGTTTACACCGTGCCTGCCGACGTGCGGAAGATAAGCGATTACAGCTTCAAGGACAACGTCGGCGTCAAAGCCGTGGAATTTGAAAGCGCGGAAAGCAGTCTGACGATAGGCGCTTACGCCTTCCAAAATGCGGCAATAGTGTCCGTTAAGCTGCCCGAAAGGCTTGTTTCGATATCCGACAGAGCCTTTTCAGGCTGCGCAATGCTTGCGCGCGTGACATTCGAGCCGCAATGCAGGCTTACGACTCTGGGAAATTACGCCTTTGAAAAGTGCGCGGCTCTCACGGAAATATCCATTCCCGACCTGACGACAAGCATAGGCATCTACGCGTTTTCCGGGTGTTCGTTGCTGGCAAACTTCAACCTGGGCGCAAACAGTCAGCTAATCACCATCGGTCAGCACGCATTCAGAAACTGCTCGGCTCTTGTCGAATTTACCGCGCCCGCGACGCTTGCTTATCTTGGCAAGCCTACGACGGCAGACACGGTGACGGAGAAAACAAGCTCCTACACCTTCTACAACTGCAAGCAGCTTGCAAAGGTTGACCTGTCCGCGTGCTCGGTTGAATATATCGCGATGTACACCTTCCAACATTGCTCCTCGCTTGCAACCGTTCTGCTTCCGCAGGGTCTCAAAGGCATAGGGCAGTATGCGTTTCAGAATTGCGTGAAGCTTAGCGAAATCACTTTGCCCGAAGGACTTGTTACGATAAACGGTCAGGCTTTTTCGGGGTGCGGTCAGTACATTGAAAAGACGGGACTAAAAACGGGACTTAAATCGATAACCGTTCCGTCTACGGTAACGACGATAGGAAAATCCGCCTTTGAGGAATGCGCCGCCCTCGAAGAAGCGACAATCAAGAGCGTCGTTGTGGGCGAAAATATGTTCGCCGACTGCGTATTGCTCAAAACGGCAAACATCGGAGCGGCGACGGAAAGCATAAAGGCTCTCGCCTTTTCCGGCTGCGTCTCTCTCGACAAAATAAATTTGCAGAGCAATGTTCTCAACGAGATAGGAAAGGGAGCTTTTCAGAATACGGCGATTACCGAATTTACCGTTCCCGATACGGTGGACACGCTCGGAGCGGGCACGGTTTCCGACTCCGGAGCCAAGGACGGCGTTTTCAACGGTTGCAGTCAACTCAAAACCGTGACAATCGGCGTAAATGTCGAGACAATTCCCGACTGTATGTTTGCCGACTGCGAGTCGCTCTCTTCCGTCGTTTTCAAGGAAAACGGCATGGTTAAAATGATAGGTAGAATGGCGTTTTTCAACTGCCGCTCTCTCAAAGAGATTGTGCTGCCGTCTACGCTCACTCAGTTGGGATACACCTCTTCTTATACGACAAGCACGAAAAATTGCAGAACCTTCGAGGGTTGCGGTGCGCTGCTGTCAATCAATCTGCCCGCGGCAGTCACAAAAATCGGACAGGGGCTGTTCAAAAACTGCACGTCGCTGGAAGAAGTGGTTTTCAACGGCAATGCTTTGGAATTTATCGCAATGAACGCTTTTGCGGGCTGTTCGTCTCTGACGAAATTTGTATTACCCGCTCTGAGCGGCTCGTTCTCGCTTGGCGCGAGCGCGTTTTCGGGTTGTTCGTCGCTTGCGGGCATCGTTCTGCCCGACTACGTAAAGACAATACCCGACAACGCGTTTCTCGACTGCGTTTCCCTTGAAACGGTGCTTATGCAGTCCGATGCGGCGGGCACGGTAGGGGCAAGCGCGTTTGCAGGCTGCGTCAAACTTAAAAACGTGACGCTTTCCGACGGAATCACTCAAATCAAGCAAAAAGCTTTCCTGAACTGCGCCGCGCTTGAACAAATAACTCTGCCGCAAAGCCTGACCAAGCTTGGCAACGGCTCGACGACAAGCAACGCCGATTACGGCAATGTATTTGAAAACTGCGTCTCCTTAAAGGAGATAACGCTGCCCGAGGGCGTGAGCATTATAGACGTCGCCACCTTCAAAAACTGCGAGTCGCTTTCAAAAGTGACGGTAAGCGGCGCTCTTACTCTGATAAGGGAGGACGCCTTCGAGGGGTGCGGCAACGTCGAATTTTGTCTTGCCGACGGCAACGTCAAAACCGAGATAGAGGACAACGCCATATATGCCGAATATACGGATTCCTTCTATACGATAAACGCCAACGGCAACAACACGACCTCCGTCAAGATTACCGGAACGGCTCTCGTGCATTATTTCGGCAAAGAGTCGACGCTGACGGTAAGGGACGGCACGGAAATCATCGCAAGGGCTGCGTTGAGGAACAATTCAGTTGCGGAGGAAGTGGTTTTGCCCGCGTCGGTGAAGTATATCGACGACTTTGCGTTTGCCGGCTCCGCCGTCGGAAAAATCAATCTCGAAAACGTCGATTATATCGACGGAAACGCTTTTGAGGGGTGCGCGCAGCTGACTTCCGTGACGCTTACTGCGGAGGTTGTTTATTCCAAAGCGTTCCTCAACTGCACGGGGCTTGAAGAAATCAAGCTTGACGGCACGAAATTCATCAATAGCAATGTGTTTCAGGGGTGCATTTCATTGACTTCCGTGACCGTGCCTGCAAGCGTAATAGCTTTGAAAGCCGAGGCGTTCAAGGACTGCACGAGACTTGAAACGGCGGAAGTAAATGTGGGCAATCTCAACGGAACGGTGTCAAGCAGCGGTACGGCGGGGAACGGTTGGTTCAAAGGCTGTACGTCCCTTAAATCGGTGACGTTTGCCGACGGATTGCTGAGACTTGAAAATTATCTGTTCGAGGGCTGCACGTCCTTGATGACAATCAAATTGCCTGCGACGTTGCAGCGTCTTTCGGCGGGCTACGGCGCGTTCAAAAACTGCACCTCTCTTGTAAGTCTTACAATCCCCGCAGGCGTGACGGCAATAGAAAACAACGAATTTGTCGGCTGCGCCTCACTCAAAGAAATCATTTTCGAGGGCAGCGTAACCAAGATTGGAAACGCCTCGTTCGACGGCTGCGCCGCGCTGGACACAATCGACCTGTCGCAGGTGAACTCAGTCGGCAACAATGCGTTCAGGGGCTGCGCAGCGCTGGAATACGTCAATCTGCCGCAGGCGGCGACGCTCGGCGCAAACAGCTTTGAAAGCTGCTCGGCTTTGAAGGAAGCGAGCATTCCCAAAGTGGCGAAAATAAGCAATTACGCGTTTTCAAACTGCGGCAAACTCGTCTCCGTGTCGGCGGCTGCCGCAACGGAAGCAGGGGACTTTGCCTTCTTTGGCTGCGCTTCGCTCGAAAGCATAAGCCTGCCCGAATTGAAAACTTTGGGCAAAAGCGCGTTTGCGGGCTGCTCGTCCCTCAAAGAATTTGTCGCACCCAACCTGAGCTCAATAGGAGATTACGCTTTTTGCGAGGTTTCAGAGTCGGAGGACGGAACGAGCGTTTACAACGGCTGTCCGTTGACGGGCTTGGATTTGACAAACGTCACGTCCGTCGGCAAATATGCGCTTGCCGGCTTGACTCAAATAAAGGAGCTTGTCATACCGTCGGGTGCAATGAGCGTGGGCGAAGGCGCGTTTGCCGGCTGGACGGAGGAGCAGGTGATTCGCATTGACATGTCGGAGGAGGACTGCGACTGGACGGAGGGCTGGAACAGAGATATGAAAGCAACGATTTACTGGAAATCTGCCGAAACGGAGGCAGAGGCTTAAAGGGGAAAGGCGGGACGGACTGCTTGCTTGCCCGTTCCGCCCCGAGCCGCCGCTTGCGACAGGCGGCTTGACTTGAAATAAAGGAGATAAAAAATGTCGGTAAAAAATTTATTGTCCGAATATCGCAAAAGATTATCCAAAGAAGCATGGTTGAAATCGATTGTCTGGGGCGCGGTTTTTGCGTTTGGCGCAAACGCCGTCGCCGCACTTGTGACCTGGTGCCTGGGAGTAAAGAGTTTGAAACTCGTTTTGTGCGTGTCCCTCGGCGTTTTCGTCGCGGTTTGGGCGGCTTCGTCGGCTTTGCTGTATTTTCTTAAATTCCGCCCCACGTTTAAGGACGTCGCGCGTCGCGTAGACGGGCTGGGACTTGAAGAAAGAGTTATCACCATGACGGAATATGAGAAAAAGGAGGACTTTTTCGCCAAAAAGCAAAGACAGGATGCTGCGGCAAAGCTTAAAAGCGTAAAATCGGGAAGCTTAAAAATAGTCGTATCCGCGGCAAGCATAATCGTTGCCTGCGTGATGCTGTTGACTGCCGGAGCCGCGACCACTGCGAGCGCGCTCAGCGCAAAGGGCATTATCAAAGATTTGCCCGGCATAGTGGAGCCTATTTTCTATCCCGAGGTTTTTTATACGATTATTTACGAAGTCGAGGGAGAGGGAGAAATCGAGGGCAACGCGGATCAGCTTGTGCTAAAAGGCGGAGACGCGGAGCCTGTGCTGGCTGTTGCCGAAGACGGTTGGGCTTTTCTGTGCTGGTCGGACGGCAGCGAGGAGCCTTACAGACATGATAAGGAGGTAATGCCCGACGGAGAGTTTTCCGAGGTGGACGAGGACGGCAATGTAATAATAACCTATTTTGCCGTGTTCATGGAGCTTGAAGAGTCCGAGCAGGACGGAAGCGGCGGCGAAGGAGACGAGCAGGAACAGGAGCAGGATCAGGCTCAGGACCAACCCTCCGACGGCGAGGAGCAGGAGCAAGAGCAGCAGCAAACGGACGGCGAAAGCAAAGACGGTGACGGCAAGGGCGGAGAGTATCAGGACTCCAACAAGGTCATAGACGGCGACCAGTACTACGGCGACAGATTGGAAGAATATCTGGCGTTGGCAGAGGAAATTCTGGAAAACGACGGCGAAATACCCGACGATTTGAGGGAATTTATCGAGTCGTACTACGGAACAATCGAATAAAAGAGAGCTGCTTCTCATTAAGATTGAAAGATTCTTGCGGCGGGGAGCGCGAAACGCTCCCCGCTTTAAACGCGAAAAAAGCTGAGACTTTGAAAATAAAAACGGACAAGGTGAGACATTATGGATTTATTGGTTCCAATAGGCTTGCTGGGCTTAATCGGGCTGTTGATTTTGTTGATTATTTACATATTGAAGCCCAATTATCAGCAGAAATTTGTTTCAAGCACTTATATATGGAAATTAAGCCTTAAATACAGAAAGAAAAAAATCCCGATAAACAAGCTGAGAAATGTGCTTATTCTGCTTTGTCAGGTGCTGATTTGCATAGCCGCCGCTTTGATTTTGTCAAAGCCCGCGGTCGTTGCCGAGACAAGCGTCGGACAGAACGAAAAAATAATAATCGTGGACGCTTCCGCGAGCATGCTCGCTTCCTGCGAGAGCTCCGACGACACGCGCTTTGACAGGGCGTTGAAAAAAACGCGCGAAATCGCGGACGAAACCTTAAAAGACAACGGAACGGTAACCGTTATTCTTGCGGGAGAAAAAGCGTCGTACGTGGTTAGGCGCGCGGGCGCGGGAGAGCTGTCGGAAATAGACGCATACATAAACGGAATGCAGTGTTCTCTGTGCGAGGGAGACGTGGACGGAGCCATGCTTTTGGCGGAGGAAACGCTGCGCTACAACGCCGATTCCGAAATTCTGCTTTTGACGGGCACGACCTACGTCAACGACGCCGAAAACGTGACAATCGTGGACGTTTCCGACCGATACGAGTGGAACGTAGCCGTGCTGAGCGCGTCGGCGAGACTCGAAGACAACTTTTATACCTTTGAAATAGAGGTTGCGTGTTACGGCTTGGACAAGGCTTTCGAGGTGTTCTGCGAGGTGGGCAACGTAAACGGAAAGGGAGAAAAAATAACTCTTCCCGTGCAGACGGTAAACGGACTGGACGGCATTCCGACCAAAATAGTTTACACCTCCGCCGCGCGCAATCTCGGACAGGACGTGATTCCCGTGCTTCTTACCGAAAACGAAAGAATTTACTCTTTCGACGAGGCGTATATACATATTGACGAAGCGGATTCGCTTTTGCTGGACAACGAGTTTTTCATTTACGGCGGATTAAGGCCGACGGTAAAGATTCAGTATTACAGCACGGCGTCAAACGTCTTTTTCGGCGGCGTGTTGAGGACGCTCAAAGAAAAGACTTTCGGCAGCTGGAATATAGAAATAACCGAGGTCAAGGGCAAGGATACGCCTGCAACCGAGGGATTTGATTTTTACATATTCGAGCACACCGTGCCCAAAGTTCTGCCAAAGGACGGAATAATTTTTTTGGTCAATCCCGACAGCTCGGCGGACGCGGGCTTCTCGATTGTGAGAAGAAACGTGCAGGTGAACGATTACGACGGAGACGGCGCGTCTCTTGCTATCGGAGACGGCGAGCATCCTCTGGTGCGCTACATGGACGTCGAGGGAATAAAGGTAACCCAATATTCTCAGGTGGACGAAGCAAGTCTGGAAAGATACGACGTGCTGATGTATTACGAGGGCAATCCCGTGTTCTTTGCAAGAAACGAAGCCGATTCAAAAATCGCCGTGATGACTTTCAGTCTCAATATGTCCACTTTGGCGCTCAGCGTGTATTATCCCATTCTCATTTACAATATGTTCAATTATTACCTGCCGTCTACCTTAACGGAGGATTTGTGCGACGTTTACGACACGATAGAGGTAAACGCGAGGGGCAGCGATTTGATTGTTACCGCCCCTGACGGCACGGAGCTGCTCTTCGGGGAGTTTCCCGCAAAGCTGTACGTAGAAAGCTTCGGAACCTACACCCTGCGTCAACAGCTCATTTCGGGAGAAATCGTGGAAGAAAAATTTTACGCCAAGGTCGCCGCGTCTCAAAGCGACATAACGCGGGAGGACGTTTTGAGCGTTCCCTTTGCCGCAAACGGCGCGCAAAAAATCATAGAGGATTTGCTTGTCTGGTTTGCCGCGGCAATCGTCGCGCTTATGTTTTTGGAGTGGGCGCTGCACTCGATTGAAGGGCTGTGACCGTGGAGGCTGAAAAATGTTGAATTTACAAGTGAATTTTTCCTGCGCATGGCTGCTGCTGCTTATTGTGCCCGCCGTGCTTCTTACGCTTCTGCCTTACTTCAAGCTGTCGAAAAAATTCAGAAAAACAAGAAATAGAATTTCCTCCGTCGTGCTGCACCTGACTGCGCTTGTCCTGTGTATTTTCGTGCTGTCGGGCATGACATTCGATTACGAGGTGCACAACTCGGAAAACGAGCTTGTGCTGGTGGTGGACGCTTCTTACAGCACCGCCGAAGAAAAACAGGCGAAGGACGATTTCGTGCGCAGCGTCATAGAAATGACCAACACCGACGTTTACAGCCTCGGCATAGTCACCTTCGGCTTGAAGCCCGTGTGCGCGGTGCCTCTTACCGACGACTTGCGCAACGCTTTCAATCTGTATCAAAACTCCTTGCAGCCGGACGTCACTGCGACGGACATTTCGTCGGCGTTGGTTTTTGCAAGGGATATGCTTACCCATCCCGAATCCGCAAAGATAGTGCTTTTGAGCGACGGCGTGGAAACGGACGGAAAAGCCTCCTCCGTTGTCAAATCGATTGTTGCGGAGGGCACGCGCATTGACAGCGTTCTGTGCGGCTCTCTGTCGGGAGAGGACGAGATTCAGGCGCTCTCGGTGGGGCTGCCCGACAGCAATATTTTGAGAGGCGAGCAGTTTGAAATTACTCTTTCCGTTGCAAGCTCGAGAAAAGGCGAAACGCCCGTCACGGTGACGTTGTTCGACAACGGGGAGGAGTGTCAAAGCGTGTCCGCATCCGTCAGGGAGGGCGTGCAGGATATCGCAATTCCCCATTCGCTTGAAGAGGAGGGACTGCACGCGCTGCGGTTCAGGGTAGACGCCGACGCAGATGCCGTTTCGCAAAACAACGAGCTTTATTCCTATATGTATCTAAATCTTTTCGACAAGGTGCTCATTGTGGAGAGCAGCGAGGGTATTTCCCAAGAGATTTGCGCGCTGTTGGAGGGCTATGAGGTGACGACGGTTCGTCCCGACGAAAGCAGCTTGCCCAAGACGCTTGACGAGCTTTGCGCCTTTGACGAGGTAATCCTCAACAACATAGCCAACTCCGACCTGCCCGAGGGCTTTGACGAGATACTCAACCGTTACGTTTACGAGGCTGGCGGCGGACTGTTCACCGTGGGCGGAAGCGAGGGCGGCGACTCCGAAAAGGCGCACGCCTACAACAGAGAGGATATGGCGGGCACGCTTTTGCAGCGTATGCTTCCCGTCGAGGCGATAGACTATACGCCGCCTCTCGGCATGATGATAGTCATAGACGTTTCGGGCAGTATGTCTTCGGGTACGGACGTCGGCACGGTTCAGAAAATCGACGCCGCAAAAAACGCGGCGGTCAGCATGGTCAGAGATTACACCTGTTTAAACGAAAGGGATTACTGCGGGGTTATGACTTTGAGCGACGACTATACCGAGGACGCATCGCTTTTGCCCATGACGCGGCAGGACGAAATCATAGAAGCCATTTACGGCGTGGAAAAGGGCGGCGGAACGCTGTTTACGCCGGCGGTCAATCATGCGGGCATGGCTCTGAGAGCCTTGTACACGAGCGGCAGAATCGAAAAAATGCACGTCGTCATGATAACCGACGGAGGGGCGGCGGACTATGAGGACTACGTAAGCAGAGTGGAGCATTTCAACAGTCTTGGAGTTACATATTCCTTTATCGCGATAAAGGCGACAAGCGCGTCTATGGAGCAGCTCAACGAAGCGGCGAAGGTTGGCGGCGGCAAAGCGTACAATGCGGACGCGACGGATTTGACGGGCGTGCTTAAAGACGACATACGCATACCCGAAATAAAAGAGGTGGAATTCAGGGAGTTTGTGCCGAATATAAACCCCGATTCCTATTACTCGACAGTCATATCGCAGGAGGAAATGCCGGCGCTTTACGGCTTTTACGGAACAAAGAAAAAAGACGATGCGGAGCTGGTGCTTTCGGGAGAGTACAACGTGCCCGTTTACGCGCAGTGGAAATACGGCAACGGGACGGTTGGCAGCTTTATGTGCGACCTTGACGGCACTTGGTCGGCGGATTTTCTGAGTGCGGAAGGCAAGGGCTCGGAATTTCTGCTGAGCGTAATAAACAAGCTGTTTCCGACTGAGGACATTCGCCCGAAAAATCTCGACGTGGTTTTAAGAGAGGAAAACTATACCACTCAGATAAGCATTTACCCCAAAATCGAGCTTAAAGAGGGGGAAAGCGTGGAGGTGTTGCTGGAAAATCTGACCTCCTCGGACGCGTCCGCGCAGCTTACCGCGCCTTTGGCGGAGGAAAAATACAGCCGCGCAACTTTGTTTGCCGCGGAGGCGGGCGTGTACAGAATAACGGTGCAGAAAAAAGGCGCCGACAACGCGCCTTCTGGCAATCCGTGTGTGGTTTACAAAACCTTTTCCTATTCGGAGGAATTTAATTTGCTTGCAAGCGACACGGACGGAGCCGAGGTGATGGAAGCAATCGCCGTATCGGGAAACGGCAAATACGAGCTTTTGTCGGAAAAGGACGCGGTAACGGTCTTTCAGGGGTTTAAGGAAACTTTGGAAAAAAGCTTCGACCCGCGCTTCCTGTTTATAATAACGGCTCTTTGCCTGTTTCTGCTTGACATAGCGGCAAGAAAATTCAAATGGAAATGGCCGCACGAGCTGATAAGAGAGCGCAGAGAAAAACTGCGGGACGCAAACGACTCTTCAAATCGAAACGAAGCGAGGAAAAAATGATGAAAAAACTTAGAGCGCCTTATCTTTTGATTTTGATTTTTTGTATGCTTGCGCTGGCGGGCTGTTCGGGCGGGCTTGGCAGACCGTCGGATTTGAAGGTAAACGAAACCGATTGGGTATTGTCCTGGTCTCCCGTCGAAAACGCAACGGCGTCCACGACCTACATAGTGGAAATAGACGGCAGGGAATACGTAAGCAGCAAAACTTCTTATTCGCTCGAAGGACTCGAAGAGGGCAGCTACAAAATCAGAGTGAAAGCAACCGACGCGTTGGGACAGACGGGAGACTCCAAATGGTCGGACGCCTTTGTGTTTACCAAGCCTTACGAAAACGGGCTTGTCTACACGTTGACAAACGCCAATACCGAATACGAGGTTACCCGTGTGGGAAGCGCGAGAGGAGATATAGAAATAGGCGACGTTTATCGGGGCAAGCCGGTGACGAGCATAGCGGAAAAGGCGTTTTACTCGTCAAGCGGAGTCAAAAGCATAGTCGTCGGCAAAAACGTCAGGGAAATCGGAGACTACGCTTTCACAAACTGCTCCAATCTCCAATCCGTGACGCTGCCCGACGGGTTAAGCGAGCTTGGAGAGCACGCTTTTCAGGGCTGCCGCGCGTTGCAGAGCATAAAATTGCCCGACAGTCTCAAAGAAGTGAAAAAGAGTTCTTTTCAGTATTGCAGAAACATGACGTCCGTCGATTTGGGCGGCGGTATCCTTTCGGTGGCGGCGTCTGCGTTTTCCGATTGCGACAAGCTTTCCGAGCTTAAGGTGCCGGACAGCGTGCGCACGCTGGGCGAAAAGTCCTTTTACGGCTGCGATTTGCTTGAAAGCGTGACGCTCGGCGCCGCAGTCGACAGCATCGGCGAGGGAGCGTTTGCCTCCTGCGTGTCTTTAAAAAGCTTTGCCTTAAACCAAAGACTGTCCGCTATCGGAGCAAACGCCTTCAACGGCTGCGTCAAGCTGGCTTGTTTCGAAACGCCCGACAGCGTTGTTTCAATCGGCGAACAGGCGTTTTTCGGGTGTCAGTCCCTGTCGGACGTGGTTATCGGCTCGGGCGTTAAGCAAATAGGGGCGTTGGCTTTCGAATCTACCGCTTTGAGTCAAAGCGCAAGCGGCATAGTTTACGCCGACGGGTGGGCTGTTTCTTGCAGCGCGACGCTTTCGGAGCTTAATCTTTTGGCGGGCACGCGCGGAATCGCCGACATGACCTTTGCGGGGCGCGCAATCACGGAAGCCGTGATTCCCGATTCCGTCAGGTTTATCGGAGACTACGCCTTTTACAGATGCACAGAGCTTATGTCCCTTGACGCGGGGAACGGCGTGGAGCGCATAGGCAGATACGCTTTCGACGGCTGCAAGGTGCTGGGCAGGGGCTATTTTTCTCTCGGCAGCAGCCTTAAAAACATAGAAAGCTATGCTTTCGCGCGCTGCACCGATTTGGGCAACAAGGCGTATATGGGCGACGTCAGACTGCCTTCGTCGGTAGAATCCATAGGTACCTACGCCTTTTACAACACTGCGGCGTGGAATGCCGTGGACAGCGGATTGATTTACGTCGGCAACTGGGTAGTGGGCTTTAAGGACGGGCAGGAAAGCGTGAGCATAACCATAGCCGACGGAACGGTCGGTATATCCGATTACGCCTTTTACAAAAAGACGGGTTTAGGCGCTGTGACGGTGCCCGACAGCGTAAAATACATAGGCTACGGCGCGTTTTACGAGTGTTCTTCTCTTTCGAGGGTGTACATGGACGTATTGGCGAGCAATCTCCTTGAAATAAGCGACTACACCTTTTACAAATGTTCGAGCTTGAAGCAGGTAGACATTCCGCTCGAAGTGGAAAAAATCGGACGCTCCGCGTTTTACAAAAGCGGAGTTGTGGTGGCGAAAATTCCCGATTACGTGAAAGAAATCGGAGCCTATGCCTTTTACGGCTGCGGAAACCTCATCGAAGTGAGCTTCGGACAGTCCGCGCGGCTGGAAACGCTGTCGGACTATGCGTTTGCAAACTGCGCGTCGCTCGGTTCGTTTTCCGTCCCGTCTTCCGTTTTCGACATAGGAGAAAAGGCGTTTTCCGGCTGTGCGTCGCTTGTTTCGGTTGCGTTGGGCGAAAATCTGACCCGACTCGGAGAGGGCGCGTTTTACAATTGCGCCGCACTCGAAAGCATTGTTTTGCCCGACAGTCTCAAAGAAATCGGCGACAAAACCTTTTACAAATGCGCGTCGCTTGCTTCGGTGACAATGGGCAGCGTCGAAAGAATAGGCGAATATGCCTTTTACTCCTGCAATTTGCTTGAAAGCGTTGTTCTGCCCGCGTCGCTGCGCAGCTTGGGCAGCTACGCGTTCAGAAGCTGCGCGTCGCTTAAATCGGTTACACTCAGACAAAGCGTGGAGGAAATAGGCAGCCATGCGTTCAACGGCTGCAAATTTCTCACGCTTTACTGCGAGGGCGAAAACGCGGGGGAAAAGTGGAGCGCCCGCTGGAACTCGGGCTATCGTCCCGTAGTGTGGGGCTGCGATTTGTCCGAAAACGGCGATTACGTGCTGTCGTTCACGGTAAGCGAGTCGTCAATTGAAAACAAAACGGCAAGGAACGGATTTTCCGCACCTTACAGAGAGGGATACCGATTCGACTGCTGGACGGTAAGTACGGCGGAGGGACAAAAAACCTTTGACGCGTCACTTACGGCGGGTTTGCCGCAGGGCGCGCTTGCGGTTGCGGTGTGGAAAACAGCCGCGACCGATTCGGAAAATGAAACGGATACTGCTGCGGAACAATCCGAAGCATAAAACTATACTATTCACTTTTCAGACGGAGGTAAGAAAAAATGAAAAGAAGGAGCAAATGTACGGCATTTTTGATTGCCGCATTGGCGTTGCTGCTTGCGTGCGCGCTGCTTGCGGGCTGCGAAAGCAAGGTAACGCTCAAATTGGTGACGTATGACGGCAATTTTACGGTGCTGGAAGGCAAAGCGGGAGAAATTGCGGATTTCCCCGCGGTTACGCGCGACGGATACGCGCTCGAAGGCTGGTATGAGGACGAAAGCTTCGTCGGTCAGCCCGTCGGTCAGGCGGTATTTGAAAAGGACAAAACTTATTACGCCAAATGGGTAAAGACGTATGCCGTCACCTTCGAGCTTGACGGCGGCGCTATGGAAACCGCTTCGGTTTTTCTGCCCGAGGGGAAAGGACTCCTTGCCGCGCTGGACGGACTTGTTCCCGTCAAGGGTGAGTACCGCTTCGGCGGCTGGTATATCAACGGCAGAGCGCTTGCGGAGTCGGACAAAATGCCTGCGTCGGACATTGTGCTGACAGCCAAATACATGGCGGAGTACAAAATAAACGTATATTTGCAGGAGCTTAATCTTGCCGACTATGCTTTCGAGGAGGGCTATTCTTCGGGCTATGCCCTAATCGGAGAGGAGTTTTCTCCCGAGCTTTCGGTAAAAGGCTTTTCTTTGAGCGGCGGAGCGGAGCAGTCCCGCGTCATCGACGCCGATTCCTCCGAAAATGTTTTCGAGCTTAGATTTGACAGAAACAGCTACGGGCTTTGGTTTGTCTCCAACTATCCCGACGGCTCGGGGCGGAGCGAGGAGGAGCTCGCCTATACATATCTTTACGGAGAGGAAATAGATTTCCCTCAGTCCGTGCCCTTCGAGACGGACGGTTACAGGTTTTTCGGCTGGGGCGCCTACACGAATTCGGACTTTGACGAGGCGATAGAGGAGGAAAATTTCGAGCTTGCGGAGGACACGGTGCTTTACGCAATCTGGAACAAGGGCTACACCGATATGTTTTCGGGAGAGGACGAAATATACCTCATGCGCGACGGCACGGGCAAAGCCGTTTTGTGCCGCGGCGGAGTGGATATTGAAGGCTCTTACAACGAAAAAAAGGATTGGTACCAATTTGAAAGCCCCACGACGGGGTATGTGCTCAACGCGCGGATAAACGACAACGGAACCTTTGTTTTTTACGCCAACAGAAAGGGCGAATACTTTTTGTTCGAGCCGACGGGCATTGACAGAAACGTAACGCTCGCTCTCGACGACATGAACGGCATAGAGCTTTACCGTACGGGAGAGGGCGACAAACAGTATCTCGAAGGGGAGTATTTTATAGACGAAAACGGCTATTATCAAGCTCTCTTTTCCGACGGAACGGGCTTTGTGTTTTTGCTGGGAACGGCGACGGAGCCTGCAAACGGCGCAAAAACAAATGTTTTCAGAATAAGGGGAGAAGAGGCGAATTGGGGCGTGCTGCCTTACAAGGCGGTTTATTATCCCGTCGTCACGCTTGACGGGTTCGGTTATGCTCTTGTTTCGCAGCAGCCCGACAGCACGGCTTACGCCGCTTACGTTATCGACGGCGACGTCTTTACGCTTTACGACACCGCAAGCGGAAGCGTAATTCTCACCGCAAGGGCGGGCAGTTACGGCGGAACGATGGGCTACGAGCCTTATGTCGCCGAGTTTGACGCGACTTTTACGCGCGAAGACGGCGCGACGCTTACTACCGACGGCTGCTCAAACGCGGTTTTTGTCAAAAACGGAGATTCCTTTGTCGGCAGCTACGAGATTAAAAGCTCCCTTGTGGGCGGCAGCCTGATAAGGGTGGTTTCGTCGTCGGGAAGCGTAAGGGTGTTCAGAGTTTTTGAAAAGCAGGGCGCGTCGGGAGCCGTTCTCACGTTTGAAGAAAAGCACGCGGATTACGCCGAATATCTTTACGTAAGCGACGACGGCAGACTGGACGGCGTGCCCTTCCTTGTAGTCAACGGCGACGGAACTGCGGCAATGTACGAGCAGAACGCGCAGGGAAATACGGAAATGACTTCTTCGGGAGTTATACAAAGCAAGGACGGCTTTTATCTTTACACCGTGACGGAGCAGACCGCCGATTGGTCAGTCAACCGTTTTGCCGCACTGCTTGTAAATTTTGACACACATTCAACTTCTTACGACGTGTATTACGTGGTAGGCTCCGACGACGGAGAGGAAACTACGGACTATTCGACGGTTTATTCGGACGGAGAGGGCGCCAAGCTGACAATCGTTTCCTGCTTTGCCGTTTTCGAGGACGCGGACGGAAACGTCGTGTCCGGCGTGTTTAGTCAGGGGCCGGATTTCATAAGGCTGGGCAACGGCGAAAGTTATATCTATTTCCGTATCGACGTGCAAAACGGCACTTTTGTGCGGCTGGCTTACGAGCCTGCGGTGCTGCTCATGAAGAAAAACGGTTCGACCGTTTCGTCGTCCATGCTTACCGTAAACGGAGTAAAGTACGGCGACGGATACGAAGCGGCGTTTACCGAAAAAATCGACGGCGTTTCGGTAACGGTGTACGGATACTATACGCTTGAAACGGTGGACACGGCGGGTGCGGTGTTCGGCGTTTACACCTTCCGCTCCGAGGAAAAAACATTTAAATTTGTCGTCATCGCGTCGTCTTCCGCAGTTTATTTTCATTATTTCGAGCTTGGCGAGGTGATAACGTTCGGCAAATACGACGAGCTGTCCGACGACAGTCAAGCAACCTCCCTTGCGGAATTGCAGCTTACCGACGAAAAGGATGACGACGGAAAAGCGATATTGGTTTACGTCGAGGGGGAAAACAACATAAAGGGCACGTTCGCTTCCCGCGAAACGGTTGCCTTCGACAGGTTTAAGCAGACGGTTTACACCTTTAAGGCAACAGAAGGAGATTTTACCTTCGAATTTACGCTGATTGACTCGTATTTCCGAGTTTGCGCTCCCGATTCGTCGTTTACGGCAGCCGACAGCAGCACGCTGCAGCTTGACGGCACAACGCACACGGCGAGATATTGGGACACCGAAAACGAATATTTCGGCTATTACGTCGCGGCGCTCAACGTGCTGGACGAAAACGAAAAAGCCGTCGCCATGTCGATAAACGGAGAGGAGCGCGTTTTTGATTTGAACGGCTCGGACAATTCGTTCGGCATCAGAGGGCTTGAAGAGGGGGCTTACCTCAAAGTGGAAAACAATATCCCCGACGGCGAGGTAATTGTTTTTGACGGACACGGCAACGCAACGCTGAAAAAGCCCGACGACTCGGAAATACAAGCCGTCTACACGTTTGAAAACGGTTTGTACACGATTACCTTCAACGGAGGCGAGTACGTGGGCGAAACGGGATTGTTTGCCGCCGACGGAAACGTATATTACGCTTTTCTGTTCTATTCGGACAAAATTGCGGGCGCGTATCTCGACTGCGACGACCTTTCGGTTGTCAGACTGGACGAAACGGGCAACGCTTTGCGATACAATTCGGACGGACGCTCCGAAACGGGAAGATACACGGTTTTAAGCGACGGACTTTTCTATTTCGAGTCGGAAACGGGCAGCTCTGCGCTGTACGAAATCTGTGCGGACGGACAGGTGTCAAGGTCGAGCTTTTCCGCGACTTACTACGCAAGCGATTTCGCCTCAATCGTCTTTTATTCAAACGGCGTGGTGCTGTTCAACAACGCTTCCGCAATGTTTTACAGCTATGACGAAAGTTCGCAAAAAATTTACACCTACACGCCGTCGGACTCTTCGGAAGCAAATGCTTACGGCTTTGTCGCGGAGGAGTTCGACGAGGAGGACGGCAGCATAACCTATACCGACCCCGCAGACAACGTCACAAGAACATATCTGCGCTTTGACGGCAAGTACACCGTTTTAGAGGACGGCAAGGGCGGCAGACTCGAATTTCAGTCCGACGGAGGAGCCGAGTTTACCGTGGACGCGGTTTACACCGACTCGACGGGCAAACAGACTCAGTATTATTTTCTGGTTTATTACGGCGATTCCGGCGTCGAGACCATGCTTGCCTGTCTTGCTACGGGCGCGCTGAACGGCAGCGTTTCGGATTATCTGTTCACCGTCAACTACTTCATCGAAGTGAACCTGACAGAAAAAACTTTCGCCTTTGACAGCGAAAAGTATATTTACGGTCTGACGGCTTACGACTACACCTATGTCGAGCTGCTCACGGTTTACGGTTCCGGCCTCGCGTTTTTGTTTGAAGGAGCTTACGGATATATCAACGTCGTTGCGGATGTTGCGGACGGCAAAACTGTTTATTCCGTTTCGGGAAGCTTCAATTTTATAAAGGACGCCGACGGCAATCCGCTGAGATTCTCAGACGGCACGCTGAGCAAAGCGGGCTTTATAGACACGCAGGTCGAAGGCTTCGGCAATCTTTTCGCGTCAGAGTTTGTTGCGGCGGACGGCAAAACTTACCACCTGAATTTTTATCTGGCGTACAACCGAAACGTGCAGCAATTCGTGTATATAATTCATTCCTGCACTTTGGCGGAGGAGATATTCAGGTCGGACGACGGCAGCGCGGTGTACAGGGAAACCTTCCTTTATTCGTCTGCGTTCCGTTTCGTCAAGGGAGAGAACCCGCTCACGGGAGAAGTGGAATATTACGCCAAAGGCGACGAATTTTATCCTACGCTAAGCTACAGAGGCGAACCCGTCGCGGTTTACAATTTCGAGGAGGAGAGCGAAACTCGGTGGATATTCTATTCGAGAGAGTACGCGGGGAACGCATATTCGGATTTCAGATATTGTTTCGAGTTCGTTTCTGACGGGGAGGGCAACGTCGAGTCGGGCGTTCTGGTGCGTTACGCGGAAAGAAACATCGCGTCGGCGCTTGGCGACGCAGCCCGCGTCGTTTGCGACGAGGAAACGGGCGAGGCGCTTGAAATAACGGCTCTGATTGTGGACGACGTTTATTTTGAAGCGCTGTCGTGCGCCGACAACGGAGACGGAACCTTTACCGTCGTCACGTCGGAGGGTACCTATACCGTTACCGTTCACAAAAACGAGGACGGCGAGGTTGAAAGGGTGAGCATAGCCTTAAACAACGACTGAATCAAATCTGCAAAAAAATCAAATAAACACGGAGATAGGACATGGTAACAGAGAAAGATGTAGTAAAATTCGGGGAGCAGTGTGCGAATATATT
>ENA-UAOM01000095-UAOM01000095.1-human-gut-metagenome-genome-assembly--contig:-NODE-95-length-28301-cov-8.145543_pt1 | contig 28301 bp, 28 predicted proteins | sample MGYA00243468_ERZ654555 | MGnify/ENA primary metagenome ERZ654555 (study PRJEB26926, sample SAMN06164434) | human gut metagenome | biome: ENVO:00009003; feature: ENVO:2100002; material: ENVO:00002003... | reverse complement strand
ATTTTAAATCATTTGGGGAGGCTTTCTTATGAATTGGAACTTGAATTTGATATATGGGTCTGAGGCAGACTTTGAGGCTGACTTTGACGAGATGGAAAATACTATCGTCCGGCTGGAAGAGCTTAAAGGAATGCTTAACACCTATGAGGGCTTTAGAAAATATATTCTTTTGGATATCGAGGCTTCAAAACGGATTAACCGATTATATACCTATGCCGCTATGAGTTATGACCTAAATCAGAAGGATACGCCGGCGAAGGAAAGATATACACGGGTTTATACAAAGTATAATGAGCTTTTGGCAAGAACGGCTTGGATTCAGCCGGAGCTTTTATCGGTCGGTGAGCCTGCCATTTTAGATTTTTGCAGCTCCGAGGAGTTAAAGGCAAGCACCTTTGCGATGAAAAAGCTGTTTCGGATGCATCAGCATATCCGCGACGAGCAGACCGAGGAGGTTATGGCAAGGTATCAGGACGCCTTAGGCGTGTTCCAGAAGCTGTATACCGATTTGACGATTGGAGATAACCAGAGCCGGCGGGTACGCTTATCTACGGGAGAAACGTTAAAGGTAAACGACTCAAATTACCGGTATTATCTGGCAACCGTTCAAAATCAGAAAGACCGGAAAAGGATATTTGAAGCGGTATTCCGTTTCTATTTCGAGCATAAATCCACATTGGCGGATATTTATAACGGTATTTTGCAGTCTGAACTGGCGGAATGCCGCAACCGGGGCTATGCGTCCATTTTGGACCATAAGCTGTATCCCAACCGGATTGATAAAGCGGTTTACACTGCCCTGATTGAAACGGCGAGGGCGAATACGGAGCCGCTGAAGGAATATATTGAGCTTCGGAAAAAATATTTTAATTTAGAGGAATATCATACCTATGACCGGTTTTTATCTTTTCGGGAAAGCCGGACGGAATACACCTATGAGGCTTCTAAAGCTATGGTGCTAGACGCCTGCCGGAAAATGGGGGAGGACTTTTATCAAAAGGCGTGTCAGGTTTTGGAGGACGGCAGAGTTTCCGTTGAAATGAAGGACGGAAAGGCAGGCGGTGCCTATTCAACCTCAACCTATGAAAACGGACCGTTTATTCTTTTAAATCACAACTGTCAGATAGATGATGCCTTTACCATCGCTCATGAGGCAGGACATTCCATCCATACGCTGTACTCCATTGAGGGACAGCCGTACCAAACCGCCGACTATGTGATTTTTGTGGCGGAAATTGCCTCCACGTTTAACGAACAGCTTTTCCTAGATTATCTATTGGAGCATACCCGGGATAAAAACGAGAGAATCGCCGTATTGCAGCAGGCAATCGACGGGTTAATTGCCACCTTTTACCGGCAAACCCTATTTGCGGATTATGAATATCAGGCACATCAAATGGCTGAGGAGGGAAAACCGATTACGGCAGACGCTTTATCCAATATTATGACTGAACTGTATAACGTTTATTACGGTATAGATTTAACTAAGGAAAAGTATAAATCCATGGTATGGGCGTATATCCCGCATTTCTTTGCGACTCCGTTTTATGTTTACCAGTATGCAACCAGCTTTTCGGCAAGCCTTGCGATTTACGAGCGAGTAAAAAATAAGGAGCCTAAAGCTATGGACGACTATCTTACGCTTTTAAAGTCCGGCGGCAGTGATTATCCTGTGGAGCTTGTCCAAAGGGCTGGCGTCGATTTGACAAAAAAGGATGCCTTTATGGCGGTAGTACACCGGCTAAGCTCTTTAGTTAAAACCTTAAAGAAGGAATTGGAAGAAGAATATGCTGATAAAAAAGATATATGAGAGTATCGGCAATACGCCATTGGTCGAACTTGAAAAGCATTTATACGCCAAGGTAGAGGGGAAAAATCCGAGCGGCTCCATTAAGGACCGGGTTGCCTTGGAAATGGTTTTGCAGGCAGAACGGGACGGAAAACTGAAGCCCGGCGGAACGATTATTGAGCCGACAAGCGGCAATACCGGCATTGGGCTTTGTGCTGTTGCGGCTCAGCGGGGCTATCAGGCGATTATCTGTATGCCGAATAATATGAGCCGGGAACGGATAAAGCTGATGGAAGCCTTAGGCGGCTCCGTGGTCTTAACTCCTAAGGAATTTGGTATGCAGGGGAGCATAGATATGGCAAAGGATATGAGCTTGGAAATTGAAAACTCCTTTATTCCTTCGCAGTTTGAGAACAAGGCGAATGTATCCGCTCATTTTAAAACGACGGGTCCGGAAATTTGGAACGATTTGCCAGAGGTTGATGTTGTTGTCTGCGGTATCGGAACCGGCGGAACAATTACCGGGGTAGCAAAGTATCTAAAAATGAAACGGGAGGTATATGTCGTTGGCGTCGAGCCTTCCGGCTCACCGTTTTTGACGAAGCATATTTCCGGCAGCCATCAGATTGAGGGAATCGGGGCTGGCTTTCAGCCGGCAATACTGGATATGGATTATATTGACGAAATTGTCACTATTTCCGATGATGAGGCATTGGCGGGGGCCAAAACGATTATGCGGAGCTATGGTATTTTTGCCGGTATCTCCTCCGGGGCAGCCTATATGGCGGCGGTGCGGCTTCTGGAAAAAATGAAAAATAAAAATATCGTGGCGATATTTCCCGACGGCTGTGAGAAATATATGTCTACAAGGCTGTTTGAGGAGTAGCTATGCAGGAAAGATGTGTACCGCTTTTAGGAAGCATTGCCCTAGAAAAGCTTCGCCATAGCCATATTTGTATTTTCGGCGTCGGAGGCGTCGGCGGCTTTGTCTGTGAAGGCTTAGCCCGGATGGGTGTCGACGAATTTACGATTGTGGATTATGATACGGTTTGCTTATCCAATGTAAACCGTCAGATTATTGCCTTGCATTCAACGCTCGGCAGAAAAAAGGCTGAGGTGATGCGGGAGCGTATTTTAGATATTAACCCGGAAGCGGCAGTTCATACGGTTGACTGTTTTGTGGGAAAAGATACCATAGAGCTTTTTGATTTCCGTAAATTCACCTATGTTATCGACTGCGTGGATAATGTGACAGCAAAGCTGTGTATTATTGCCAAGGCGAAACAGTATGACGTTCCGGTGATTTCCTCTATGGGGACAGGAAATAAGCTTAATCCCCTGCTGTTTCGGATAGCGGATATTTCCAAAACGTCCGTATGTCCGCTGGCAAGGATAATCCGGCTGGAGCTTAGAAAACGGGGGATTCAGAATGTTAAGGTTTTATTTTCTACTGAGGAACCGATAAAGGGCAGTGCGTTTGTCGCCTCCGTTTCCTTTGTACCTTCGGTAGCAGGGCTGTTGATTGCCGGTGAGGTTGTCCGCGATATTGCCGCAAGTACGGTATCTTTATATGATATAAAAGACCATACGCTTTAAAAACAGCGGATAAAATATTAAAAATTGCCTGATTTGAGTTGAATAATCGCCTCTCCTGTGGTATGATAGATACGATAAAACTTTAAGATAGTCCAGAGAGGCTAACAAGAATACCAGATTAATATAAGAAATTTGTATGTTGATGCTAGTTTTCCGGTCTTTTTGGATTGGAAAACTATTTTTTTGAGGTGAAAAAATGAGAGGCTTATTAACACTGAAGGATTTGTCAACAGAAAAAATTATGGAATTGATTCGCTATGCGATGAAGCTGAAAAAAGGGTTTCGCATTTCTTATCCGGATAAGAAAATTGCGACCCTTTTCTTTGAAAATTCAACCAGAACACAGTATTCATTTCAATGTGCTTTAATGAATTTAGGGGTCAAGGTCGTAGATTTTGATACCCAGCTTTCCTCCATAGCCAAGGGCGAAACGCTGTATGATACCGTTCGGACCTTTGAGGCTTTGGGCGTAGACGGCGTCGTTATCCGGCATAGCGAGGATGAATATTTTAAGGAACTGGAGAATATTAAAATTCCGATTTTTAACGGCGGCGACGGTAAGACAAATCATCCGACGCAGTCTCTTTTGGATTTAATGACGATTTATGAGGAATACGGTCACTTTGCGGGTTTAAAATGCTGTATTGTCGGCGATATTTCCCATTCCCGGGTCGCCCATACCAACATTGACGTAATGAAACGGCTGGGTATGGAGGTATATATCTCCGGACCGGAGGAATTTAACGACCATTGTGCGAAATGGATACCTTTGGACGAGGCGTGCCGGACAATGGATATCGTTATGCTGCTTCGGGTACAGTTTGAGCGGCATCAGGAAAAAATGAAAATTAGCGTAGAAGAATATCATAAGAAATACGGATTGACGGTCGAACGTATGGAAAGCATGAAGGAAAATGCCATAATTATGCACCCGGCTCCGATTAACCGCGGCGTTGAGATTGCCGATGAGGTTGCCGAATGTCCGAAGAGCCGAATCTATAAACAGATGACGAACGGCGTATATGTCCGCATGGCTGTAATTTCTGACGCATTGGATGGTAATTTATGATTATAATAAAAAACGGTAGGATTATTGAAAATAATCAGCTAGTATGCAAGGATATCCTAATTAAAGACGGCTGTATTGCCGATATTCGGGAGCATATTTCCGGCGAAGGAGAAACGATTGACGCCCGAGGCTGCTTGGTTATGCCGGGAGCCGTAGACGTTCACGTTCATCTGCGGGAGCCGGGCTTTGAATATAAGGAAACGATTCAAAGTGGGACGATGGCGGCGGCTAAGGGCGGCGTGACAACCGTTATGTCTATGCCGAATTTAAAGCCGTGTCCGGATAATCCGGAGGCATTGAGGCTTCAACTGAACCGCATTAAGGACAGTGCGGTCGTCCATGTTTACCCCTATGGAGCAGTCACGGTGAACGAGGAGGATAAGACAAGAGCGGATATTGAGGGCTTTTATTCTATGGTTTCTGCCATTACGGACGACGGACGAGGAGTGAATAATTTACCCCTTTTGAAAGAGGCTATGGAGCTTGCGAAAAAGTATGATTTAATCATTGCCTCCCATGCCGAGGATAATGTGTATAAATATGCCCCTGAGGGGGAATACATTGCGGTTAGAAGAGAAATCGAGCTTGCCAAGGAGGTAGGCTGCCGGTATCATTTCTGCCATATGTCAACCAAGGAATCTTTCGACGCTATCCGCCGAGCTCATCAGGAGGGCTATTATAATATTACCTGCGAGGTTTCACCGCATCATTTAGTGCTGAATGAAGAGATGATAGAAAATGGAAACTGGAAGATGAATCCGCCGCTGAGAAGCCGGGAAAATCAAGAGGCTACGGTGGCGGCATTGCTGGACGGGACAGCGTGTATGGTTGCCTCCGACCATGCCCCTCATGCCAAGCAGGAAAAGGAAGGACCTTATGAGAAGTGCCTAAACGGCATTATCGGACTGGAAACCATGCTTCCGATTATCTATACGGAGTTTGTAAAAACGAAGAAAATTTCCTTGGACCGGTTTTTAGAGCTTATGGTTTATCGTCCGATTGAGGTATTTCACCTGCCGAAGCGGCGATTGGAAATTGGATATCCGGCCGACATTGCCGTGCTGGATATCGAGCATTTGCATACCTATACGGAGGCGGAGATTGTTTCTAAAGGAAAAAATTCGCCGTTTATCGGGAAAGCGTATTATGGTTTTGCGGTATGTACGCTGGTGGACGGAAAAGTAGTATATCGAAAGCAGGAGGCTTAAAATGAAAAGAAAGCTAGTATTAGAGGACGGACACGTTTTTATTGGTGTCGGCTTCGGAAGTATGAAGGAGAAGATTGCGGAAATTGTGTTTAACACGTCCGTAGTCGGGTATCAGGAAATCTTATCCGACCCTTCCTATTGTGCCCAAATGGTCTGTATGACCTATCCGTTAATCGGAAATTATGGATTGACGGACGAGGACTATGAATCTAAAAATATCTATATGTCCGGGTTTATTGTTCGGGAGTATAACGATATTCCGTCTAATTTCCGGTTTACCCGCACCTTGGGCGAGGTTATGGAGGAAAATGGCGTCGTCGGAATCGCCGAGGTAGATACTCGGGAAATTGTCCGGATTATTCGGGACCACGGCTCCATGCGGGCAATGATTTGCGATGCGGATAAGCCGACCGAGGATTGTATGAAGGAAATTCAGGCATACGCTTATCCTAAAAATCAAGTGGCGACGGTTTCCTCTAAAAAGATATGGTATTCCCGGACGCCGAATCCGCTGTATACGGTCGTTGCCGTGGACTGCGGCGTTAAGCTGAATATTATCCGGAAGCTGAATCAGGCGGGCTGTAATGTCGTGGTCGTGCCGTACAATACACCAAAAGAGGTTATTATGCGGTATAAGCCGGACGGGCTATTTTTATCCAACGGTCCCGGCGACCCGGAGAATGTGACGGAGGTTATTGAGCTGATTCGCCAGATGAAGGGCGTGGTTCCTATTCTGGGGATTTGTTTGGGACATCAAATGATTGGACTGGCATACGGTGCAAAGACCTATAAAATGAAGTTCGGTCACCGGGGCGGAAACCATCCGGTCAAGAATTTAGATACGGACAAGGTAGAAATTACCAGTCAGAATCATTCCTTTGCTATCGACATAGATTCTTTGCAGGGAACGGGACTGCGGCTTACACACATCAATCTGCTGGATAATGAAGCAGAGGGCATGATGGATAGTGAAAATAATGTGATTGCCGTCCAGTATCATCCGGAATCTGCGGCAGGTCCTGAGGACAGCGAATATATATTTAACCGCTTTATGGATTTAATGAAGAAGTTTGGAGGAAATAGCTATGCCAAAAAGAACAGATATTAAGAAAATCATGGTTATCGGCTCCGGACCAATCGTTATCGGACAGGGAGCAGAATTTGATTATGCCGGAACTCAGGCGTGCTTGGCTTTAAAAGAGGAAGGCTATGAGGTTATTCTGGTTAATTCCAATCCGGCTACCATTATGACGGATACCAAGATTGCCGACAAGGTATATATGGAGCCTTTGGATTTAGAGCATGTGGCGAAGATTATCCGTTATGAGCGTCCGGACGGATTGATTTGTTCGATTGGCGGGCAGACCGGTCTAAATTTGGGAATGCAGTTATCCCGGAAAGGGATTTTGGACGAGTGTCAGGTAGAACTGCTGGGAACTTCCGCCCATGCGATTGAACGGGCTGAGGACAGAGAGCTGTTTAAGGAACTGTGCCTTGAAATCCATGAGCCTATACTGGAATCCATAACGGCTACAAGCCTTCCGGAAATCATAGACGCAGCAAATAAAATCGGCTATCCGGTTATCCTGCGTCCGGCGTTTACACTGGGCGGTACCGGCGGGGGATTTGCCGATAACGAGGAGGAATTGATTCCTCTTGCGAAAAATGCATTAAAGCTCTCTCCTGTTTCTCAGGTATTGGTAGAAAAATCCATTAAGGGCTTTAAGGAAATTGAATATGAAGTATTAAGAGATAAAAACGATACCGCTATTGTCGTATGCAATATGGAAAATGTCGACCCTGTGGGGATTCATACCGGCGATTCTATCGTTGTGGCACCTAGCCAGACGCTGACGAACAAGGAATACCAGATGCTGAGGAACTCTGCATTAAAAATTATTCGGGCATTAAAAATCGAGGGTGGCTGCAACGTTCAGTTTTCCTTGGACCCCTATTCCTTTCAATATTATGTAATTGAGGTCAATCCCCGGGTTTCCCGTTCGTCTGCCTTAGCCTCTAAGGCTTCCGGATATCCGATTGCCCGGGTATCTGCCAAAATAGCCTGTGGCTTGCGGCTGGACGAAATCAAAATTGCCAATACGCTGGCATCCTTTGAGCCGACGCTGGATTATGTTGTCACTAAGATTCCGCGGTTTCCTTTCGATAAGTTTGCAACGGCAAACCGCAGTCTTTCTACCCAGATGAAGGCAACCGGAGAGGTAATGAGTATCGGCAGAACGATAGAGGAATCTCTGCTGAAGGCAATCCGGTCCTTGGAAAACAAGGTTGACCATATTGAGCTGGAAGCACTTAAGGGCTTAAATGCCGTTGAGCTTATGGAGTTTATTTCTCATCACACTGATGAAAGAATATACGCTATCGGCGAGGCTATCCGCAAGGGAGTAACGGTTGATGAATTGTATTTCTTAACTAAGATAGACCGGTTTTTCCTTGAAAAATACGACCATATTATTCGGTTGGAGGAAAAATTGAAGGAAAAGCCGATGGATATTGCGACACTGCGGCTGGCGAAGCGGTATGGCTTTGCCGACAGCTATCTGGCAAGAATATGGAATACAACCGCCGTTCAAATCTATGAACTGCGGAAAAGAAATGGTATTTATCCGGTATATAAGATGATAGATACCTGTGCCTCTGAGTTTTCCTCCTATATTCCTTATTTTTATTCGACCTATGAGCATGAAAATGAGTCTATCCGTTCCGACAAAAAGAAGATTGTCGTTTTAGGCTCCGGACCGATTCGTATCGGTCAGGGAGTTGAGTTTGACTATACGACCGTTCATGCGATTTGGGGAATTCAGGAGGCAGGATATGAAGCGATTATTATCAACAATAACCCTGAAACCGTATCTACGGATTATACAGTATCCGATAAACTGTATTTTGAGCCTCTGACCTTTGAGGATGTAATGAATATTATTGATTTTGAAAAGCCGGAGGGAGTTATCGTTGCCCTAGGAGGTCAGACTGCCATCAACTTGGCGGAAAAGCTGGACCAAGCCGGCGTCCGGATTTTCGGCTCCTCCGCTCAAAGTATCGCCTTAGCGGAGGACAGGGAGCTGTTTGAGGAAGCGATGAAAGAAATTGACATTCCGATGCCGAAGGGATACGGCGTTTATTCCGTCGAGGAAGCGGTCCGGGCGGCACAGGATATCGGCTATCCGGTATTAGTTAGACCTTCCTTCGTTTTAGGCGGAAGAATGATGCATATTGTTTATGAGGAAACGGTTCTTCGGCAAAAGGTCAGTGAAGCCGTAGCCTTCGACAACGAGCATCCAATTTTAGTCGATAAATATGTATCCGGTCAGGAATGTGAAGTCGATGCGGTATGTGACGGCGAGGATGTATTCATTCCGGGAATTATGGAGCATATTGAGCGTACGGGAGTTCACAGCGGGGATAGTATGTCCGTTTATCCGCCGTATTCGCTGAAGGACAGCGTGAAGAAAACGATAATCGAGTATACGACTAAAATCGGCGTTAAGCTGAAAATGATAGGCTTATATAATATTCAGTTTATCGTTGATAAAAATGATAGAGTATCTATTATTGAGGTCAATCCAAGGTCCAGCCGGACGGTGCCTTTCTTAGCGAAATCTACGGGAATTGCTATTGCGAATATTGCGACTAAGGTTATGCTTGGGGCAAAGCTTAGGGATTTGGGCTATGTAGGAGTAGCCGCCAACCGCAAGCGTTGGTATGTAAAATCTCCGACCTTTTCCTTTACCAAAATTACGGGTTTAGATGTCGTCCTGTCCCCGGAAATGAAGTCGACGGGCGAGGCGATTGGCTATGATTATTCCTTGAATCGGGCATTATATAAATCCTTGAAGGCGTCCGGAGTCCGGGTTGCCAATTACGGCACGATTCTAGCGACCATCGGCGACCAAGATAAGGAAGCGGCTCTACCGTTAATCCGCCGTTTCTATACCTTGGGATTCAATATTGAAGCAACCTCCGGAACCGCTGAATTTTTAAGAAAGCACGGAATCAAAACCAGAATAAAAAGAAAACTTTCTCAGGGCAGTGAGGAAATCCTTGAATCCATAAAGAAGGGCTATGTGACGTATGTACTCAATACCTCCAGCGAGGGCGTAGACAGCAATAATGACGGAAGAGTTATCCGCCGTGCCGCAATCGACAATAATGTCGCCGTATTTACCTGTCTGGATACCGTAAAGGTACTATTGGACGTTTTAGAGGAAATAACGATGGGTATTTCCGTTATCAATAAGGAGTAAGGCTATGAAAAATGTGAAGCTTAGAATTACCGCTAATGTTCAGGTTGGAAAGGATGTATATTTAATGCGTCTTTCCGGCGATTGTACCGCTATCCGTCGTCCCGGGGAATTTATAAATATCAGCCTGCCCGGATATTATCTGCGTCGTCCGATTTCCGTGTGTGACTTTACGGAGGAAAGCGTTGATATATTGTATAAAATTTTGGGGCATGGGACAAGGGATATGTCCGCATATCCTCCGGGAACAGAGTTGGATGTTCTAACAGGGCTTGGCAATGGCTTTGAGATAAAACCGGGAATAAAACCTATGCTTATCGCCGGCGGAATCGGAATAGCTCCTATGATAGCCTTAGCTAAGGCATATCGGGAAATGGGAATCCAGCCGGTGCTGATTTACGGAGCCGCCTCTAAAGAGGATTTGGTTATGCTGGATATTTTGCAGGAATTATGTCAGGTTCATCTTTGTACTGATGACGGTTCGGCAGGCTTTTCCGGGAATCCGGTCGCATTTTTAAAGCAGTTTTCCATTCCCTATGATTATTACTATGCCTGCGGACCGCAGAGAATGTTGAAGGCGTTGGCACAGGAATTTGAAAACGGCTGTCTTTCCTTGGAAGCCAGAATGGGCTGCGGCTTTGGTGCCTGCATGGGCTGTTCGATAAAAACGAAGCATGGTCCGAAGCGGGTTTGTAAGGAAGGACCTGTCTTTGAGGCAAGCGAGGTGGAATTATAATGGAAACAAAAATCAAGTTTTTAGGGCATGAATTTAAAAATCCCGTTATTCCAGCCTCCGGTACCTTTGGCTTCGGCTATGAATTTCAGGAACTATACGATATTAATATTTTAGGAAGTATCGCTCTTAAGGGAACGACGTTAGCTCCGAGATATGGAAATCCTTTGCCGAGAATCGCCGAATGTCCTGCCGGATTAATTAATGCCATAGGGTTGCAGAATCCGGGAGTGGATAAGGTAATTTCGGAGGAAATCGTCAAGCTGAGTGCCGTATACCGGGATAAGGTTATTGCCAATGTCGGCGGTCACAGCATTATGGATTATGTGCAGACAGTTAAAAAATTCAATGGCTGCGACAAGGTTTTTGCGATTGAATTAAATATATCCTGTCCGAATGTTTCCGGCGGAGGCATGGCGTTTGGCGTAGATGCGGATACAGCCTTTATGCTGGTAAACAGAGTCAGAAGAGTCTGCAAAAAGCCGCTGATTGTTAAGCTGTCGCCGAATGTCACGGATATTGTTAAAATGGCTCGGGCAGTCGAATCTGCCGGAGCAGATGCAATTAGTCTGATTAATACGATGGTCGGTATGCGGATTGATTTGAAAACCGGGAAGCCGATTATTTCCATTCAGAAGGGCGGATACAGCGGACCCGGAATTTATCCGGTAGCCCTGCGTATGGTTTATGAGGTTTCTCACGCTGTGTCTGTACCGGTTATCGGCATGGGAGGAATAACCAATGCCTATGAGGTGCTGGAAATGATGTATGCCGGAGCCTCCCTTGTTATGGTTGGGGCTCAGAATTTAATTGACCCGTATGCCTGCAAGAAAATTATCGAGGCTTTGCCGGCGGTAATGAAGGAGTATCACATTGAAAATTTACAAGATATAATAGGAAAGGCGAAATAAAAATGAGAGATGTTATAATTGCGTGTGATTTTAAGAATCAGGACGACTTATTTGAATTTTTAAAGCCGTTTGCCGGCTTGAATCCGTTTTTGAAAATAGGAATGGAGTTGTTTTATAAGGAAGGACCACAGCTGGTAAAGAGGCTGAAGGAAATGGGCTGCCGTATATTTTTAGACCTAAAGCTTCACGATATCCCGAATACCGTAGAAAAGGCAATGCGTAATTTGGCAGAGCTGGGTGTGGAAATTACAAATGTTCATGCTGCCGGAGGAGTTGCGATGATGGCAGCCGCTAGGCGGGGCTTAAACAGTACCGAAATGGGAAAGAAGACGAAGCTGATAGCTGTGACTATGCTGACCTCCATTTCACAGGATGCCTTGGAGCAGGAGCTTTTGATTGAACGGCCGCTGAATGAGGTGGTTAGAGCCTACGCTCAAAATGCTAAGGCAGCCGGTCTTGACGGTGTAGTATGCTCTGCCCTAGAGGCACCGATTATTCAGGAGCTGGGGTTAATTTCCGTCACTCCGGGAATCCGGTTTTCCGATGATTCCGTTAACGACCAGAAGAGAGTGGCAACGCCTTCTTATGCCAAGGAGCTTGGTGCAAGCTATATTGTTGTCGGAAGATCTATTACCGCCGCAGAGAAGCCTGTGGAGGCATATAAACGCTGTGTAAAGGAGTTTTGTTAATATGAAATCATCATTAGCTGTTGAGGTAGCAAAGAATTTATTAAAGATTAGGGCGGTATTTTTAAAGCCAAACGAGCCATTTACTTGGGCTTCCGGAATTAAATCCCCAATCTATTGTGATAACCGGCTGACGCTTTCCTATGTGGATACCCGCAAGGTCGTGGAGAATGGTCTTGCCGAGCTGATTAAAGAATACTATCCTTCATGTGAGGTGGTTATGGGAACGTCTACTGCCGGAATCGCCCATGCCGCCTATGTATCTGATATTTTGGGTCTTCCTATGGGATATGTCCGCGGTGGGGCAAAGGACCACGGAAGAGGCAATCAAATTGAGGGCGTCGTACCGGTAGGAAAGAATGTTGTCGTCATTGAGGATTTAATATCCACTGCCGGTTCCTCTATTGAGGTTGTAGAGGTACTGAGAGCGGCTGGAGCCAATGTTTTGGGAATTGCCTCTATCTTTACCTACGGCTTGCAGAAGGGCTTGGACCGTCTTGCCGCTTCTAATGTAGAAAATCATTCGCTTTCCAATTTTGAAACCTTGGTACAGGTAGCTGCCGAAGAGAATTATATCTCTAAGGAGGATATTGAAAAGGTACTGAAATTCCAAAAGAATCCGAATGACCCGTCTTGGATGGAAGCATAAGAAAAAATAAGAGATACGCTTAAGCCCGGCAAATAAAGCTTCCGGGCTTTTTTAACTTTAGGATATAGCCCATTCGGCTTTCAAGATACGATTTTTTTAAAATCAAGGAGGATTAAAATGCTTTTTCTTATCATTCTTGTAAATTTTGCCGCAATGGGTTATAATGGATAAAGATAAATGAGTATGGTGATGCGTATGATAGACCTTAAGGAGATAAAGGATCCGTCCTTTATAAAGTCCTTATCTATGAAGGAGTTAAAAGAATTGGCAGGACAAATCCGTCAGTTTTTAATTGAAAATATTGCCAAAACGGGCGGTCATTTAAGCAGTAATCTTGGCGTGGTTGAACTGACGATAGCGATGTATTATGTTTTTGACCCGGAAAAGGATAAGTTTTTGTTTGATGTCGGGCATCAGTCCTATGTGCATAAGATTCTTACCGGCAGAGCAAAGGATTTTGAAACTCTGCGGAGCTTTCACGGAATGTCCGGCTATATCAGCCGCAGTGAATCTAAATACGATATTTGGGAATCCGGTCATTCCTCTACCTCAATATCCGCGATGTCCGGACTGATTTTATCAGAGCCGGCAGACGATAAGGTCATTTGTGTAATCGGGGATAGCTCCATTACTAACGGGGTTGCCTTGGAGGGACTGAATTTTCTGGGACAGCTTAAAGGGAAATCTCCTATCATCATTTTGAATGACAATAAAATGGGGATTTCTAAATCCGTAGGTGCCTTATCCAAGGTTTTTTCTAAGCTTCGCGGGTCATGGCTGAATCGCGGACTTAAGACCATAACAAACAAACTGCTTCCGGCATTTTTGACAAGATGGGCTCATCAGGTAAAGCGGGGAATTAAGGGCTTTATCCAGCAGGATAATATTTTTGAGGATATGGGATTTGATTATTATGGTCCGTATGACGGCAATGATTTATCCTACTGTATAAAGGTTATGAAAAAAATTAAAGACAGCAAGGAACCGATTGTTTTACATTTGCAGACAAAAAAGGGCAAAGGCTATCTGCCCTCTGAGGAGGATAAGACCGGCGATTTTCACGGGGTTGCCCCGTTTGATATTCAGACCGGACGACCGCTGTCCCAGCCTTCAGAGAATATGGTTTCTTATTCTCAGCTTGTGGCAGACTATCTAGTTCAAAGACGAAGAACAGAGCCGTTTTTTGTTGTGACGCCGGCAATGAAGGCAGGAGCTAAGCTGGAGGAGTTTGCCGATTTGTTTCCTAATGATTTCTACGATGTAGGAATCGCTGAGGAGCATGCGGCGGTAATGTCTGCCGGAATGGCACTGTCCGGCAAAAAGGTAGTTTTGTTAATGTATTCCACCTTTGCCCAGCGTGCCTATGACCAAATTTTAAATGATATTTCCAGACAAAATCTAAAGGTCATTATCGGGATTGACCGGGCTGGCATTGTCGGAGAGGACGGCTCTACCCATCAGGGAGTTTATGATTTGGCTATGTTTATGGAGATGCCGAATATCAAAGTATGTATGCCGAGAAATGCACAGGAAACCATTGGTCTGTTTAACTATGCCTTTACCAAGGAAACCTCGCCGATTGTGATAAGATATCCTCGGGATAATGCTTTAGTTGAATCGGCTTTGGATTATAGCTATTGCTGTGATTTGTCTTGGGAGCTTTTGCGGGAAGGAAAGCTCTTATACGTTATCGGGATTGGACCTGATGTGGAAAGAATCCTTGAATTGACTTCGGAAACAGAGGATATCGGCGTAGTTTATGCCAGAAGCCTAAAGCCGGTAGATGAGGCTATGCTTCATCGTATTTTCAAGACGGGTCTGCCGATACTTTCCGTGGAGCAAGGGGTAATCAGCGGAACGCTGTATCATAAAATATTGGAGTTTAAAGAAAAAAATCAGTATTTCTCTTCTGTATATTCCCATGGATTTTCCTGTGATACGATTATACCGCATGGCAAAATCAAGGATGTATATGAAAATTACGGCTTTTCCGACGAGGGTTTAAAAAATAAGATAGCTGAGGTTTTAGATGTTGAAGCAAATAAGAATAGCGGACATAAATGATTTGGCAGGCGTGATGAAATGTGTGAATGACGCTAAAAAGTTTTTGAAAGACAGCGGCTCCACCCAATGGAATGGGAAGGACGGCTATCCTCAAGAGGCTGACTTAATTGCGGATATTCAAGAAAAGAGATTGTTCGTTTGTGTGCGGAAGTATAAAATTGCCGGTATAGCTGCCTTTTTGGGCGAAGAGCCGGAATATCAAAAGCCCTTTGGAACATGGCTTACGGATACAAATCAGTATCTGACGATTCACCGGATAGCAGTAAACGATGACTTCCGGGGGCAGGGAGTTTGCCAAGGCTTTATTTAAGTATGCCGAGGCGTATGCGAAAAAGAAGCACAAGGTTTCTATTCGGGTGGATACGCACGAAAGAAATAAAGCTATGCAGGGGCTTGCCGGAAAAATGGGATATACTTTATGCGGATATGTATTGTACCGGCGGATTTCGGAGGAGCCGAAGCGGCTGATTTATGAAAAGGTACTCCGCTGAATAAAAAAATAAAATGCCGAAAAAACGGCATTTTTTTAATGCTTATAGAGTTTCAATATACTGGATAATTTCTTCGACAATCTCCTCCGGCGTAGAGGCTCCCGAGGAAATAGAAATACGCTCAGCCTGCTTGACGGCGTCCTTGTCTAAAGAAGCCAAATCCTCGCAGAGAATCGTTTTGATTCCGGCAATTTCTTCGCTTACCTTGGCAAGCTTTTTAGTATTAGAGGATAAAGAATCCCCGACAACAATACATAAATCTACCTCTTTTTGGGCTGCCATAGCCTCCTGTCGGATAGTCGTGGCATTACATATTTTATCATCGAAAAGAAGAGCCGGGTATTTTTTCTTTAAGTCTTTAAAAATATTGGCAATATCAAATTTGGAAAGAGTGGTTTGATTCGTCACATAAATTTTATCTCCTTGGATGACAAGCCGTTCTATATCCTCTTTAGAGGATACAAAGTGTATCTTGGGACTGATTCCCAAGACGCCCTCGCATTCCGGGTGATTCCTTGTTCCTACATAAATACATTCATATCCCCTGTTTAGGTATTCTTGAATTCTTTTATGGACAATCAAAACATTTCCGCAGGTAGCGTCGATGATGTTCAGCCCCTTTTCCGTCGCCCGCCGATATACGATGGGAGCTACTCCATGAGCCGAAAACACAACGCTTCCGGAAGGAATTTTATCTAATAGCTCAAGTCTGGTTTTCCCCTTTTCCTCAATCGGGATTACTCCCTGAGCCTCTAAAGCCTGAACAACGTGCCTGTTGTGAATAATCTGTCCCAGAAGATATATCGGTCTGGGCGTATTTTTATTCTCTATGGCTTTTTTTACAATTTCTAAAGCTCGTTTTACGCCATTGCAATAGCCCTGCGGTAAAATTTTAATTACTGTTTTCATCCTTCAATCCACCATACCGCCGGTTTCTTCCCTGAAAATTCAGCAAAGCCTTTTTCAACTCCTCCGGGGTAAAATCAGGCCATAGGACATTCGTAAAGTATAATTCAGAATAAGCCATTTGCCATAACAGATAGTTGCTGATTCTGTATTCTCCCGATGTCCGTATCATTAAGTCCAGCGGCGGGTAGTCCTTCGTAAATAAATGGTCGGTTATCGTTTGCTCTGTGATTTCGTCCGGGGCTAAAATTCCCTCCTTGACCTCGGCAGCAATTTTTTTTACCGCCGTCGTAATTTCATTTTGGCTTCCGTAGTCCACGCACAGCGTCAAGGTCAGCCCCGTGTGGTCCTTTGTCCTATCCTCTAATTCAACAATCATGTCTAAGAATTCCTTGCTAAACCTATCTCTTCGGCCAATTACCTTCATCCGAATGGAAGAGGAGAATATCTTTTCTTTATATTTTTTATAATATCGCAGGGGAGCCGTCATTAAATAATTGACCTCCGCCTGCGGTCTTTTCCAGTTTTCCGTAGAAAAGCAGTATACAGTTAGATAGGCAATCTTTAATTTATTGCATTCTACGGCTATATCCCGCAGGGTATAGGCTCCCTTGCGATGACCGATATTCCGGGGAAGCAATCTTTTTTTCGCCCAACGACCATTGCCGTCTAAAATTATTGCGATATGCTTAGGCAAAGCATTTAAGTCTAATTCGTTCATAATATCACCGCCTCCATTATAGCATAGAATAGAAAAAATGTCTTGTCGAACGAATTGATTTGTTTTATTTTCTAAAGAAAAAGAAATAATTTAATTCTCGGGGATAAAATATTTTATTTGCAGTCTTCGTAGCCCATAGGAGTATCTGCCGCATATATTAATCTGGTGATACTTTGAAATCCTTATTATGCTTTCACGGCTTACTCTCCTCCGATAAAGATTTTGATTTTATAAAGCATAGCTTACAGGGGCAATATGATTATATCCATATTCCAACCATGCCGGGACATGGGCTTCGGCAGGATAAATTTACCGCTGGTGAAACTTTGGACTATGCCCTAAAGGAATATGATTTTCTGCGTAAGGCGTACAGCCAGATTGATGTTTTAGGATATTCCTTAGGCGGTGTGCTGGCGTGCTACATCGCTCAATTTCGGAAAATCGACCGCTTGATTTTACTGGCACCTGCCTTTAACTATATCAATATTGAAAATTATAAGCCTCGCATTATTCAAAAAAGCCATATTGGAACAAGAGATATTCTTTCTTTAAAAAAGGTACAATACTTTTTTGTTTTTTCCAAAATTGTGAGAATAGCCAAGGAGCATATCCGTCTTATCAGCTGTCCGGTCTGCATCATCTGGGGCGAAGATGATTTTCTGGTATCCAAAAAATCCGGGACGTTTTTATTTCGGATTTCAACCAATGAAACCAAATTTTTTATCACGCTTAAAAATCACAATCATTATAATATCGTCAAATCTTGGGAAACCGTTCGATTAATTCAGAATTTTTTGAATAAATAGAACCGTTTCGGGAAATAGTATAGTTGGTGATGAACTATGAAATATAGCTGTTCCATTTGCGGTACCTATTTTGAAAATGATAATCATAAAAATTTAATTTGTCCGATTTGCGGCAACAATGATACGAATTATCTTCTGAAATCTATTGAAATCGAAGATGAGAAGAAGGATGACGTCAAGGAAAAGGTGAAATACTTTTTAAGCCGGAAATGCCATTCTGCCGCTTATATCAAGCTTTGCAGCAAGAAGCTGGAGGAGCTGGGGTATTTTGATTTGTCACAGGAGCTGAATATTGTAGCCCAGAAAAAGCTGGAATACGAGGCTATCCTTTTGGAAATTTTGGGCGTCAAGGACGATATTCGGTTAAATCTGAATAATGTTGTCACCCGGGCAATCGAGGATTTATACCTTGCCAAGGAGATTACCGAACTGGAAAATAAGGACGACAATGAAGGAATTTTCTCCCTTTTACAACAGATGAAGTGTGATGAGGAAAAAAATATTTTCATTTTAAATAATATCGCAAAAAAGTGCCTATATGAGTTTAGAGAAGCCAGATAAAGCGGCTTTAGGCTCAAAGGCTTAAGGATATTTATATGAATAGCATAATGACAATGCTTACCTTTAAATTATGGGTAAGCTTTTTTCTTGCTATTGATTTATAATCCAAAGTCAAAGGTAATTTGCCTTGCGTTCCTATGATTTGGCATGGATTAAGTTAGGCTTATCCGGTATTTTTTATAGATTTTTGTCGAGATTAATAGTATAATAAATCCGAAAAGGATGTGGATAAAATGAGCTATATCAAGGTGACGGATTTAACGAGGGAATACAAGGTAGGGACCGACCGGGTCATTGCCTTAAATCAGGTATCCTTTGAGATTCAGGAGGGAGAATTTGTGGTTATTCTCGGGTCCTCCGGAGCCGGTAAAACGACGCTGTTAAATATTTTAGGCGGAATGGATACGGCAACGAGCGGAAGCTATTTTATCGGCGATGAGGAAATCACGGCATTAAATCCCAAAAATTTACAAAAATTTCGGAGAAATGACGTCGGCTTTGTTTTCCAGTTTTACAATCTTATCCCTAATCTGACAGCGTACGAGAATGTTGTTCTTGCGGAGGTAGAGCAGGGCTATAAGGCTAAAGATGTAATTGAAAAGGTAGGGCTGTCACATCGGCTAAATAATTTCCCTTCCAATCTTTCCGGAGGGGAGCAGCAAAGAGTGAGTATAGCCAGAGCTCTCGTTAAAAAGCCAAAGCTTTTGCTGTGTGATGAGCCAACGGGAGCATTAGACAGTAAAACGGGAGCACAAATTATTGAATTGTTATGCGATATGGCAAGGGTAGAGGGCAAGACGGTAATTGTCGTCACCCATAATCAGGCTTTAGCTCAGGTCTGCGACCGACTGATAAGAATCAGCGACGGTAAAATTATTTGTAATGAAATCAACGCAAATCCGATAAAGGCAAGTGAAGTGAAATGGTAGGAAAAAAGGTACTCCGTAAGGCTAGAATCCGCGAGGTTATCCACAACTATAAATCCTTTTTATCCATTATTTTGATTGCTGTTCTCTGTGTGGCATTGTTTACCGGATTGTTTGCCAATTACAAGAATTTTGATATTAAAGTCAGCAGTTTCTATGATACGACGAATATGGCGGATTATTTTATTACTACAAAGGCTTATGATGAAAAGGACTTGGAGGGCTTACGCAGTTCCGTCTCTGAAATTAAAGAAATCGAGGAAAGGGTTTATCTGCCCCTGCAATATGAAAATAAAATTTTTACGTTAATCGCTGCCGATGAGGATTCTGTCATCTCTAAGCCGATTCTTAAGGAGGGAAAGCCGGGCATCTTGGTTTCTCCGACCTTTATCTCTACTATGGGGTGTGCGGTTGGGGATACGGTGACGCTGTTCTTTTCCGCGGAGCTTAATCTGGCAATTCCTTCCGCCATGGTTTTGCCGAATCAAACGGATTATTTATCCTTGAATCAAGTGAATCTTACCTTTACGATTGACGGAATTATGCAGCACCCCGAGGATGTAGAAAAAAACAGCTTATATTCCGGGCTAATCTATATGACTAAAAATTCCTTCCAGCAGGCGATAGCAGTAGCATTGGAAAATACTTATCTCGAGCCGTTCGTATCCATGGCTAAAAATAGCCTTCCGCTTACTCTTTTTATCAATCAGATGGTTATTACGGCAGATAAAGATATTTCAACGGAAATCAATCAGTATTTTATGAATAAAGAAGCCTCTAATCTATTGTCTAATCTTGCCCGGGATTCTTTCCCGACAAACAGCTCTATTGAAATGGATGTCGTTCAGGCAAAACAGCTGCTATTTGTTTTTCCGATGGTATTTTATCTTGTCGGCGTTTTGGTTATTATAACCTCCCTGAAGGAGTTTATCCATAAGGAGCGGAAAAATATCGGTTTGTTTTCAGCCTTGGGCTTTTCTAAGGGCGAAATTATCCGGCATTATTCGTATATAGCGATTATTTTAGTCAGCATTGGGTCCTTTTTGGGCTTGATTATCGGACCTGTCTTAATCCCTAACATCATGGGAAGAAAATATAATGTCCTGTACAATCTTCCAGACACAAAACTGCCGGTATTTTATATCGAATACCTGTATTGCTTTTTAATTATTGTCTGCGTATCCATTTTATCAGCCATACTTGTATCCTATAAGGAAGTAAATAAAACGCCGGCGGTAATTCTAAGAAATGATGAAAAGAAGAAAATAAAAAATTCTCGTGGCAAAGAGCCGCGAAGGGCGTTTCTTCCGTTAAAAATGTCACTGCGGAATATGTGGCTGAATCCCATTCGAAGCTGTATGGTTTTAATAGGAGTTTTGGGATGCAGTGCTTTACTGGTATGCGGCTTTGGGATAGACGATACCTTAAATTACAGTGTGGAAAAGGAAACCAAGGATTTAATTTGCTATGACGCTATGATAAGCTATTCCTCTAGCCTTGAGCTGGATTCGGAGGAGATAGAATATATTGACCGGTATGAAAAGCTTTCCGTTATTGCTCTAAATGCGGGAAAAAGCTATAACACATCTGTTTATATTTTTGAGGATAACCGTCAGATTTTTAAGCCGGTAATTCCTCAGGACGGCTGTATGATATCTAAACGGCTGGCTGAGGATTTGCATTTATCCATTGGCGATGAAATTGAATATATCTATGATAATGAGTCCTATAAGCTGGAAGTCAAGTGTATTGAGGAAATGTCCTTTACCTCAGGAATCTTTATGAATGCTTGGGATTATCCGGACTATCAGTCCAATGGTGCTTATATTACGCTAAAGGATAAAACGGCAGTCGCGGAGTATAAGGACAGGCTTTTATCTATGGGAGCAACCTCCGTTATGACGAATGAGGAACTTTCCACGCAGGCGGATAATATTTTATCCGGTATTCGGGGCATAACCTTGACCGTTAAGGTATTTGCGGTTTTGCTAGCCTTGGTTGTAATTTACAATCTCGCCCAACTGAATTATAAGGAGCGTATCCGGGATATTGCTACGCTTAAGGTATTAGGCTTCGGCAAACTGGAAATTGCCCAAACGCTGTTATATGAGCTTACCGTATTAACGCTGGTGGGCTCGGTATTGGGTATGTTTTTAGGAAAACCGCTCTTAGTATTGCTGTTAAAAATCAATCAGACCTCAAGATTTACCTATATATATCATATCAGTATCCCGTCGTATGCGATTGCGATTGTTCTAACTCTTATCATCAGTATTTTAATCAATTTAGTAATTACAAAGCTTTCTGATAGGATTGAAATGGTGGAATCCCTAAAAAGTGTAGAGTAGAGATATATTGGATATAGTCCATTTTGGATTATATCCTTTTTTGTTTTCAGAAGAATCGCCCTGCGGCAGAATTAAATATGAAAGCAAAAATTATTTTAATGGTTGACAAAAGCCACTATTTGTAGTATTTTGTATATAGTAGCTTATGTCAACTAAACAGGAGGAAAATAGATTGGAAAGAAAAGAAGCAGTCCAGCGGATTCGAGAATTTAACCGCTTTTATATGCCGCTTTTGCGGCTTTTGGATAATCACTATTTAGGCTCAGCGTACACGCCGACCGAGGCTCGCGTGCTGTATGAAATATATGAATGTCATGGCTGTAATGCCGCCCATATTGCGAAAGAGATGAATATTGATAAAAGCTATTTAAGCAGAATTATCCGTTCTCACGAAAAAAATGGCTTTATTATCCGAGAAGTATCTTCCGAGGATTCGCGAGCTTATCACCTTTACTTAACGGAAGCAGGGGTAAGACTGACAGAGGATTTTATTCAAAAATCGAATGAGGAGGTAGAGGAGATGATTCATACCCTGCCTAGGGAGAACTGCTTGGAATTAATTCAGGCTTTAGATACGGTGACGGATATTTTGAAAACGGCAAAAAAGGGTAAGACGCAAGGGAGGAATAAATGATGAAGGTAGTACCATACGATAAAAAATATAAAGAGGAATTTATTGCGATGAATTTGGAATGGATAACGAAAATGTTTAGGCTCGAGCCGGAGGATTTATCTGTTTTGAATCATGTCGATAGCACGATTGAAGCGGGCGGACAAATCTATTTTGCCATTGATGATGAGGATAAGGTTTTAGCTTGCTGTATGATTGCCCCGCTGTCAAACCGCCAGTGGGAAATCGAAAAGTTTTGTGCCAAAGGAATGTATACTGGTACCGGTGCGGGCAGTGCCTGCTTCATGGCTTGCTTGGAGTATGCCAAAAAGCAATATGCCGAACGGGTTGTCATTGTGACAAACACAAAGTGCAAACAGGCGATTCATCTTTATCAGAAATTCGGATTTACGGAGATGCCTGTCGATAGGAGATTATTCCCGTATGAAAGAGCAAATATTGCCTTTGAGCAAGTATTTACCTATAATTCTTAGATGTATGCCATAAAGTTAGAAAGACCGTTGCCAATCTGTACTTAACCCCAAAAGTTGGACTAGAGAAATTTTAAAGGACTTAGGGGTTTTTTGATTCTATTGAAAAATAATCTTTAATTCAGTATAAAATTATGTTAAAATAAAGTTGATATTTTATTTGGAGATTAGGATATGACGAGAAGAGAAGCACGCATTATGGCAATGCAAATTTTATATACCAGCGACTTTAATAAAATTTCTGTGGAGGAGGCGTTAAAATTCTATGACGAAACGCCGGTAGAGCCCTCTGCACTGGAATTTGTAAATGGCGTTATCGGGCATTTGCCGGAAATTGACAAGATTATATCCTTATCCTTGGTTAATTATACGATTGACCGCTTGAATTTAGTGGATAAGGCGATTATTCGTCTGGCAACTTATGAAATGATGACGGGAACGGACAAAAGAATTGCTATGAACGAGGCTCTGGAAATTACCAAGGCATATTCCGACCAAGGCGACCACAAGGCTGCCGGCTTTAACAATCGTTTATTGGAAAGAATTTATAAAAACCTAGAAGAATCGAAGTGATGATATGGAGGAACGCTATCTTACGGTGACCGCCCTAACTAAATATATAAAATATAAATTTGACCACGATTATCATTTAGATGAGGTACTGCTTGCCGGGGAAATATCGAATTTTAAGCATAATTCTCGTGGACATTTTTATTTTACTCTAAAGGACGAGAACGCTCAGATTTCGGCGACCATGTTTGCCTCCGCTGCCAGTAAGGTTCAATTTGAGCCTGCCGACGGCATGAAGGTCTTTGTAAAAGGCAATGTCACCGTTTACGAGCCGGCGGGAACATATCAGATTAATGTCAAAGAATTAAAAAGTGACGGCATCGGCGATTTGTATCTGGCTTATGAAAAGCTGAAGGCAGAACTGCAAAAGGAAGGACTGTTTGATGCCGAGCATAAACTTCCTATTCCGCGATTTCCGAAAACCATCGGTGTTGTCACATCGCCGACCGGGGCTGCGATTCGGGATATTATCAATACCATCGGCAGAAGATATCCGCTTTGTACGGTAATTCTTTACCCGGCAATCGTTCAGGGGGACGAGGCAAAGGGGGATATTGTCCGTCAGATTAGGCAGGCGAATCGGGATAATTTATGCGATGTTTTGATTGTCGGACGAGGCGGCGGCTCCATAGAGGATTTATGGGCGTTTAACGAGCGTATTGTCGCCAAGGCGATTTACGAAAGCGAGATTCCGATTATATCGGCGGTAGGACATGAGATAGATTTTACGATTGCCGATTTTGTTGCCGATAAGCGGGCAGCAACACCGACCGCGGCGGCAGAACTTGCGACGCCGTCTGTGGAAAATTTAAAACAGAATATTCAATATTACGTCGATGCGATGACGCGGAGAATCCGCTTTTTATTCAATGACCTTAAGATGCGGCTCGCCAATACCGACCGCCGGATTGAGAATAATAATCCGTTAAATACTTTGCGGCACAAGCAGGAGATTTTAGGGGCGTATTCGCAAAAGCTGAATATGCTGATGAGCCGGATTCTTACCGATAAAAAGCATAGCTATGAACTGTATAAGCACAGATTGGATTCGGTAAATCCGCTTGCCATAATGGAAAAGGGATATTCCATAAGCTCCGTAAACGGGGTAATTATTACCGATATTCACAAGGCGAAGCCGGGGGACAGGCTGGAAACCCGAATGAAAAACGGAAGTCTGGTAAGTACGATAATTGAGGTGAAGGAAAATGGAAAATAAGAGCTTTGAAGAAAATTTAGCGGAATTGGAAAAAATATTGCAGAGTTTGGAAGATAAAAGCATAACGCTTGAGGAGGCTGTAAAAGGCTATACGAAGGGACTGGAGCTTTCTAAGAAATGCTATGACATATTAAATACCAATGAAGAACTGGTCGTGCGTAAAATGAGTGAATCCGGACTTGTGGATTTCAAAAAGGAATAATATGCGGTTAGATAGCTTTTTAGTGGAAAACGGGTATTATGCCTCCCGGACAAAGGCGAAGGAGGCGATTGAGGCAGGGCTTGTCTTGGTAAACGGCAGGCAGGCTTCTAAGGCTAGTACGGATATTCCAGAGGATAGCCGGATAGAGATAGCCGGAATGATTCATCCGTATGTTTCCAGAGGCGGATTAAAACTTGAGGGTGCCGTTCAGTCCTTCCGGCTGGATTTAAAGGATAAGGTTATCGTCGATATCGGAGCCTCTACCGGAGGCTTTACGGACTGCTGTTTGCAATTTGGGGCGAAGCGGGTCTATGCTGTTGATGTCGGAACAAACCAACTTTCGGAAAAACTTTTAGCCGATGACCGGGTCATTTCCTTGGAACAAACCAATATTATGGATATTCCTTATTTTCCTGAAAAAATAGATTATTTTGTTATGGACGTATCCTTTGTCAGCATTACCCATTTACTGCCGGCAATCTCCGGATTTATTACGGAGGAAAATGCGTTGGTTTGTTTAATAAAGCCCCAGTTTGAGGTAGGAAAGGTTTACCTTAAAAACGGCATTGTGCGGGATAGAACAACGCATATCCGGGTTTTGGAAACGGTGGATAAGCACCTAAAGGAATATGGTCTTTGTATTGAAAAGCTGATTCCTTCCCCCATTTTAGGCGGAAGCGGCAATAAGGAGTTTCTGGCTCTAATTAAACGGGGTCCGGCGACGAAAGTAAATTTGATTGAGGTATGCAGTCAGGGAGTTGAGTAAAATGCTTGAAAAGTTGTGTGTAAAGAATTTTGCGATTATCGAAGATTTAACCGTCGAATTCCGGCAGGGAATGACTGTTTTAACCGGCGAAACCGGAGCGGGAAAATCCTTGATTATCGACACGATTTCTTTATTGCTGGGGGCAAGAGCCGACAGCGATATGATTCGCTACGGGCAGTCTATGGCACGGGTAGAGGGAACCTTTTCCGCTGTGCCGGCAATTTGCAGCATACTGGAAAAATATAATATTCCTGTTGAAGATAAGGTGACGGTTTTGCGGGAAATTTATGATACCAGCAAAAATGTGATTCGGGTAAACCGGCATCCGGTAAGCCTTGCCGTACTAAAAAATATTTCCGTATTTCTTGCGGATATTCACGTTCAGAATGATACCTATCGCCTGTTTAATCCCGACAATTATCTGGAGATTTTAGACGCGAAGGATGACGCCAAATTGGATAAGCTTATGGCGGCATATTCTAAGCATTTATATACTTATTTAGAGGCTCTTCAAAGAGTGGAGCATATTCAAAGCGGACAGAAGAATGCAATGGAACGGCTTGAATTTTTAAGGTTTGAACAGCAGGAGCTGGAGGCGTTAAACCTCGAGGAGGATATTGATATTCATTTGGAGGAGAAAATAACCCGCTTGGAAAACTACGATAAAATATATAGCGGACTGGCCCACGCCTATCAAAGCCTTGAAAATGAAATGAATCCTATCGACGCTCTGTACGAGGCGGCTAAAAGTCTGGAGGCAGTTTCCTCCTATGCCGGAGAATACCGGGAATATAGCGTAAAACTTTTGGATTCCTATTACATAGCAGCGGAAATTAAGGACGAGGTTTCTAAACAGCTTTCCATGACGGACTATGACGAGGCAGAGCTGAATACCTGTATTGAACGGTATAATGAAATTACTAAGGCTAAGGAAAAGTATAAAAAGAGTGTTTCCGAGCTTATGGACTATTTGAAAAGAATAACCTTAGATATAGAAATGACGACCAATTACGATGAGGTTTTAAAGGAAAGCCTTCAGGACTGCCGTGAAAAATATACGGTTCTTTGCGGTGATGCCGCTCGGCTTACCGAATACCGCAAACAGCTTGCGAGGGCATTGGAGAAGGGAATCATTTCTGAGTGCCGGGAGCTGGATTTGGAAAATATCCGCTTTGAAATCGCCTTTCAGGACGTATCCTTTACGGATTGTCTGGATAAGTCGGTATTTTCAGAGCATGGCTGTGACCGGATTGACTTTTTAGTCAGCTTCAATAAGGGCGAGCCGCTGAAAATGCTGTATAAGGTAGCCTCCGGCGGCGAAATGAGCCGAATGATGCTGGCATTTAAAAGCTATTTATCCAAGCGGGCAAGTGCTTCCTTAATGGTCTTTGATGAAATTGATACCGGGGTATCCGGGGCAACGGCAAAGAAAATCGCTCAAAAAATGCATGAAATTTCAAGAAACGTACAGGTGCTATGCATTACGCATTTGCCTCAGGTAGCGGCTGTCGGAGATTATCATAAGCATATTTACAAGGTTGAGGATAATAACCGGACGACAACCCGGATTATGGATTTAGACCATAGTCAGAGGATAGAAGAAATCGCCCTGATGCTTTCGGGGGATAAATTATCCTTGTATGCTTTGGAACACGCCAAGGCATTATTGGAGGATGGAAAAGAAAAGGGCAGGCTTGAATAGCCTGCCTATATTTTTATTTTGTTAAAACGTAATCCCGGATAGCCTTGGCTACGCCGCTTTCCAAATTGGAGGAGGTAATCACGTCTGCCTGCTGCCGGATTTCGGGAAAGGAATTTTCCATTGCCACGCCCAGACCCGCACAAAGAATCATCGGTAAATCATTGCCGGCGTCGCCTATCGCCATAGTTTCCTTCATATCTATGCCAAGATAGGAGGCAAGTGCCTCAAGGGCATGCCCCTTGTGGGTGTTCTTATTTAAAAATTCCAAAAATATCTTAGAGCTTCGTACCATAGAATAGTTTTCCGTAAAGTATTTATCGACGAATGGAATAATTCTTGTAATATTTTCATCGCTGTCAACCATCATCGCCTTTAAGAATTCGTCGTTATCCTTAAGCTCGTCGAAGTTATACAGAGTATCGGGAATATGATTCAGCCGGCTTTCCACATCAGTATAGGGATTGTGCTTTGGGGTTATCAGTTCTTCATTTTTACGGAAGGCATGAAAGTTTACCTTTAGTCTTTGAGCCTCCCGGTACAGCCCCTTAACGGCTTTTCCGTCAATCGTAGAGGAAAAAACAATCTCCTTTGTTTCAGCATTGAAAACCTTGGCTCCGTTATAAATGATAGCATAATCTTCCCGGGAGGTCAGCCCCAGCTCCTCTAAAACGGGCAAAACCCCGGAAACGGGTCTTCCGGTTGTGATAACAACATGACAGCCTTGTTTTTTTGCTTCCTGTATAGCTTCTTTATTTTCCTTAGATATTTTTTTATCATTGTCGAACAGAGTACCATCTAAATCGACAGCTACTAATTTAATCATTTCGTATTCACCTTTTGCATTATAGCACATTTAGTAAAAATTGGATATATACTTTTATTTATTTTGCAAAAAATACAAATGCGAGGTGAGAAATAATGAAAAAACTATATATATTTTTAGCCATTCTTGGTTTCTTTTTCATCGGTATTCATGTCTTTGCATACGATATAAATAAAAACGATAAGATATATGTATCTG
>ENA-UAOM01000091-UAOM01000091.1-human-gut-metagenome-genome-assembly--contig:-NODE-91-length-28435-cov-7.491050_pt1 | contig 28435 bp, 27 predicted proteins | sample MGYA00243468_ERZ654555 | MGnify/ENA primary metagenome ERZ654555 (study PRJEB26926, sample SAMN06164434) | human gut metagenome | biome: ENVO:00009003; feature: ENVO:2100002; material: ENVO:00002003... | reverse complement strand
TCTACACCCTAGAGTTCGTCGGCAGCGTCAGATGTGTATAAGAGACAGCAAATATGCAACGAAATGCCGAATTTTATATTTTTCACTTATTCTGTATTTTACAGGCATATTGAGGGTTAAGGCATAGTGCTTTCCTTATGCTCTTATTCCTGATGTTTATAAAAGGCGATGGTTTTCTCTATTCCCTCGGCAAAGGAAATTTGCGGATTCCAGCCCAGCTCTCTATGGATTTTATGACATTGAATAGAATACTTTAAATCATGTCCCAAGCGGTCATCAACATAAGTAATCAGACTCTTCGGACGATTCAGCCTTTGCAAAATAGCTTCGGCTACCACACGATTGCTTAAGCCCTCGCCCCGGGCGATATTATAGATTTGACCGGCCAGACCGTTATGAACGATTAGGTCCACAGCCCGGCAATGGTCATCAACATAAAGCCAATCCCTTATATTTTTTCCCGTGCCGTAAATAGGAACAGGCTGATTTTTTAAAGCACAGCGGATGACCGTAGGAATAAACTTCTCGGTATGCTGATATGGTCCGTAGTTATTCGTACACCGGCTAATCGTGACCGGCAAGCCGTAGGTTTTGTAATAGGATAAAACGAGCAAATCCGCCGCAGCCTTGGAGGCACTGTATGGATTTGACGGCTTTAAATTGGCATACTCATCGCAGGACGAAGAATCATCCAAGGACAAATCGCCATATACCTCATCGGTTGAAATCTGATGAAATCTCTTTACTCCGAAGCGGCGGCAGGCCTCCAGTAAAACCTGTACTCCCAAGACATTCGTCTGTAAAAAAACCGCGGAATCCGCAATGCTTCTATCCACATGGGTTTCGGCGGCAAAATGAATTACATAATCAAATTGCTTCTTGCAAAACAGGGTATTGATTTGTTCCGTATTGCAGATATTCCCTTGAATAAAGGTGAAATTGGGATAGGAAAGGCGATATATTTCTTCTTGATTTGCCGCATACGTCAGGGCGTCCAGACAAACAAAAGAGGATTCGGGATATTTTGGCAGGGCATACCGGATAAAATTATATCCGATAAAGCCTGCCCCGCCAGTAATTAAATATTGACTCATTCTTTCTAATCCCGTCCTCTCTGTAAAGCTTTGCTATCGTTGTTATCGGGTCAACCGTTTTTTCTTTTCCAAACCTTTCGGATTCCCTTCATCACCAGCTCCTCCCGAAGCAGGATAAGGAAAAATCCATACACCGCAATACCGGCTAAAACGATTAAAAATGTATTTAAAACATTGGCAGAAAGCCAATTCCCCATAAAGTAGGTCAAGGCGAACATCGCAAGTCCGGCAAGCAGATACTTCCATGAGGATAAAAGAATTTTTTTAATGCTGATGGTTTTACGTATCATAATCGCCATAAGTACTGTCACAAACAATTCGGCAATAACCGAAGCAATTGCCGCTCCATAGGACCAAAAAAAAGGAATCAAAACACAGTTTAGAACTAAATTTACTGCCGCTCCGCCAATGAGTGCCAGAGAAAATCCTTTATCGTTTCCCATAGGAACCAGATATTGCAGTCCAAACACATTGCTTAAGCCGATGATGAGAATCAACGCACTGAAAATCATCAATAGGGTTATACACTTTTCATAGCCGTCCCCGTAAAACCAAGGAACAAAATTTGGGGCAATGGCGATAAGTCCAAATACCATGGGAATCCCCAAAAGCCATACCAAACGAGAAGAAAAATAAATATTTTCCTTAACCTTATCCTGATTCCCGTGCATAATTTCATAGCTGTTTCTCGGAATCATTACCGTCCCCATACAGGTAATGACCGTCATAGCCATTTTAACCAGCTTTTCAGACTGCTCGTAATATCCGTTTTCCAAATCGGAAAACTTTTTAACGATTTCTACGCCATCTTCAATAACCGTATAGGTATCCTGTATCAGCAGACCGATGAGCGTCTTATCCAAAACGGTGTAAATGGAGGTAGCTATCGTTGGCACAAACAGCTTTAAGGTTCCCTTAAGATGCCGCATTGGCTGAAGTTCACGGACAGCGACATATCTGATGCTTTTCCGCAAGGACGGCCACATTGCCAGATTGCTGATAATCAGCATGACAGAATTAATAATTGCGTACAGCCCCAAATGCTCCGGCGTTTTTACAAAGATAAGAATACTGGCGATGGATAGTATCTTAATGACGACATTTCTTAAAACCAGCTTCCCGAATTCTTCATTGCCCTGAAAAAAGAAGGCAATATCAAATGCTAGAGAGATAATATTGATATTGAATATCCACATCAAAGAATTATAATCCCCGTACAGGTTTCCAAGACAGCAGGCAATGTTTACGGCGAGGGCAAGCCCGACGGATAAGAGCCGGCAAAGGTTAATTTCCCAAAAAATCCGGCTTTGCTGAAGCTGATTGCCCTGATATTTAGCAATTTCCCTCTGGGCGTAATAACCAAAGCCCAGCGAGCCAAATATGGTGAAATAAGTAATCAGGGAATAGGCAAAACTGTATTTTCCTACTCCTTCGGCAAGCAGAACTCTCGAAACATACGGCGTCAATACCAGCGGGACAACCACTAAAAATACTTGATAAATTACATTATAAATATAATTTCTTTTTATGCTTTTTCTTTTAGGCTGAAGCTCTTCCTTTTGTTCCTGACTCATTTTATCTCTTCCTCAAGCATTTCCAAGGCGGAGGCAATCACATCGTCCATATCGTAGTATCTGTATTGCCCCAGTCTTCCCCCGAAGATGGTGGCAGGCTCCTGCCGGGCAAGCTCTTTATATTTTTGAACCAAGGCTTCATTCTTTGCGTCGTTTATAGGATAATACGGCTCATCCTGCGGAGTCCATTGAGAGGAATACTCTCTGGAAATAACCGTTTTCGGGCTTTCGGTATCAAATTCAAAATGCTTATGCTCGATAATGCGGGTGTAAGGAACGTCATAGTCCGTATAATTGATTACCGCATTTCCCTGATAGTTTTTCATATCCAGCACCTCTGTTTCAAAGCGAACGCTCCGATACTCTAGGGTACCGAATCTATAATCATAGAATTTATCAATCGGTCCGGTATAAATTATCTTTTTAGCCAAGGACGTATATTTTTCCCTATCCGCAAAGAAATCCGCATTTAACCGTACCTCGGCTTTAGAAAGCATTTTCTCAATAATCTGCGTATATCCTCCCATCGGGATTCCCTGATATCGGTCATTAAAGTAATTATTGTCAAAGGTAAACCTTACCGGCAGCCGTTTTATAATAAATGCCGGCAGCTCACGGCATGGCTTACCCCACTGCTTTGCCGTATATCCCTGAATCAGCTTTTCATAAATCGTGCGTCCGACTAGGCTGATAGCCTGTTCCTCTAAATTCTTCGGCTGAGCGGTATAAGAATCCCGCCGCTCCTCTTCAATTCTATCCATAGCCTCTTGAGGCGTAAAGACATCGCTCCAAAGCTTTGTAAAGGTATTCATATTAAACGGAAGATTATAGCATTCATTTTTATATCTTGCGACCGGCTGATTAATATAATGATTAAATTCAGCAAACTGCTGGATATATTCCCATATTTTTTTGTCATGGGTATGGAATATATGAGCTCCGTACTGATGAACCTGAATTCCTTCTATTTCCTTGGTATAGATATTGCCGCCAATGTGATTCCTCTTTTCTATCACGAGACAGCTGTACCCCTTTTTGGAAAGCTCATAGGCACAAACGGCACCATACAGTCCGGCTCCTACTATTAAATAATCGTACATACTACTTTAATACCGCCTTCATTAAAGTTTTTATTTTTATAATCCACGGGCGTTGCTTCGGCATATAAATCGGATAATGAGCGATTTTAAATTCTGAATGATGATGAAGCCATACGTTCAGCAAACGCTCTGACAAAAAGCCGTAGATTCTCTTCTGATAAGCATCACGGTCAGAGATATCTATTCTTTCCTCCGCATAAGCCAAAACGGCAAACAGCCATTCACAATATTTATCCATAATTTGCTTAGAAGAAACAAACATATTACACATTGAGGTTTTATGCCCCTGCATCACAGCGTCAAAATCCGGTAAATACTCCGGGTATAATTCGCAAATAGCCTGTCTGGTTATATCCATATCGGAGGATATATGATTTTTTTTATAATACTCGTAAATTGTATCCTTAAATTTGAACTGGTTAGAAACAATCATATCGTTTTTCTTTAGAATCTTTTTAATCTTTTTCGGCTTTAAGGGTGATGCATGAAAAATATTTGCCTTAGAACAGAAATACCGGCGGTAATGCTCGAAGCCGATATATCCGTAATTTGTATTCTTCCACAGCCAGTACAATGCGGTCAGCTCGCAGTAGGAATAATTTTTAGAAGAAATATTCTCCAAGCCAGAATCATAAACGGAAACATTCTCCATATTTTGGTTTGCTCCAACGCCGATAAATGTTCTTCCCTCCGGCAAATAATCTACCGGCTTATGCGTGACAACAAACAGCTTTAATTCATCGTTCATATTTACAGTCCCCCGTTTCAAAATTTCCGGTCAGCCATTTATCAAAATCGAAATAATACTCATACACCTTGGTTCCCCTTGTGTTGATATATTTGGTTAAATCGTCAACCATTCTTTTATTCCGGTCCTTTTTGACAAAAACGATTTCCGGATGCTGATAGTCCTTATGAGAAAAGAGTACCTTTTTATAAGGCAAATTTAAAAAATCATCCACTAAATCCGGAGTAAACTCATCTCGGTCGGACATTATGACAAAAATACGATGATAAAGGATTCTTTTTTTTCTTCTATCCCACTTCTCTTTGGCTTCAGCAAAGGAGGAATAATGCAAAAAAAAGATTTGAATATCCCCAAGTCTGCCGATTGGAAATTTGGAGTCCCCGGTAGCATCTATCAAATCATAGGATATATATTCCTTCAAATTTCGTACAAATTTAATAAAATCCGGACTTTTTATATACAAATCTATCGTTGGCGATAAGAATTGTTCGTGGTAATCATGGTAAAGAAGCCCGCCAATACAATTACAGGAAATAATCGTACACGGCTGATGCTCGAAATAAGACTGAAAGGTTCTATTCCGGGCAGCTATCTTCTTTTTTATCCAATATAAAGTCTTGCGTATCATATCCATTTCCTTTCTATAAAGTAATTACATTCTGCCAAAAATAAACTGATAAGGAAAAACCTCTAATCCTCCCATCAAATAAACGGTATAAAATGTAAATACAAAATAACTTAAAACAATACCGCAAAGAACTAAAGCCCGGCAGGCTCTATTTCTCTCCTTGCTGATTATCTTCGGAACTAAAATCAACTGGAATATCATAGGAAGCCGAATCAAACGAATAGTAAATTCTTCATTTTTGAAGAAAATGGAAAAGATACAAAGACAAACCGTAATCAGCTGTAATATCGCATATTTTTGATATTCTTTATCCCGTTCGTCATAATAAAACAGGCAGGCAATAAAGATAAGAACATTGACGATGATGATAAGCAGCGAAAAGCCGGAGCCGGAATCCAAGAAATAGCTGTACTTCGTAAACTGAAGCAAATAGATACTCAGCTTGCAGATAAATGGCACAGAGATAAAGGCGATTGCCGAAAATATCATAAAGTCCTTTCTTCTGAATCTAAGTTTTGAAGCCAATAGTACCGGCACATACAAAAGAGCCGAAAAATGGAACATAGACGCAAATAAAATAATGATAAGCGATTTAATGAAATTCTTATTGGTAAAGGCAAATACGGCGATACTCATAGCCAGATATTGGCGGATATTATTTAAGGAATTAAAGAAAAAGGAGGATACAAAATAAATCACAATGCTGGTAATCGGCGTGACGGAATACTTAAATATAAAATAAAAAAACAGGATATTGATTATCGCTCCCGTAATCACGAAAAGCCAGACGTAATTATCGGAAAAGGTTAGAATGAAATTATTTAACAGCTGAAATAAAGGCTCGTCGTAAGGACGCCACCCATAGCTGCTGTGTTCAAAATATTTAACATAGGTATATAGATAGTCCGTACCCACGTCATATCGGAAGGCAGTGATAAACCACACGGGGAAAACCGCAAGCAGAAATAATAAAACGCGGTCAAGGTAAATCCGTTTTCGGAAAACATCGACATATACACCGCCGGCACTGCTTCTCTTCCGTTTTAGATATAGGTATGAAAATAAAACTGTCAACAGCATTGAAATTAAATAGACCATTTGATAATCTCCACTCTGAATAATATAAACATCCCAAGTATTTTGCGGTATTTCTGCATAACAAAGGCAATGCCCTCAAGCGATAGGACACGCTTTATTGATATAGTATACCATAAAATGAGCTATCTAAGCAAATTTTCTTCCTAAATTCCTAAAAATATCTCGTATATTTCTTGATTCTAGCGGTACCCCTTTACCATATAGACCTTTTTCGTACATTGAAGTGCCGCCGCAAATCCGGCTTCGGAATCCTCAAATATTATCGTATCCTCGGCAGAAACATTAAAATATGCCTGTACCTTTAGAAACCCCTCCGGGTCCGGCTTTGGCTTTTCAATATCGTCCTGTGTAAGAATAAAATCAAACGTATCCTCCTTGTGGAAAGCCCGCAGCAGCTCCATTGTATTCTTTTTAGACGCCGTCGTCACTAGGGCAATATGATACTGATTCCGGATTCCCTCCAAAATATCAAACAGCTCCGCATTGATGACAGCCTTAGAAAGAAATCTGGCATAGTTTTCTTTTTTTAAGCGGTGGATTTCCATAAGCCGCTCATCGGCAAAGCCGCAGATTTCGGGAAGAAACTGCGTATATTTTTTCCCGTTGCACTCTCTTTGGAAATACTCATAATCCAGTTCGATATTAAATGCCTTAAGAGCCTCCCGATAAGCATAAAAATTCACATCGCAGGTATTAAACAAAGTGCCATCCAAATCAAACATAGCGAGTTTCTTCTTACATTGCACTGATATACACATCCTTTAACTCCTCATCGCTGGAAATCATTTTTTTATTTACTTTAGAATTACAGCGAATCATCTGACCGGCAATACCGTTTAGCTCCGTAAACCGGCGGATTTCCGCAAATTCCTCCTCCGGCGTCAAATAGATAAAGCCGGAGCCCTTTTCTTTCATGAATTTAAGTTCATGCAAATGCTTATCCAGCCGCACCTTCGACGTATCTATAATCAGAAGTCCCTTGCGTCTTAAGGTTTTCTCATATTCCTTTTCTGTTTCCACCGACTCGTACTGCGGAACCTCATAGTAGTTGAATACCTTGTTCTCCACCGCAATAAGGTAGGAAATTACATGGCTGATATATAAAACCTCGCCAAAGGCAAAGCTCTTTATCAGCTGTTCGTAGGCATTGACAAAATCCATGGCGTCATTAAAGCCGTACAGTCCAATGGATATAATATCCGATTTAATCGTTTTTTCTATAATATCCAAAACGACATTCTGCTCGTTTCTGGTAATAAAGCTTTTGTTTTTAACATTGGATAATTCAGATTCATAATTCAGCAAATGTATCCCGGAAATAAAATTATTTTGTTCAAGGTCGGGAGAGGAAAAGATAATATCTATATCCTTGATATGTACTGTCCCAAAAACCTTCATAGCCTTTACCGTTTTATAAACTGTTTCGGCAGGACCGTTCGTCACAGCGTCTAACAGATACAGTTCAAAATCTACATCAAGAAGCTGACGGATTTCTTCTTCGGATATATATTTTAAATCCTCCCGGATTAAGGTGACAATAATCCGGTCATATTTAGCCGCACCGATGGTCTTTATGCATTTACTTAGCAGAATGTCCTTCGGAGGATAATACAGCGTCCATCTCGGACGGTCATTAACAAAATTTCTTCCGGCACATGGAATAATCAGTGTTTTCATTTTACTTCCCCCTCCCGAATCATCTTTAATATTCTTTCCACCTGCTCGTCTAAATATTGGAGAGTTGCAGCTTCCGCCGCATAAGGATATATCCGGACAAGGTGCAAAAGCAGGGCGGCGTAGGAATCCCTGATATACTCCGGATTAACCGAAATCAGTTTTTTCAATAAAATATTCTTAAAAATTACCAATCTCAGCTTCGTATTGGTATCTATCCGGTCAAGCTTCCGGTAAGACCACATACACTCCAAATCCTGTAAAAGTTTTCCGATATCCAAAAGCCATGAATCATAGAAGGAATCTAAAAAATCAATAAAGTAAATATCATTATTTTTTACAATGATATTTTCCAAAGTTAAATCCCCATGACATAGAGAGCAGGAAAAATTTTTCCAGTTGTAGTCCTCTAAAAAGGAGATGGCAGCGTCCAATACCGGACGACGCAGTGGTGTTGTCTTGCTTTTTAAATCCTGAATTTTATCGGCAAACGCCGGCGATTCAGCCACAGTTCCCTGATTTTTCAAATCTATATTGTCGGTAATAATTTTTGCGATGCCGCCGATGGCAGAAACATTTATTTTTGAAATATATTTGGCAAGCGTAATGCCCTGAATATATTCCATATCAAAGTAAAAGAGTCCGTCTTTGTCGTATCCCCGATTAAATACCCTAGGGACCTTGACGGAGCAGCTTTTAAATTCCTCCTGCTTCCGGCACTGCTGTTCCAGTCTGGAATTATATTCCACAGAGGCAGAAAATTTTCGGACAAAGTAATTGCCGTTTTCTTCATATAAAAATATCTTACAGCCCGAATGACCCCCAAGATTTTTAACCAGCATACTACAACACCTCATTCTAATTCTTTATAATGCTCATCCTTTAATGCTTCCTTATACTCCTGCGGAATCCCAAAGGGAATATGGTAATCCGTATCATACTGACGGATTACGCCATGCTGCTGTGCCATAACGTTATACATTCCGCTGATAAAGTATTCCTTATATTCGCAATTTCCAAAGTATGTCTCCGCCAGCCGTCTAAACTGGGAAGCACTTTGAAATAGATAGGCACCGCAGATTGCGTCTGAGCTGACGACCTTCTTTTCCACCGTTCCGGTAATCCTGCCATTTTCATAGCGGATATAGCTGTACTGCGGCAAATCAGACTTAAATGTCAGCAATGCTCCGTCCAGTCCGCAGATTTCATTATTTTCACAAGCCCTGTTAAAGGCTTCGCTTTTAAAAAGATGGTCGCAATCGTTAAATAATATACAGCAATCGTCGTCAATGTGCTTAATTCCCTCCAAGCAGGTCAGGACCGGACCATTTAAAACATGGTCTAAAACCTTTATTCTCGCCGCCGGAAAATATTTTAAGATTTCTTTATCCAGTCCATAGCCGACAATATGCTCCTTTAAAATGACAAAGGTAATATCAATTACCTCTACAAATTTTAAAACAGACTGTGCCGCCCAGTAAAAGAACGGCTTTCCGTAAATGGGAATCAGCGGCTTCGGCTGATGATAGCCGCAGACCGAAAAGCGGGAGCCATTCCCTCCCATTGGCATAATCAAATGGATTTTAGCCATGATTCTTTTCCCTCCTTGAAAGCAGCTGACATTCATTTTCGATAACTCTCTTCAAGCCTTCCTCCATGGAAACCTTTGGAATCCAATGATACTTATTTCGGGCATAGCTGTTGTCACATAAGGAATATTTATTGATTTCATGCGTTAAAATCTGTTCTTTAATCGGGTATTTTCCCTCATAAAGCCCCGGATATTTTTCCCAGTAATGACTGTCACTGGCATAAGAGGCTGCTATATTTTTCCCCATAATTTTCTGGGCTATCGCATACATCTCATTTACGGAATAATTTGTATTAGAGGATACATTGACACAATCAAAGCCCTTGCTTTCCTGTACCCGAATCGCCAAATCAATTAAATCGTCTACATAAATATAATCTCTTCTCTGCTCCCCGTTGGAATGGAATACCGGGACGCGGTCATAGTACAACTCCCGAATCATATAGCCGACAAACGGCGGCTGCTTCCTAAGACAATCAATATGCGGACCATATACATTGGCAAACCTTAGGCAAGTGACGGACATACCGTAGGTATCGCAGAAAGATTGAGCAAAGCGTTCCGCACAAAATTTAGTATTGGGATAAATCAGCGTCGGATTTTTAAAATTGTTTTCAACTGTCGGAAAAGATGTTTCATTTTCATACATCGCATTTGTACTAGCCTGAATAACCTTTTTCACCCCGTACCTTCTTGCGTTTTCCAATAGATTGACAAATCCGTTTACGTTTACATCAATCGCCTCGCACGGATTAATCTGACAATCCGGAAGAGGGGCTATACCGGCAATGTTATACACATAATCTATATCCCCCGCCGCAAACAGAGATTGGATTCCCGCCTTGTCCCGGATATCCATCGTGATAACTTCTTCTGTAAAATCGTAATCCTCAAAAACAAGATTATCCTTTTTCCCATAAGAGAAATTATCAATCAGCACCAGCGTATCTCCTCGCTTTAAGAGCTTATACGCCAGCTGGGAGCCGATAAACCCGGCAGCTCCCGTAATTAAAACCTTACTCATTTATATTCACCTATGCATCAGCCGAAAGCCGATACAAATCCTTTCCTTTCTTTTTTCCAACACTTGGCTATTCCTACTTTTTTCGGAAAACAAACCGGTAAACCTTACTGATTTTATCCCGGATAAAATATTTAACCGAATAATATAAATTCAGACAATGAATTTTAAAAAGCGACGCATTTCTGAATTCATAAGGATAGATATCTTGAAAATCCCGGTCATAGCCGAGAGCATAATGCCGGATATAGCACCGCAGATAGTCATTTATCTTCCGGTCAACCCGCTTTACGGAATAATACGGGGTCTTTCCGCCGACAATTCTTTTTACTGTTTTCAGTGAGGTAAATAGAATCTTGCCCTGCCATTTGATTTTGCATAAGCACCCGTCATATCTTTTTTCATTTGGAAAAAGATTAACAGCCAGCGTCGAAAAATAAACCTCGTCCCTTGGATATTTTTCCTCCTGTCGGCGGTAATCATATTCCTGAAATATAACCTCGCTGACCCTTGTCATTATCCTTTTGGAATAAAAGGTTCCTTCAATCTGGGAATAATAATATTCCTTCCCGCCGACAGCGGCAAGGATTGCCTGTAAATATTTATCCCTTTGCAGATTCTCTATATAGTGCCATTTCGGCTTTTTCAGTTTCTCACAGCCGTAATCATAATCGGAAACAAAGGCTTCTGCCCCCTCCTTTAAGAATAATTCATTTGATGCGATGAAATAGAAATAATCAAACGCAACCTCCCTGACGCACATAAAATTAGAAATGTGAGCCTGAATAATATCATCCTTGCCGACCGGAAGCCGTTCAGGATTCAAATATACATTGTCCCATGTAGAAAGCATGGCGATTAAATCATCATAATGCAGGCTATCTTCTTTCTCACTAAACTTAGGGTTAAAATGAATTACGACCATGGAATTTGGATTATATTTGAATAAGTTGACGAGCTGGTCCAAAATAACCAACGGTTCCTCATGGACCAGCAGGGAAAACATAATTTTACTCATAAGCTATCCTCTCACTAAAGCTATATATTTCTTCTCTAAAACTTCCGTCTGTGTTTTAATATCATAATCAAAGCCGGCAGGCGTCCGATTCTCCGGCTTAGAAAAGGAACGGATACATTCTATCCACGCTTCTGTATCCTCAATCTCTAAAAAGCGGCATAAACCGGAAAAGTTTAATTCCTCGGTTATCGCTGAGGAGCATAAAACACTGCAGCCGGCAGCCTGTGCCTCTACGCCGGTCACGGGAAGCCCCTCAAACAGACTCGGCAGCAGCATAATATCAAAGGCGGAATAATATTTATATACCTCCGGCGTGCTGTCGACAAGATATACCTCATTAGACAGGTGATGATTTTGAAGATACTCCTCTATCATCGGTCTTAGACTGCCGTCGCCAATAATAAATGCCTTAAATTTAAAATTTATCTGTTTCAGACCGGAAAACACCTTCAGCAAAAAAGGAATATTTTTTTGGGCGGTAAATCTTCCGATAAAGCCCAAAACCAATTCATCCTCTATACGGTACTTTTCCTTTATTTCCCGGGCATACTCCCGGCTGTATAAAAATTTATTATAGTCAATAGCGTTGCGGATTACCTCATACGGCTCTTTAAAAAGGTAATCTCCCGCCAGCTTGGAACAGGCAAACCTAACCGTCGTATATTTCAGTCCAAGTTTCTTTAAAAATGAATTCCTGATATTTTTTACGGGATTATCACTATTTTTTGAAGCATGAGAGTGAAGAATCCGGCAGGAAATCCCATGCTTTTTCGCTGATTTAAAATAAAAATAAGAAACATTCAAAATATGGCAGTGAATAATATCATACGCATTGGCAGTCAAAAGATTATCAATTCTTTTCCCCAAACCCAGCATGGATTTTAAGGAATAATCTCCCATAAAATAGACGTGATTTCCGTCCTGCTCTATCTGCTTCTTATAATCCGAATCAAAATTATAATGTACGGCAAAGTCAATGGAAAATAAATCATGATTCATATTCTGATAATAATTCATGGCATAGCTTGTAATGCCGTTGCAGTAATCCAGCGAACCGATAACCATCAGTATTTTTATTTTATCCATACAATTATCCTCGCAAAAACTTTTTATATACAAATTCTCTTAAAAAACCGGGCATTAAAGAAACAATAATCGTCGAAAACTTCGTCTTTTGATATGCCATAAAGGACATATACCCCTTTTTATAAAGCCGGCGTTTAAAGCCGACAATCGCCTTGCAGTATTTCCAGCCGCCCCGGCGTTTATAGAAATCCTTTCCCACCCGCATATAAACTAAAAAATCCTGTATGTTATACGCCTTATAGCCCTTCTCAAGTATTCTTACCCACATATCGTAATCCTCACACAAATAAACATTCTGAAAATTACCGCAGGATAGAATAATGGATTTATAGGTCATAACAGAGGGATGAATAAAAGGATTTCTGGTTTTGGAATACTCTAAAATCTCCGCAGGATGCTCGGGCATAATTCTCGTACTTTGAATCTGCTGAGGCGTACCGGTAAACTCCTGCGTATTCGACCCGACGAAGTCATACTGCTGTCCGATTAAAGCTTCCATTTCCTTTTCAAAGCGGTCCTCCCGGCTGATATCATCAGCGTCCATGCGGGCAATAATACCACAGCTGCATTTCTCCACGCCGTAATTCAGGGCAAGCCCCAGCCCCCGGTTATCCTCATAGCCAAATACCTTAATCCGGCTTTCAGCGGAATAGGAGGATAAAACCGCTTCTAATTCATCCGTCAGCCGCCCGTCCTTAATAATGACAATCTCCGCAGGAGAAAGCGTCTGCTGCAAAACGCTGTCTACGGCTTCCTTTAAAAACTCCGGATTATCCTTATAATACACTGCCATCAGTACGCTAAATTCTGGATAGTTTGTCACTTTGCTCCTTCCCCCTTGAATACACCAATTATAGTATGCCATAAAATACGAATGTCTAACCAAAGATTTCTTTTATATACATAGTACAATTCCATTTTTACACGGTTTTCATAAGATATATCGCTTCTCCCATGGCTCGCCCAAAATCCGGTCAGACCCGGTCTTACCTTCAACAAAAGCTCTCTTTGCTCGTCCGTATATTTTTCGGAAATTTCCTCTACCAAAAGCGGACGCCAGCCAACGACAGACATCTGTCCGATAAATATATTCCAAAGCTGCGGCAACTCATCTAAGGAGGTCTTTCTTAAGAATTTCCCGAACTTAGTCACCCGCGGGTCGTTCGTCACCTTATAATCTCTTCTGTATTCCTCAAGCTGCTCCGGAGTAAATATTTCGTTTAACGGTCTAGGGTCGTTTTTCATAGAACGGAATTTCCACACCCGAAACATTTTCCCGTTTTTGCCAACCCTTTTATGTCCGTAAAAAACAGACCCCTTGGAGGATATTTTTACGCCGATGGCAATAATGGCAAACAGCCAGCAGAAAAGCAATAATGCCAGTCCGGAGGATACGATATCGAATGTCCTTTTGATAAACGCAAAAAAAGGCTTTTTCTTATACATACTCAGATTATAATTTAACGATAAACTTTCATCCACAGATTTACTCATGCTTGTACACTCCTTAGATATAGCTTTTTAATTGTTTTTCATTTATTTACTATCCAAATAAAACCGTAGAATAGTTAAGATGTTTCTAACACAAACTCTTTTTTATTTCCATAAAAACAATTTTTCTATTATTTATTATTCAACTTATCGCTATAATTTTACCATTAATGGGTATTTTTTACAATATATTTGTCAAATGTTGCTTTGGAAGAAAAAAACTATCATGAACTATAAACCTTATAGCATGATAGTCAGCTTCAGCTTCTTAGCGGTCTGGTGGAGGCAATATGATAAAGACTATTCAAGTATTCCATATCCTCCGGCAGGATTTCAAAATCCAGTTCTATATTGTCCTTTATTCTGTTTTCATGAACGGATTTAGGAAGCGGCAACGTGTTTCTTTGAATACAATATCTTAAGCATATTTTAGCTAAAGAAGTATGATATTTTTCCGCCATAAGTTTTAATCGCTCATTATCTATTAGCTCTCCCGTTGCAAGCGGAGAATACGCTTCTACTAAAATATTATTTTTTTGGCAATATGCCATAATCTCCTCCTGCGTATTTCCTATAAAAAAGCGAATTTGATTTACCATAGGCATAACACCTGTCGCATTAAAAATGGTTTCAATATCCTTTACAAGAAAATTAGAAACCCCGATTGCCCGAATCTTTTTTTGCTCGTAAAGCTCAATCATTGCCCGCCATACTTCAATATTTCCCGGCGTACAATCCAATCCGACGTTATCCCACGGCCATGGGGCATGAATCAGATATAAATCCACATAGTCCGTATTTAAGTTCTCCAAGGATTCATAAAAATACTGCTTTGCCTCCGAATAGGTCTTTATATTTGCCGGAAGCTTGGTAGTGATAAATATATCCTCTCTTTTCAATTTAGAAGCTGAAATGGCTTTGGCAACACTTTCCTCATTGTGATAGGAATATGCGGTATCTATATGGCGATATCCGGCTTCTAACGCCCACTGGACGGCACGAAAGGTTTCTTCCCCGTTCTTAGACTGCCATGTCCCAAGACCAATTTTAGGTATCCTTACTTTATTATATAATTCAAAAAATTCATCCTTAATCATTGTCAAGCCTCCTCATTGTTAGTTTTAGTTTATCATATTTTTCTTATGCAAACAATATTATGGATTTATTAGCTTCTTAAAAATTAAAAAAGTGTTATGACTAAATTTTAATCATACCACTTTTAGCTAACATTATAATTGCCTGAGTTCTTGAAGATACTCCTAATTTGCCTATTACATTTGAGATGTGATTTCTGACGGTTTTCTCACTTATGGATAATTTTTCAGCAATGGTTTTGGTTGTTTCATTTTCTATCAGCAACTTAAAAATTTCCAATTCTCTAGGCGTTAAAAAATGTTGATTCATAAATAATTTATGGACCTCCAATACTTACACTACTATAATATGTAATGGGGTCAGGTTTGGAAACTAAGGAGTATCAAAAAGCGGTATTTTATTTTTATCTCCAATCTTTTCTTCTATTTTATTTCTGTTCTCACCCTATTTTAGCTTAGCTATGATTTGCCGGACATAGGGCGTCTGCTTCAAGGCGGATAAGGCTTCCTTATTTCCCGTAGAAATATACTGCGAAAGGACCGGAAAATACCGATTCTCCCGAAAGCCCTCCAAAAGCTCCTTTGTCAGCCGCTGCCGCTTACCCAGATAAGCCGCCAAGATACAAATAATCTCCGATACCCAGTTCAATCGGGATTTATCCAGCAGATTATCGGTGGAAAAGACCAAAATATCCTCATACCGGCTCAGCATAAATTCCGCAAATAAATAATGCATTGTCATATTGGAAATCCAGACCGTATCCTTAGAGGAATAGATATACTCCAGCACCTCCTCCGCTAATTTCAGGCTGACGGCATATTCCTGAAGGCTGTTATAGATAAAGCATAGATTGGAATGAACTATCATCTGTCTTTCGCTGTTTTTGGTATGCTGAAATTCCAAGGATAATTGCTGATAGCACCTCAAAGCCTTCTCGTCCTCCTGCTTTAGATAATATACCGTACCGACAGCACTGAGGTATATCCATTTCAATTTCGGATAGTCTATTGCCAGATTCCTAAGGTCAGTCAAATCGCTTTGGAGTTTAAAGCTGTAAAGAACAGCCTCATAAATCATTCTAAATTCTTCAATAAAGTAATCTTTTTTTATTTTCGCTATATAATCCAAATCATTTTTCAAATCCTGCCAAATGGCTGAGGCTGAGTTGCCGATATTCATATAGCCGTAAATCCGGAATAAGATAAATAACGGCTTTAAATAATTCCCGGCCTCAATGTATGAATTAAGAAATCTTATGCCATCGCAAATTTTATCCCTTTCTTTAAAATAAATCGCATAGTAAACAGCATTAAGGCATTTTTCATACTCCGCTTTATCCTTGGAATTTACAGGAGCTATTTTATAATACTGAAATAGCCGCTCGGCGGTATCATTGCTGACTCTTTCCTTTGATTTTTCTACCCGGAAGGAATTATAGGATATGCCAAACCCTTTCAGAAAAACCTCCTTATTTATCTTATCCTTCGTCATGAGGCTGTCTATAAAGATGTATTTCATTCTTGAGGTATTAAAATACTTATCCAGCTTAAAAATCATATCGTCTGTACTCCCAAATTTTTACCGCAAAGCCTTATTTGCAGATTTGCTTGATACTGTCGGGAATATATTTATCATCATATAAAAGCTTAATGACCTCTTCCTTAGATATTTTAAAAAAATGAATAAACAAATAAAAATTATAAACCGTAGAATTCCGGTTTCCTCTTTCCGTTTCACTTATCGTATTGCTGGATATTTCTAAAACCTCCGCCAGCTTTTCCTGCGATAATCTAGTCATTCGCCGATAAGTGCATAATAAATCACCGAAATCGTCTATAAATTTTTTATTTTCTTCAAATAGATTTTCCTTCTTCTGTCCCATTTTACATTCACCATGCTAATTATCTAATGGATTTACCGAATACTCTATAAGGCTAGCGTGTTATTTTCGACATAATACCCTTATTTTTTCCCTAAAATTCAAAAAAATCTTTGGCATTAAACGGTTTTCCATGAAAAGCTGAATTTATTGATACAAAAGAAACAGACGACCACGCTTTAGTTCTTATTCATCGGAGGTAAGCATAAAAAAGGTAAAAAAGCTGGAATGATAAAAAATGGCTTAATTAAGCCATTTTCAATGCGATATAATTATGTTTTTAATTTTTAAAAAGAACCATAGCCTTTTAAAAGTTAATAAATTAAAGGAATAACTCTTCTTTAATTTATCCTTATATTCAAAATGAAATTACCGAATAAAAACTAAAGCGTATGCTTCAAAAGCTCTTCATAGCTTAAGGCGGATAAATCTCTTGGAGCGATATCAAAAACCGTGCGGCAGCCGCATTCCTTTCTTTGATTCAGGCGATATGCCGCTCTGGCATAGGCAACGAGAACACTGCCCGTAAATTCAGGATTAGAATCCAGCTTTAGGCTGTATTCGATGACATGATTGTTTTCCAAATTCTTTCCGGTTTTCCCGGTACGGATAACAAAGCCGCCGTGCGGGATACCGCTGTGATTCTTATGCAATTCCTCCAAGGTTATAAAATGTACCGTCGTGTCATAGTCGGCAAAATAATTCGGCATTTCCTTGATTTCCTTTTCAATTCTTTCCTCCAGTTCGGGAGATTCTGCAACGACATAGCACTCTCTGGTATGCTTCTGTCTTGTCGTCAGCTCCGGATTTTCAGCGTTTCTTACCCGGTTTAATGCATCCTCTACGGGGATTGTGTACTGTCTGGCATCCACAACTCCAGGTATCCGGCGGATAGCGTCGCTATGCCCTTGGCTTACGCCCTTGCCCCAAAAGGTGTAATCCTTTCCGGCAGGAAGAATCGCCTCCATAATCGCCCGGTTTAAGGAAAACATTCCCGGGTCCCAGCCGGTGGAAATCACAGCGATTTTTCTTGCCTCAACGGCACTGGCGTCGACCGCCATATAATGCTGCAACACTTTGGCATGGGTGTCAAAGGAATCAACGACATTAAATAACTTGGCGATTTCCGGAGTCTGCGTCGGCAAATCCGTCGCACTGCCCCCGCAAAGAATCATAACATCAATATCATGACTAAATCGTTTCATTTCCGCCATAGAATAAACGCCTACTCCGGGCGTTTGCGGCTGAATAGATTTTGGCTCACGCCTTGTAAATATTCCAACCAGCTCCATATCGGCGTTTTGACGGATAGCAGACTCTACTCCTTTTCCCAAATTTCCATAGCCGCAGATGCCTATTCTAATCATTTTCTTATCCTCCTAATTTTATTTTTAATTTTTATTATACCGGCAGCCCTCCAGCCTCAGCAATGCCTCCTTGGCATTCAGACCTAAGCCAAACCCGGTCAAGCTCTGGGTATTCCCCAATACTCTATGACAGGGAATTGCCAAAAGAATCGGATTTTTATTGCAGGCTCCTCCTACTGCCCGGTAGGAATTAGGGGAACCGATTTCATTCGCAATTTCCTTATAGCTTTTCGTCTTTCCGTAAGGAATCTCGCGTAACGCCTGCCAAACTCTAAGCTGAAAGGCAGTTCCTCTTAAAGCAATCGGAAATGTAAATTCCTTCCTTCTGCCCTGAAAATATTCGGAAAGTTCCCGGCAGACCATCTTTAAAAAGACGGTCGGACATTCGACTTTATTCAAAGCCAGACCGCTGATTTGAATGATTTTATTTTCTTCCTCTTCTATCCAAAGCCTACCTACGGGGCTGTTAAAATACATTCCCTTTCCCATCATTTTCCCTCTAAAAAGAATAGGGCATCCGATGATACCCTATCCAGTCTAATCTAACGTTTCCAGACGGTCCCTGAATTTAGAATCCATGGAATTCTTTACCGGGGTTTCCCGCTTGGATACCTCAACCATCGCCTTAGTTCTCGTAGCGGTAGCGATTGTTCCGGCTCCACTTACACAGCCAAGCGGACACGCCATTCCCTCCAGCAAATATCCGTCGTATTTTCCAGCCTTTGCCATTTGCAGAAGCTTCTTGCAGTTGGCAAGACCCTGAGCGGATTCTACCTTAATCTCCCGGGTCATATCTATCCGCTGAATCGCATGCACCACAGCCTGAGCGACACCGCCGGATACGGCAAAGCCGCGTCCGTCTGCTGAGGTTTCATTTTTCAGTTCTTTTTCCTTCAAGGAATTGAAATCCACGTTTTTAGCAACAAACATTCCCATTAGTTCCTCAAAGGTCAGCACAAAGTCTACGTCACTGCGTACGCTCTTGCGGGAAGCCTCCAGCTTTTTGGCAGAACATGGACCGACAAATACAACCTTGGCATTTGGATGCTCCTTTTTAACCAGCCGAGCCGTCAGCACCATCGGCGTCAGTGCCATGGAAATATTATCCCGAAATTCCGGGAACTCCTTTTTTGCCATAACGGACCAGCTCGGACAGCAGGAGGTTGCCATAAACTTCAATGTATTCGGAACCTTCTTTAAAAAGTCCTCCGCTTCCTCAATCGTACATAAATCCGCTCCGATAGAAACCTCGTATACTCCGTCAAAGCCAAGCCTTCCCATAGCGTCGTCAATCGTTTTCAAATTGACCTTAGGTCCAAACTGACCGACGAAAGCCGGTGCCATAATCGCATAGACCTCATAATCGCTCTTTAGGGACTGAATGACCTGAAACAGCTGGGACTTATCGGCGATTGCCCCAAACGGACAATTCACGATACACATACCGCAGCTTACACATTTATCATAATTAATTTTTGCCTTGCCATGCTCGTCTGACTCAATCGCATTCATGCCGCAGGATTTTTCACACGGACGCTCCCGGTGAACTACGGCACCATACGGACAAACATCGGCACATCTTCCGCATTTAATACATTTATTCTGGTCGATGATAGAACGGCCGTTGACAATGCGGATAGCCTCCTTCGGACAGACATTAGCACACGGATTAGCCAAACACCCTACGCAGGTATCCGTCACATAATAGGAATCCTCCGGACAGGAATTGCACGCAAAGTCAATCACATTTACCAAAGGTGCCTCATAAAACCGTTCCGTTTTTACTGCCTCTTCGATTCCCTTGGATATCGGCTCATGCTCGTCGGCACTGCGGACGGGCAAACCGATTGCCAGCCGCAGACGCTCTGCGACAATAGCTCTTTCTAAAAATATAGATTCCCGGTACTTAGCCTGTCCTTTCAGCATTTGATAGGGGATTTCCTCAATTCGGGAATAATCTCCGCCCTCATAAGCCAGTCTGGCAACCTCTTCAAATACCTTTCTTCTTATCTTAATCAGTGATGCGTATGAATCCAGCATAACTTCACTCCTCCTATAATCATCGCTTATATTTTACTAGTTTTTAAGCCGGATAACAAGTATAAAAGCAGAAGTGACGCAAAATTTACGAATTTATCGTCATATTTGGAATCAGTAAATATTTCGGACCGCGGTAGCCCTTATCCGTTTCCACTTCCTTGGATAGTCTGAATTTAGACTTATCCTCATGCAGATTTCCGGAAATACTGAAGCCGCTGACCGGATAAACCTCCGTACCGTCGAAGTAAAAGCCTAATCTGACCTCTCCTCCGTAATAGCCGCTGTATCCATCCAGCTGCGGGCTGGAGAAATAAACGCAATACAGATAAGGCTCCTTTTTCATTTGTTCAAAGCTCATACTTCCCGGACAAACCTCCATATTGGTATACACGCCGGTCGGATGCTTCTCATTCATATAGTAGCCGGCACGATTACTACCGTGAAGCTTTTTGCATACGCCGTCCTCGATGATATGGCATGGCTTTAAAACAACGCCGTCGTCGTCAAAGGAGGATGCCTTGGAGGCTCCCTCTACATAAGGTTTCAGCGTAATATCGATTTTATCGCCGGTTTCGCCGGAGGTGATAACATCTCCAACGTTCAGCAGATTCATTTTCATATAGGTGGTATTATAATCCAGCTGCTCGGCAAAGAAATTCATCAACATGGAGATTTCTTGCGTCGAGATAATGACATTACAGTTCTTTAAATCTGCCGGAAGCTTTCTTGCCTCGGCACGAGCCTTGGCATTTTGCATAGTTTCCTCAACCTTTTTGGTAATTGCCTCATAGTCGATGGAGGAGGTATTTATATTTTGATACAGTTCAACCTCCTCATGGGCTCCTCTCCACGTCGGAATCAGCTCGATAAAAATATTGGCATGAACGGAAGATAAATCAATCCCCTTGGAATTGATAATTCTCGTTTTTACCTCCGTAATGAAGAATTCACAGCTGTTAATCCAGCCGTCCCGATATACATTTGTCTTAAAAACGGCGTCGGCACATTTGCAGGCAACCTCCTCAAAGGAGCATTGAGATATCGGTGAAGGAATCTCTGCCGGCGTTTCGTCAGAAGGCTGCGGCAGCTCATAATATTTATTCTTCACAAACAAACAGCGTTCGCACGCATCTTTAATTTTTTGCTTGATATCCTCATCGGTCATATTTAGCGTGACATAAAAATTGGAATGTCCCTTGTATTCCTCAAAATCACGGTACACGGTGACATCATAGCCCAAGGTATCGGTTGCCCGATTTGTTTCCAACTTATCCGTCACATAAAACAGCTCGATACTGTGCTTCTTTTTTTCGATAATTTTAAAATCATGAACCTCATGATTTGCCTTTAAAAGCTCTGTTAATCTTTTAATCATCCTAATTTCACCCTTGCTTTCAAATGTGGACCGCCGTCGGAAACACGCACCCACTCCTTATGTCCTTTGCCGCAATAGCCGGAGCCGGAAACCTCAAAGGAATCCGATACCATGGAAATGCTCTTCAAAACATCGGGAACATAGCCGCTGATGACTACCGGAGATACCAGTTTGCCACTGAATTTGCCGTCGACAATTTCTCTTGCGTACTCGGCGGTACACTGAATCTGCCAGTTTTTCGGGTCCTCCATACCATTGTTTGTATCGCATAAATAATAACCATGCTGAATAGAGGCAATCATATCCTCAACCTTGGAGGTACCCTTGGAGAAGAACGTATTCGTCATCCGCGAATATGCCTTCCGCATAAAGGATTCTCTTCTTCCGTTGCCCGTAGGCTCCGTATTCAGCTGCAAGGCACTTAAGGTATCGGAAATACCGGTCTGCAGAATCCCCTCCTTGATAATTAGGGTATCATGGGCGAGAACGCCGTCGTCATCAAAGAAATAGGAGGCTACACTGTCGCAGGCACTGGCACCGTCGTGCATATTGACAAGCGGTGAAGCCACATACTGTCCGACAAAATCCTTTCCCTTCGCCCGATTCTTTACAAACATATCCATTTCCACGCCGTGACCGAATGCCTCATGGGCTATCAGACCCGTAATTGAAGGGTCGGTAATAACATCGTAAACCCCCGGCTCAATCGGCTTAGCGTCCAGCAGGTCAATCGCCAGCTTACAGGTTTCCTCTATCTTGCCCTCGCATTCCTTAAAGGTTTTCAAGGAATCAAACTGTCCGCAGACTGCCCGTCCCACCTTAATGGTCTGTTCCCTGCGGGCAACCGCCAAGGCATAAACATTGGTCCATGTATAATACTGGTCCAGCGTCTTATTCGGACTGATAAAGATTTTGGAAACCCGCATCGTATTATACAAAGCGACGGCATTGATAATCAATTCATCATAGGCAAGGATTCTATCCTTTATCTTAGTCAGCATTTCTACTGCCTCTTCATCGGACACAGGGTGTTCGTCTTCTCTGACAAAGGACTTTTCCAAAGCCTCCTCCTTGATTTTGCCGACGGAAACCAGCTCCTGCTTTAAATCGGGAAGAGCTATCGCTTCCTTAATTTTTTCCGCAAGCTCCAAATAGTTTTCCTCGGAAATAACGTTGCAGGAATACTCACTGTATCCCTTGCCGTTATATATTTTAACCACATAGCCGTATTCATCGTTTGCATCGGAAACGGATATATTCTTTGTATCTACCCGGATATTCGTTCCCGTCGTAGCCGTTCCTAAAACGGAAACATATTCATACGTTTTAGACAATTCCTCAACAAGCATTCGGCAGGCTTGTTTCGATTTTAATAATATCTTATTTAAACTCATTGCTCTCTTTCCTTTCTTAGAACTAATTATACAACGGATACCATATAAAAGCAAATAATAAACGGCAAAACGCATCAATTCCTGTAAAATATTTTACAATTCTCTGCTTTTTTATGTTATAGCAATTCCACAATGCTTTCAGCCCTTTCCACCTGCAATCCAGCATATCCGCTGATTACAGGATTATTATACTTCTGTCTTTCCTGCTTGTCACGCAACCGCCTGTTGCTTATAAAAAGGACTGCCGGCAGAGCTTACTGTCAGCAGTCCAGAGTATTTCCTTGTTCTAAAGTCAGTTTTCTATCCTATCATCTTTAGATAAGGGAATGGTTTATCTATTTATAAATACTTTTTTTAAGAATAATAATAGAGGCAAAGCCGATTTACTTCAACAGCAAATCGCAAATATCCTTGCTGAATTCCTGAGGATTATCCGGTAAGATTCCTTCCATTAATAACGCCTGAGCATATAATAGCTTTGCATACTTATCGCCCAGCTCCTTATCGTTGTCGTAGGTTTCCTCCAGCTTAGCGAATACCGGATGATTTGGATTTAATTCCAGCACACGGTCTGCCTTTACCTCACCATGGTTTTGGTTTCGCAGAACCCGCTCCATTTCAAAGGACAATCCTCCCTCGCTGGATAGACAGCACGCAGCATCGACCAACCGCTTAGACAAAATAACGTCCTTAACATCAGGCAAAGCTGCCTTGACATTCTCCAGCAAAGACTTTTTAGTTTCCTTTAATTCGTCGATTTTCTTAGCTTCCTCCTCGCCGATTAAATCCAAGTCGCCCTGATTGATAGACTTAAATTCAACAGAGTCGTATTCCTTTAATACTTGAAGCATAAATTCATCTACATCGTCGGATAAAATCAAAACATCATAGCCCTTGGACTTTACCAAATCCATCTGCGGCAGCTTGCTGACGGCATCCTTATCCTTGCCGGCGGCATAATATATTGCCTTTTGTCCCTCAAGCATACCTTCCTTATATTCGGCAAAGGTAATTTTTTTATCCTGATTAAAGCTTTGCAGAATAATTAAATCCTTCAACTGGTCCTTTTTTGCACCATAATCCTCATACAGACCATACTTAAGATTCATTCCGTAGTCCTTAAAAAACTCTTCATACTTTTCCCGGTCATTTTTTAACATTCGGCTAAGCTCAGCCAAGATTTTCTTTTCTACGTTTGCGGCAATCTTCTTAATGGCCCTATCCTCCTGAAGCATTTCCCGAGAAATATTTAAGGATAAATCCGCACTATCCACCAAGCCCTTTACAAACCGCAGATATTCCGGAATCAGCTCCTTACATTTATCCAAAATAAAGACGCCCTTGGTATATAGCTGAAGTCCCCGTTCATTACGGTCGGAATACATATCGTAAAACGGCTTTTTAGGAATAAACAGCAGGGCATTGTAGGTAAGCATACCCTCAACATTGACATGAATAGAGGTAATTGGGTCTTGATAATCCATAAACTTCGTTTTATAGAAATTATTTAATTCCTCTTCGGTCACCTCGCTCTTATTCTTCTTCCAAATCGGCAGCATGGAATTGACCGTTTCCAGCTCTGTATGGGTCTTAGGCTCTTTATCCTCGCCCTCTTCGCCCTCAGAATCATCCTTGGCGTCATATTTCGTCACCCAAGTCTGAATCGGATAGCGGACATAATCAGAATACTTTTTAATCAGTTCCTTAATCCGGTACTCATCCATATAGTCGTCATAGGATTCGTCCTCAGTGTTATCTCTTAGGTACAGCGTAATGACGCTTCCGTAATCCTCCTTTTCGGCTTCCTCAATCGTATAGGATTCCAAGCCCTCAGAGGAGAACAGATATGCCTTTTTCTCTTTGACGGATTTGGTTAAAACCTCAACCTTCTTTGCCACCATAAACGCGGAATAAAAGCCGACGCCAAACTGACCGATAATATCGACCTCCGGCGTGTTTTCCTTGGCTACCGCCTCCATAAATTCCTTGCTGCCGGATTTGGCAATGGTACCCAAATGCTCCTCCAGTTCCTCCTTCGTCATGCCGACGCCATTATCCGTAATGGTTATTGTCCGGCTGTCTTTATCTGCCTCAACTAAAATTTTATAGTCGTCAGACGCAAGCTCGCTGTCCGTCAAGGATAAATAATGTCTTTTATCTATCGCATCGCTGGCATTTGAAATTAATTCTCTTAAAAATATTTCCTTATGCGTATATATGGAATTAATCATCATATCCAAAAGACGCTTGGTTTCTGTTTTAAATTCTTTTGTTTCTTTCATTTTTATTCCTCCATTTTTATTTTACACCTGTAATTATATCGCTATTTTTTGGCACTGTCAATAAATAAGTGCCAAAAAATATAATTTTAATGAAATTCCTGAAATATAAAGTATAATAGTAAATGGTGATACACATGGTGGAGAATTTTAAAATTACGGCGAAAGAGCTTAAACGGCAGGTAAAAATATCTATTTATCTTCCCCAAAACTACAATAACAGTGAACAAGGCTATCCCGTTATCTACGCCTTGGACGGACAGATAATGTTTCATTCCTTAGATGATGAAAATAAAGCCTTCGACCTTCCAGCCATTTTGGACGACTGCGGGAAGGAATGTATCTGCATTGGCATTCATGCTCCCAAATTAGAGGAATGGCGAATCAGCGAGCTTTGTCCCTACTACAAGGAGGATGAAACGCAGGTTGATGCGTCGCTTTCCTTTATCTTTGCCGACTATATCGTAAACACACTGCACCCGATTTTGAAGCAAAGATACCGCTTCAATGAAAATGTTTATCTTTTAGGCTTTGCCGAGGGTGCCGTTTTCAATATTTATGCCCTGTGTCATCAGCCCTTGTTTCAGGGAGCCGGAATCTTCTCTCCACGCTTAGACATCTGTGAAAATGTGCTTCCGGATTTAGAATTATTTTTTGATAAAAGCAAACGGGTTTACCTGTATTTCGGCGGAAAAAACACCGATAATACAGATTTATTTTATAACCTGTATTCCAAGCTGGAGGAGCTGGAATGCAGTACGCTTAAGCTGAATTATGAAAACGATGAAGAAAATACTGCCAGCTTCTGGCAAAAGCATTTAAAGGATTTTATTGGCTTCATTATCCCATAAATTGGCAGTTTCAAACTCCAAGGGCTATGGTATAGTATAGACCGAGGGGTGATATAATGAAAGGGAAAAAACTATTTTTATCTCTAATACTGATAATAAGCTTTATGTTTGCCTTCCAGCTTAAGACCAATGCCTCTACCTCCTCCGCTATTGCGGGGAAGGTAAATACAAATGGCTCCAATCTTAACGTAAGGCAATCTACCTCCACTAGCTCATCCATTCTTGCAAAGGTAGCCGACAATTCCTATTTAACGATAATCCGTTCCAGCGGAAGCTGGTATTATGTGGAGTACCGGGAGGATAAATTCGGCTATGTTCATAAGGATTATGTGACGCAGGTATCTACGAACACCAAACAGGTTTCTACCGGCGGTGCTAACCTGAATGCCAGAACTGGTCCGGGTACTTTCTATGAAATTTTTGATAAAATTGCGGACAAGGACTACGTTGTTGTGCTTTCCTCCGCCAACGGATGGGCAAGAGTATTGTTTGAGGGACACAAAATCGGCTATGTAAGCATGGATTATCTGGTAGGGAATTATTCCTATCCGAGTATTTCCTTAAATGTGGTAAGCTACAAGCAATATGACAGCCGCTGGGCGTACAGCCAAATTGGCTCCTCAGGCAAAACCTTTAAGGAAATCGGCTGTCTTACCACAGGCATGGCTATGGTAGAGTCCTACCGCCGGAACGCAACCATAACCCCGTTGTATATGGAATCTATTTCCAGCTACACCTCTTCGGGGGATATGTACTGGCCTAGCAGGTATAGCTTCGTCACTTCCAAGACGACGTACCTTTCCGAGCTTTACAAGCTTTTAAAGCAGGGAAAGCCCGTACTGGTTGGCAGCAAAAATAACAGCGGCGGACAGCACTGGGTAGTCGTTTACGGCTATACCGGCTCAAATTCTTTATCTGCCTCTAATTTCTTAATTCGGGACCCCGGCTCAAGCAGCAGGTCAAATTTACAGCAGTTTTTAAACAGCTATCCGAATTTTTATAAAATGGCTTATTATACGTATTAAAAAAAAGACTTCGATTCTGCTGATTAAACAGGCTCGAAGTCTTTTTTTAGCTATTGGCATAAGGATACATTGTAAAGATTTTTCTAAAGGATACTTCTTTTATGAAGGCTGATATTGAAGATGAATTCGGTATAATGAAGTGACTAGAATATGATGACAAACATGAGGTTGGTTATAATATAGTTGAAGCATATTTAAATCACTATAAAGGTCAAGACTATTCTAAAGGTATATGTAAAAAATGTGAGGGTGAACTATACCTTTAGATGTAGATAATGAACAAAGCAAATCACAAATTAGGTAATATGCCCTATTTTAATGCAGGGCTTTTTAGTGTTTGTCAAGTATTTTTACAACCAACTTGGGATTTACTAATAGACAAATTTGAGAGTACTGCTTAAAGCACCAATGGTTTACAATATCACATTACAAAATCACCGTTTATAAACCGGTGATTTAAGAAAAATAACTGATTAATTTTATAGACTATTCATTAAAAGAAAGTCCTTTAGTTTGATATGTCTTACTATACTTGTAGAATAATCAATTTCATCATTTGTTATGAGAATCTTTTGCATAGAATTATCTAAATTATAGAATGCTTCAAATTCTCTATTATACGCTTTTTCTTCTGCAACACTATATGCAACTTGTACAAGATATTTCATATTTCCTTTACTAGCTATAAAGTCAATCTCTTTTCCATTATTATCAAAGACGTTAACCTTGTATCCCATATAAAGAAGTTCATTATAAACGACGTTCTCCAAATTATGTGTTAAATCAAATCGATTATCTAAACAGCGTATAGAGTTTAACGCAACATCAGCATTATAAATCTTGACGTAAAATTCCAACTCTCTTTTTACTTTCGTCGAATATTGATTAATTGTATCAATAACATACGCTTCCTTTAAGTGGTCCAAATATTTCATAATTGTATTGATAGAACAACTCATAATCTGTCTCTTATACACATCTCCGAGCCCACGAGACCCTAAGACATC
>ENA-UAOM01000089-UAOM01000089.1-human-gut-metagenome-genome-assembly--contig:-NODE-89-length-28734-cov-8.197078_pt1 | contig 28734 bp, 30 predicted proteins | sample MGYA00243468_ERZ654555 | MGnify/ENA primary metagenome ERZ654555 (study PRJEB26926, sample SAMN06164434) | human gut metagenome | biome: ENVO:00009003; feature: ENVO:2100002; material: ENVO:00002003... | reverse complement strand
TCGTCGGCAGCGTCAGATGTGTATAAGAGACAGATATGATACAATAATTATGATATTCAAAAAAAGTGGAGGAATTTATGGTATCAAGCAATGATTTTAAGAATGGAATGACCATTCTGTATGAAGGCAAAATTTACAAAATTTTGGAATTCATGCATGTTAAACCCGGTAAAGGGGGTGCCTTTGTCCGTACGAAGCTTCGGGATTTAAGAAGCGGTGCCGTTATTGATTATACCTTTAATGCTGCTGAAAAGGTTGAGAAGGCAATGATTGACAAGGTGGAAATGCAATATTTATATGACACGGGTGAGGCATTGGTTTTTATGGATAATGAAACCTATGAGCAGATTGAGCTTCCTCACAATCTAGTGGAATATGAAAGAAAGTTTTTAAAGGAAAATGAAAATGTCAATATTGAAAAATATGGCGAAGAAATATTAGGTATCATTCTGCCAGATAAGGTGACGCTGCGTGTCACACAGTGTGAACCGGCGGTAAAGGGTGATACCAAAACCAATGCATTAAAGGATGCAATCGTTGAAACTGGTCTGCTGGTTAAGGTTCCGATGTTTATTGAGCAGGGTGAGGATATCATCATCAATACGGAAACCGGCAAATATTCAAGCAGAGCCTAAATTATAAGGAGAGTAGAAAATTGGACATACAATCGATTATCTTAGCATCTGAAACAGCTTCAGATGTACCCGTCTTTAATGGAGTATTATTTTGCTTAATGCTCGTATTAATCATCTTATCTGCGTTTTTCTCTATGAGTGAAACTGCCTTTTCTTCCTCAAGCCAAGTGAAAATCCGTATGGCGGTAGAGGATAGAAAAAGCGGTGCCAAAAAGGCATTGCAGCTAACGGAACGCTTTGATAAGACTTTGACAACCCTATTGATAGGAAATAACTTGGTGAACGTAGCTTTATCTACGATTGCAGTCACCTTCTTTACCCAGCTTGCGGTTAATTCTGCGTGGGTGGAATTGATTTCTACGGTAGTTGTCACCATCACGCTTTTGATTTTTGGTGAAATTGTTCCGAAAATGGTAGCAAAGATGAATCCGGAGGGTGTAGCCCTGAAGGTGGCGGTCATCGTATATGTACTGACCTTCGTCTTTTATCCGTTTGTCCTGATGTTTGTCGGACTTCAGAAGCTGATTTCCCGCAATAAGGACGACAAGAAGGCTATTGATGAGGATGAGCTGGGGGTACTCCTTGACACTATGGAGGAGGAAGGTGCCATTGAGGATGACGAGGTAAGCATGATTCGCAATGTTTTTGATTTGAATGACAGAACCGTTGAGGATATTATGATACCCCGCATTAAAATGGAGGCGTTGGATTATAGTTCAACCTTAGAAGAGGTTAAAAGCTTTATGCTGGATAACACCTATTCCAGAATCCCGGTGTATAAGAAGGATAAGGACCATATTGTCGGCATTTTATATGAGAGAGATTTCTTCCCGGCATTGGTGAAGAATTCCAAGATGTCATGGAAAAGGCTGATTCGTCCGGTAAAATTTGTTTCCTCTGCCATGAAGGTTGACGCCCTGATTAAAGAATTGCAGGTATCTAAAACGCATTTGGCGATTGTCAGCGGCGAATACGGCGATGTATTGGGGTTAGTCACAATGGAGGACGCATTGGAGGAGCTTGTCGGAGAAATTTACGATGAGCATGATGTTCCGGGAGATAATGACCTTCGCTTTGAACAGCAGGAGGACGGAAGCTATATTATAGACGCGGAGATTTATGTCGAGGATTTATTTGAAAGATTACATCTCGGAGATGTTCCCGAGGATGTTCCAAGCAAGGTTTCCGGCTGGCTTTTTGCCAAAAGCGAGAGTTTGCCGACCGTAGGCTTTGCTATTCAGTATCTGGCAATGTATACGATGCTGAATGAAGAAACCGAAGAATATATGGATTATGCTAAAATGCTTACGATTTCAATATACGAGGTAGAGGATAGAAGAATCCATTTAGCAAAAATAGAACTGCGGGATGCTACGGAGGAGGAAATCAGCCAGCACCAGCAGGAGGAAGAGGAATAGCCGGATTGCCGGCTATTTTTCTTTTAATAAAAAATATATCGAATTATGATATAAAAAACTTGTATTTTCATATATAAACTGTTATAATCAAATATTATATAGGAAATAGGGAGAGAGTTATGAAAAAATATTTGATTTTTACCGATGCTTCCGGAGATTATGACGCTGCGGATGCATTGCAGAATGATTTAAAATTTGTTCCGATGCAGTATTCTCTCGGAGAGGATATGCGGGTTTGCTGCGGACTGGAAAATCCGGGAATTTTAAAAAAGTTTTACGACGGTCAAAGAAGCGGAGATTTGACGAAAACGTCCCAGATAACTCCGTTTATGTATGAGGAATATTTTTCCGGCTATATGGAAAAGGGATATTCCATTCTTTATCTGGCATTGTCCGGCGGATTGTCCTCTACATACAGTGCTGCCTGTGTAGCCAAGGAAGCCCTGAAGGAAAAATATCCGGAGGTTGATTTATATCCGGTAGATACGAAGTCTGCCACCGGCGGGATTGGCGTACTTTTACAGAGAGTGTTTGATAATCAAGCCAAGGGAATGGATATTGAGGAGAACTATCAGGATATTTTACAAGAGATTCCTCATATCCGGCATTGGTTTATGGTACAGGATTTAATGTATTTAAAACGGGGCGGTCGTGTCAGTGCGACTACGGCCATGGTTGGGACCATGCTTGGAATAAAACCGATTTTAAAAATAAATGAAGAGGGTAAGCTGGATACAATCGCCAAAAAGCGAGGGAATAAAAGTGCGGTAGCCTATCTGGTTGAATTATTTAAAAACAGCTTTGACATCAGCCGAGGGAATGCGATATATGTCTGTCATGCCGACGCCTTGGATTTGGCTGAGGACTTAAAGACTCAGATTTTAAAACTGTATCCACAGGCTGTTGTAAAAACGACTATGCTGTCGCCGATTATTGGGGCTCATACGGGACCCGGCATGGCGGCGATTTGTCATTTTGGAAAATAAGAAATCAGGTCCTGTCCTCAGGGCTTTTTTCTTTTTCTACTTATCGTATAGTTTTTCCCTTCTGAAGAAAGACTAATAACGGTGATATGATGGAAAAAACAATATGGACGGAAGAATTAAGACGCTATTTGGCTTTAAATAAAGATATAGAAACCGAGGTTTTGGTTATTGGGGGCGGTATATGCGGTATATTATGTGCCTACCGGCTGGCTAAGAGCGGAAAACGGGTGGTTTTGGTAGAGGCAGAGAGAATAGGTTCGGAAAGAACAAGGAAAACCACGGCGGTTATTACGGCATTGCAGGACGCTTTATACAGCAAGCTAAAAAAGAAAATCGGTACGGACAATACCCGCTTATTTTTAGAGGCAAATTTAGAAGCAGTCGAGGAATATAAGAAAATGGCTTGGGAATATGATTTTGATTTTGAGGAGGTGTCTTCCTATAAATACGCGACCAAGGATAAGAAGATTCTCCTTAAAGAGCTTGATGTTCTTTCGGAGCTGGGCTATTCCGCCCGGTTTGTAGATGCTTTGGCTTATCCTTTTGCGATTGAGGGAGCGATTGAATTTCCTAAGCAGGGACAAATGAATCCGATGAAGCTGATTCAAAATCTTATACCCTTCTTTGAGATTTACGAGGATACCCGAATCCGGGATATAAGGAATACGACGGCATTTACGGAAAAGCATAAGATTCAGGCACAGCATATTATTGTAGCCACAGGCTATCCTTTTTTAAAATTCAGGGGCTTTTATTTTACCAAGCTCATTCAGAATAAATCCTATGTTGCCGTTATTCCGAGGGATACAGGCGACGAGCAGGGGAATGCGATTGGCTTAGACCCGGCAGACCTGTATTTCCGCAGCTATAAGGACTATTTAATTATCGGCGGCAACGACCAAAAGACGGGACGCTACCGGCAGGGCTTCTTTCCGCTTTTACAGTATATATCCAAGTATTATCCGGATAAAGAGGTTCAATATCTTTGGGTAAATCAGGATTGTGTCAGTTTAGATGAAATGCCCTATATCGGCAGATATGCAAAGAAGAATGTGTATGTGGCAACCGGCTTTAATCTCTGGGGTATGACCGGGTCGATGCTTGCCTCTATGGTGCTTGCCGATAGGATATGCGGAAAGGAAAACCGGTATGAAAAGCTGTTTTCTCCTAAGAGAAAAATGCTTCCCCTTCCGCTTTTGGCAAATTTGGGCGGGGCAATCGCCGGAATGCTTCAGCCGACCGTAAAGCGGTGCGGTCATCTGGGCTGCGGATTGTTTTGGAATGAAAAGGAAAAGGTTTATGAATGTTCCTGCCACGGGTCAAAATACGACAAATCGGGCAAACTGCTTTTTAATCCGGCTCAAAGAGATAAGGCATATAAGAAATAAAACGGAATTACACGGGTGACTGTGTAATTTGTTTTTTTATCTGATTTATTGCTAAAATAGAAAATATGCACTATAATAATACATAAGAAATCAGGTGAATTTTATGTTATTAAGTCAAATGCTGAAAATTAAATATCCGATTATCGGCGGAGCTATGGCAAACATTGGAACCTCCTCCTTTGCCGCAGCGGTATCGAATGCCGGTGGATTGGGGATTATTGCTTCCGGAGCGATGCGTGCGGAAGAGGTCCGAGCGGAAATCAAAAAATGTAAGGAGCTTACCGATAAACCTTTCGGTGTAAATATTATGCTGATGAATCCGGAGGCGAAGGAAATTGTAAATGTTATTTGTGAGGAATATGTGCAGGTGGTGACGACGGGAGCCGGGAATCCGGGAGCCTATGTGGAGCAGCTTCACGCCGCGGGGATTCTTGTTTTTCCGGTCATTGCCTCCGTAGCTTTGGCAAAGCGGCTGGAGCGGTATCATGTGGATGCCTTTATTGCGGAGGGAACAGAATCCGGCGGTCATGTCGGAGAAGCGACGACGATGGCACTTGTTCCTCAGGTCGTTAAGGCTGTATCCGTTCCGGTAATCGCTGCCGGAGGTATTGCCAGCGGCAGTCAGCTGAATGCGGCTTTCGCCTTGGGAGCAGTCGGTATTCAAGTGGGGACCTGTCTTTTAGTCAGCGATGAATGTCCCGTTCATGAAAACTACAAGAATGCCGTATTGAAATGCCGGGACAGCGATACGGTAGTGACAGGACGGAGTGTCGGTGCCCCTGTTCGGATTTATAAGAATAAGATGACGAGAGCGTATTTGGAGCTTGAAAAGAACGGGGCGAAGCTGGAGGATTTGGAGCGTTTAACCTTGGGCGGATTAAGAAGGGCAGTCTTTGACGGAGATATAGAAAACGGCTCGGTGATGATGGGTCAGGTTGCCGGATTGATTGAGAAAAGGGCAACGATTGCAGAGATTTTTGAAACGATAATTCAAGAGGCTAAGGAAGAAAAAGAAAAGCTGACAGAAAAAATAGATTTGCTTTAGGAGGAAGCTATGGTATATAACAGTGATGAAATCAAAAAAATATTGCCGCACCGCTATCCCTTTTTGTTGGTGGATAGAATTGATGAAATCAAGGAAATCGAAGGAAAAACAACGATTGTCGGAACAAAATGCGTGACGGCAAACGAGCCCTTTTTTCAGGGGCATTTCCCGGAACTTCAGGTTATGCCCGGGGTTTTGATTCTGGAGGCACTGGCTCAGTGCGGTGCCGTGCAGGTTTTATCTATGGACGAATACCGCGGGCATATCGTATTTTTTGCCGGGGCAAACCATGTCCGCTGGCGGGGTATGGTCGTTCCGGGAGATGTGCTGCGGCTGGAGGTCACGCAGGAATCGCTTCGCCGGGGTATCGGCACCGGAACGGCAAAAGCCTATGTCGGACAGCAGCTGGTATGTCAGGCGGAGCTGACCTTTGCGGTAAAATAAGAGTTTGGAATGAATACAGCAGAGCTTTGTTGTATTCATTTTTTCTTTTCCTCTTCATATAATTTATTGGTGATATTATGTACGCTTATACCGGCGGTAAAACAGGAGGGCATATTCTGCCTTTAATCAGTATCATTCAGAAAAGCGGGGTGGACGCCGTCTATATCGGGCAGAAGGGAAATCTCGAGGAACGGCTGTGCCGGGAGAATCGGATTCAATTTATCGGCTTAGAAAGGTCGAAGCATAAGCTTATCGGAAGTATAAAAGGATATTTCGCGTTAAAAAAAGAATTAAAAAAATATCCGATTGACGCTGTAATAACGAGCGGAGGTTTTGTCAGCGTAAGTGCGTGCCTTTACGCTCTACGCAAAAAAATTCCGTTATTTTTACTGGAGGAGAATGTTGTTGTCGGAAGCTTTAATCAAATGATGTATCCGTTCTGCCGAAAAATGTTTTTAGCGTACAAAATTGACGGCTATTCCAAAAAAAGCGTTTTGAGCGGTATTCCCCTGCGTCCGCAGCGGTATAGTTTTGAGAAGGAAAGCTATGATGTGCTGATTATCGGCGGGTCTTTAGGCTCTAAGGTATTGTGTGATTTGGCGTCTACGGTCAGCAAGACTTATAAAACCTGTTTGATTGCCGGCAGATATGCCAAGGAAACGGGTGAAAACGATAATTTGACGGTCATTGAGTTTAGTAAGGATATATACAGCTTAATGGCGTCCTCCAAGGTGATTATCGCAAGGGCAGGTGCGGCGACGACTGCGGAAATATTTTATATCAATAAGCCGCTGATTTGTATACCGAGTATGAAAACGAAGAAGAATCATCAGTATTATAATGCCAAATATTTCAGTGAAAGAAACGCCTGTACGCTTTGTTTAGAAAATGACGCTAAGAAGCACATTTTATCTCATATTCAAAATCTTTTGGAAAATGACAATCTGCGGGTCAATATGCTTACGGCTCAGCGAAAGCTGGTTCAGCCCGAGGCGGCAGACCTCATTTTAAGGGAAATAAAGGAGAGTATATCATGAATTTTATAACCTACGTTGTCGAACAGAATTTGGGAAGCGTTGAAACCAAATATACCTTCCGGGAGCTGACAACCATCGGCTGCGGCGGCGAAATCGAGTGCGTCTATTTTCCGAAGGATATAGAGGCACTGCAAAAGGCGTATCGGTATATTAAGGAGCATAATCTCCGGTACTTTGTTTTGGGAAATGGAAGCAATGTTTTAGCCTCTGATTATTTTTATTCCGGAATCGTGATTTGCCTAAAAAAAATGCCGTACCGCTATGAAGTAAAGGATAAGACAATTACCGTCAGTGCCTTTTATCCCACGATAAATCTGGCTTATGATTTGGCATCTAAAAATTTGGGGGATTTATCCTTTTTGGGCGGTATTCCCGGTTTGCTGGGAGGAGCGATTTATAATAACAGCGGAGCCTACAAGGATAATATTTCCAACCATGTAATAGAAGTAAGCTATATAGATACGGCAGGCAATATTCAAAGAATCAACAGCAGTATGTGTGCCTTTGGCTACCGCAGCAGTATTTTTCATTATATTGAGGGAATAATCATTGAGGCCGTCCTGCGGATAGAAAGCGTGGATACTAAGGCTATATTGGAAAAGCGAAAGCGTCAGCGGCAGCAGACCCAGCCCTTAGAGGCAAGAAGCATGGGGTCGGTATTTAAAAACAATCCGCTGATTCCAACGTGGAAAATCGTCGACGCCCTGCATTTAAGAGGCTTTAAAATCGGAGACGCGGCAATCAGTGCCAAGCATACCAACTTTATTATCAATATGGGAAATGCCAAAAGCAGCGACATTCTGAATTTAATAGAGCTGATTGAAACAAGAAGCAAATTAGAGTTTGGAATCCAGCTTTACAGTGAAATCACTATCCTGTAAAAATCTCCTTCGCAAACGTAATCTGGATATTGAAAAAAAAGACTTTTTAGGGTAAAATAAAATAGTCCGTTGGTCGAGATTATGGTAAGGAGTGATAGCAATGATTTTTGATGAGCTGGATGCATTAGAATCAGCCAGAACGAAAATAAAGGTTATAGGTGTCGGTGGAGCCGGTAAAAATGCTATCGACCATATGATAGAGAATGAGGTTCACGGAGTAGAATTTATTGCCGTTAATACAGATGCTCAGGACCTGAAAATGTCTAAGGCCAAAAACAGATTATTAATCGGAAAAACAAAAACTCACGGTCAGGGAGCCGGAGCCAACCCCGAGGTCGGAAGAGCGGCAGCCCTAGAGGGTGAGGACGATATACATGAAATGATTGGCGATGCGGAAATGGTATTTATTACCTGCGGCATGGGCGGCGGTACCGGAACCGGTGCGGCTCCGATTATTGCCAGAATTGCCCGGGAGCATGGCTGTCTGACGGTAGGAATTTGTACGAAGCCGTTCCAGTTTGAGGGACCGCAGAGAATGAATAACGCCGTAGCCGGCTTAGAGGAGCTTCGGCAGTATGTCGATACGCTGATTGTCATTCCTAATCAGCGGCTATTGCAGATTGTCGACGTGCATACCTCCGTGCTGGACGCTTTCCGCGAGGCAGATAATGTTCTTCGAAAGGGCGTTCAGGGAATTGCGGAGATTATAGCAATTCCGGGATTAATCAATGTCGATTTTGCCGATGTAAAGGCAGTTATGGCAAATAAGGGTACAGCCTTAATGGGTATCGGTGCTGCCAGCGGAGAAAACAGAGCGATTGAGGCGGCTCGTCATGCCATTCATTCCTCTTTGCTGGAGGTGACGATAGACGGTGCGACGGACGCGATTGTAAATATTACAGCTTCTCAGGAATTATCCTTGAAGGAGGTTGATGTTGCCATCGCCGAAATCCGGAATAACTGCGGCAAGGACTTAAATATTATTTACGGTACAGCCATCAACAATGATTTGGGCGACGAAATAGTTATTACCGTCGTAGCTACCGGATACGAGCTGAAGGCTCAAAGCAACGGCTATGAGGAGCTTGCGGAAACCATTTACCGCAATATGTCCGATGATAATATCGTCTATGACGGCTTGACTGGTTTGCGTCCCGACGACGATGATGAGGAGTATGATGATGACGAAGACGATTCCTCCAGCCGGGTAAGCGAAATTTTTGATATTAAAGGCAATAAACGAGAAGAAAAAAGAAAAATGAAGCTGGAGGCTAAACAGCGGAAGGTTGAAGAAAAGGAACGGCAGAAGCAGGTAAATGAAACGAAAAAGCCGGCTTCCCCTGCACCTAACGGCAGCAAGAGACTGCCGGACTGGCTGACGATAAAGAAATAAAGGAACCCCTCGGTTCCTTTTTTTAATGCATATAAATTTTTATGTTTTTCTCTAAATGCCGCAGCTGAATCGTATGATTTTTCTTTTCCTTAATGATATTTTTCTGATGCTTGACTTCATTTTCCATTAGGGTCTGTTCTAAGGTTGCCTGAATATTGCTGATATTCTTTTGAATTGCTTTTCGTTCTATATTGAACTTCAGCTTGGCATTCTTAATCTCGTTTTCAATTCCGGCATTGATTTCTCTCGTTTCCTTATGCAGCTGCTGGGATTGATATTTTGTAGCGGCAGGAATATGGTTAATCAGTTCCTCCTTGGCTTTAATAAAGCTGTCCAGACTTTCGGTTATCGCATTCTTTTCGTTTAAGATATGCTTCGTCAGACTCAGCTTATCGCTTTGAAATTTATTTTCCAGCTCGTGAGATTCCTGCTTATAATTGGAAATAATTCCCTCCAGATTATCGCACATCGCGTAAAATTCTGTGTAGAATCTAGCCAAGCTCTGTTTTTTATCCTCTAAAATCTGCTTAACCTCGGTATTGTACTGCAAATCATTTTCCTTTAACATCAACGCATATCTTTTTTCTTCCGCCGTATACTGTACGTCTAAATTCTTCAGCTCCTGAATATAGACGGCTACCTTTTTATCGTATTCCTTTTTATTCTCCTCAATTAAATTGGAGGATTTGGTGTGGATATGCTCGATATCATGCTTAAACTTAATCAGCAAAAGCCGTTTATCCCGTTCAATCGCCTTGGCAGTATCCTGATAAAATTCATGAATAATGGTATAGATGCCCTGAATAATCTCGGAATTCAGATTATTAAATCGGTTTTTAAAGGTAGTGATAATCATAGAATAATTATAATACTTAATTGGCTGTACCTGACTTTTAGCCATAAAAAGATTCATTCGGCTGATTATTTCCGGAGAATATTTCGATAGGCTTCGCCGTAAATCGTAGAAGGAGATAGCACTGTTATACTGCATTTTTTTAATCTCGTCTACCCGGTTGCCGTACTCTTTATCCAGAACCCGTAAGTCGTTGGAAAGCGTCTTATAATCCTTTTCCAGAATCTCCTTAAACCGGGAAATATCCTCTATCTTTTTCTTCAAATCATTCATTTTCTGCCGGTTGCCCTGAAACTCCTTATAGTTAGCTTCCCGTTGCTGCCTTGGCTGTTTAGAGAAGATTTTTTGCTTAATCAGATTATTCTGATTTTCTAAATTATAAATTCGGCTTTTAAAGGTATCTACGGTCTTAGAATAGTTTTCCAAAGTATCGGCGATGGATTTCTGCTTTGTCAGCAGTCTTTTTCTGTCGTTTTCATAGGTGGTAAGCAGGTCATTGTAATAGGATTTAAACTTAAAGCGTTCCTCAAATTCAATTCGCTTATAAATGACTTCGCACTCATGCTCGTTTAGATTTGACACCAGATTGGCATAGTATTCCTTAACGATTTTAAAGAAATCACTGATAAAGACCTGAATGACATCAAAATACTGCGGTCTTATATGAATGGAATTAAAGAATACGGATAGGATTTTTGCGGTAAACACCTCAATTTCCCGGACTAAAAGGATAAAGGTGGAAACAATCTGGTGTATGATTTTAATCTCCGCCTTAAACCGTTCGCACAGGACGGTATGGTTAATAGAATCCAGCTCATACTGGGTATTTCTGTTTTGAATGCTTTTATCCTCAGCTTCGTAGATTTGGTCCTCGCGGATTTTATATGCCGCATTAATCGTATCCCTTTGCAGTATATTCTTTACTTGGTCTATCTTAATATTGGATAAAGCCTCAAACTGCTGGTTTTCGATTTCCAGTTTCTTTTTACTGTATATTAAATTTGTTTTGGAGTTTAATACGTTGTGGGCGTATTGCCGGTGATTATATTGGTCCAATACCTTGCATTTTTCAATTTCCAAGAGCGTCGTGACGGATAAATGATTCATTTGTTTTAAATATTTATCCTCTTCAAACTGATGAACTAATTTCTTTAGCTCGACGGCTCCGTCGATTTCAAATTTTAATTTATTTATGGAGGTTTGAATCATTTCCAGCTTTTTTTGGAAATTAGCTTCGGAAATATCCAAATCCTTTTCTAAGCCCTTATTGCGGATACGGCTTTGGCATTTTACCAGATTTGCCTTTTGGTTATACTTCATATTGGAAATCTGAATTAGAAGATTCATATCATTTTCATAGATATTATTTAATTCCTGATAATACTTATTATCGCTTTGTTCCTTTTCTGCCAATACCTTTAGGGAATAGGTTTTATCCAAATCCAGAAGGGCTTTATTGTTGCGGGTATTCTCCATTTCCTTCTGATACAAAAGCTCAAAGTTTTTCAGTTGCTTGAACTGAGCATGCTTTACCTGATTATTCAGCTTGTAATACAGCCTGTTTTTAATCCGCATTAGCCGCTTGCTGTATTTATCTAATTCCATATTGCTGTAAAGCCCGTTTTCGGCAATCCGCTGAATATCGTTATTCTGCCGTTTGTGGAGCGTAAGCATTTTGTAAAAATACTTTCGTTTTTCTCTTTCCACATTTTGGTTATGCATTGCCTTATACTTGCCGGTATATTCGTCTAGCTCCGTCATGTTATACACGAAATCCTTTAGTATCTTCTGGCTTTCCAGCTGATATTCCTGCCGCTTGTTTTCCTTTTCCATAGCAGAAGTGCTTTGGGATTTGCTGTACCGGGTACGGGCGTTGATAATCGTTTTATTCTTTTCATTCATCAATACCCGAATCTCGTCATTTAGATAAATACTTTCCTGCCGGAATTTTTCCTTCATTTGATTTCTGACATTTGTCAGCTTATCGGATACCTCCTGAAACTCTTGATTGCATTTTTCTATTTTTTCATTCAATCGCTCTATCAGCTGTTCCGTACTTTCGTCAAAGCTATGCAAAAGACCGGAATAGGAGCTGGATAATTCGGACGTGCTTTTTTCCAGCTGGGTATTATAGGAAACGATACTCTGATTATAGGTTTCCTTAGCGGCAGCGATTTGGTATTCATACCGCTTGATATTTTCTTCGTATTCCGTTTCAAAGATACTTTCCCTTTGTCTGGAGGAGATAATAAAGAAGTCAATATCCTGCTTCAGCTCCGTCAGCTTGCTTTCACTGGAAAACTTGAATTTATTGATTTCGTCATTCAGCTGATTGATTTTTTTTATATACTTATTGTTGATAACCTCTAAGGAAGCATTTAGGTGTTGGTTGATTTCGGTCTGCTGATTTTTGCATTGCTCGATAATCTGATTAAAAAAGGTATCAAAGCTTTTCAGCTGCTTGTCTAATCCGGCAACATACTGATTGGAGGTTGTATTTAAAGAGTTGATTAGCTTTTTCAATTTTTTCAGCAGGGCATTGGTTATAGGGTCCTTTTCATCTAAAACCTCATAGCGGTTGATAAATGCCAGCAAATCGTCATTCAATTTTTTTATCGAAGAAGAATAATCACTCATAAATATCACCTCCTCATTGAAAGTCTACCATTACTATTATATAATTATTTTAAATATTAGTAAAGAAAATTGGTGCTTTGGGTTATGCTTTGTTTTTGTAAAACGATGATGAAAAAGATAGAATTAAATCATATTCCTATGCTTCGGTGTCCGAAATGCGGCTATTTAAAAAAATGCTGTGTTCCGACGGCGGCAGAAGAAAAAAGAAGATATGATTATCATGTGGTAGACGAAACCTATCGAAGCTATATGGAAAGGGTTTATCAGAAAATCAAGCCCTATCTTTTAGAGGGTATTTCCCTAGACTTTGGCTGTGGAAAGGCACATACGCTTTGCGATATTCTGGCAAAGGACAATAGACCCTGTCGGTATTATGATTTGTATTATTATCCCGAATATCCTAAAGAGCTTTACAGTAATATCATATTAATCGAGGTGCTGGAGCATATTGCGGATATATACGCTTTGCTGAAAAATCTTAGAAACGAGCTTTGTCCGAAGGGGAGAATCCTGATTATGACGCAGTCCATTCCCGAGGATTTGGCTGGTTGGTGGTATCTGCGGGATATTACCCATATCAGCTTTGTGAATGAAAAAACGATGGCTATGTTAGCCTCCTTGCTGGAATTTCAGCTGATTGTGGATAAAAGAAGTTCTTTATTTATTTTGGAACGCATAAACTAAATTGGTGATAGCTTGATAGAGCATATAGTGAAGAATAACGAACAGGTCAATGATATATTAAATATGTATCATATCCGTCTTGAGGAGCTGATGGAGCATAACAGCCATATCACGGATTTCTATCATCTGGTGAGCGGTACGAAGCTGATGATTCCCTTAATCAGTGAGGAAGTCGAACAGATATTGGAAAAAACAGAAGGCTTTGTTATGGATTATTATCCGAAAATTACGGAGGATATTATTCCTTCACTCGAGGATAGTTTTTCCCCTGTACCGGAAAAAAAAGAGGAAGTACTGCCGGAGGAACCCGCTAAAAAGGAGGAAATCCGCACTATCCCGGAAAATAGCCACCGGACGCCGTATCCCGGAATTGTCCCTCCGAGAAATCCGTATAAAGGAAGATGAGAATTTTCCTTTTTTTTTGGCTGTTTTTGTGGTAATATATATCGTAGGTGATATGGAATGTATGGATATATCAAGGGAATTGTGACGAAGATTACGCCGAAGTATATTATTTGTGAAAATCAGAATATCGGGTATCTTATGATTGTCAGCAACCCGTATAATTTTAAATTAAATACCGAGGTTAAGATATATACCTATCAGTATGTCCGCGAGGATGTTCTGGATTTATATGGATTTAAGAGCGAGGAAGAAAAGGAATTGTTTTTAAAACTGATTTCTGTCAGCGGCATCGGTCCGAAGAGTGCCTTAAGTATTTTGGCAAGCGGAAGCGTTCAGGAAATTGTTTCTGCCATTGAGAATAGAAACGACGCTTATTTAAGAAAATTTCCGGGAATCGGTACAAAGGCGAGTCAGCAGATAATTCTGGATTTAAGAGGGAAATTGTCCTTTACGGATAATGCGGTGGCTCCGAATTCTAAGCTGGAGGATGTAGAGGGGGCATTGCTGGCTTTGGGTTATAATAAGAAGGAAATTACCAAGGTGCTTTCTAAGCTGGACGTAAGTTTGGACGAAGGAGCCTTGGTTAAGCTTGCCCTTCAGCAAATGATTAAATAGTAGGTGATGGAATGGAAGAACGAGTTGTGGACCCGAACGAACATCTGACCGATAATGAGGACGGCTTAAGCCTTCGTCCGGTCAGGCTTTCAGAGTATATCGGACAGGCTGAGTCCAAGGAAATGCTGGATGTATATATTCGGGCGGCGTTAAAAAGAAATGAGGCACTGGACCATGTTTTGCTGTATGGTCCTCCGGGGCTGGGGAAAACGACGCTGGCAAGTATTATAGCCAATGAACTGGATGTTAATATTAAGGTTATCTCCGGACCGTCTATTGAGCGAAGCGGGGATTTGGCTGCGGTTTTGTCTACGCTGAATGAGGGCGATGTGCTGTTTATTGATGAAATTCACCGCCTGCCCCGGTATGTTGAGGAGGTACTGTATAGTGCTATGGAGGATTATGTTTTGGATATTATGGTTGGCAAGGATTCTCAGGCACGCAGTATCCGGGTAGAGCTTCCGCCGTTTACTTTGATTGGGGCAACGACCCGGTTCGGCGATTTGGCTGCTCCGCTTCGCGACCGCTTCGGTGTGGTTTTGCGTTTGGATTATTATACGGTTTCCGATTTAAAGCTGATTATACAGCGGACGGCTCAGGTTTATGAAACAAAAATCGAGGATACGGCAGCCTTAGAGCTTGCTACAAGAAGCCGGGGAACGCCCCGGATTGCCAATCGGCTGTTTCGGCGAGTTCGGGATTTTGCCGATGTCCAGAATGACGGCGTTATTTCCCTTGAGGTATGCCGGGAGGCTTTGAAAAAGCTCGGAATCGACAAGGACGGCTTGGATTATACGGATTACCGTTATCTGCGGGCTATCATTGAAACCTTCAAGGGCGGTCCGGTCGGTGTGGAATCCCTTTCCGCAACCATTTCCGAGGAGGTCACGACCATTGAGGACGTATATGAGCCGTATCTTCTTCAGGAGGGCTATATCAAACGCTCCAGCCGTGGGCGTATCGCAACGGAAAAGGCATACCGGCAGCTGGGAATCAAATATTTTAAGGGGATTTTTTCATGATTTTAACAAAGGATTACGATTATTATTTACCGCCGGAGCTTATCGCCCAAACACCGCTTTCCAATCGCAGCGAATCAAGGCTTATGGTGCTAAACAGGGAACATAAGACGATAGAGCATAAGCATTTTTCGGATATTGTGGATTATTTAACGGATAACGATGTACTGGTGCTGAACGATACGCGGGTAATTCCGGCAAGACTTTACGGTCATAAGGAGGATACGGACGCCCTAATTGAAATTCTTTTGCTGCGGGACGAGGGAAATAATGTATGGCAGACGCTGGCAAAGCCGCAAAGAAGAGTAAAGGTCGGCGGAATTATATCCTTCGGCGACGGCAGATTAAAGGCAAGATGCATTATGAAGGAGGATATGGGAATTTGCAGATTTGAATTTCTGTACGAAGGCATTTTTTTGGAAATTCTGGATTCCTTAGGGGAAATGCCGCTTCCTCCCTATATTCATGAGAAGCTTGCAGATAAGGACCGCTACCAGACGGTCTATGCAAAGCACCCCGGAAGTGCGGCGGCACCGACTGCCGGACTGCATTTTACGCCTCAGCTTTTGGAAAAGCTGCAGCAAAAGGGAGTAGAACTGATTTATATTACCCTTCATGTCGGGCTTGGCACCTTCCGTCCGGTCGACGAGGAGGATTTGACAAATCACGTCATGCATTCCGAATATTATGAGATATCAGCGGAAGCCGCACAACGGCTGAATGAGGCGAAAAAGCGGGGGAAAAGAATCGTAGCGGTAGGTACTACCTCGACAAGAACGCTGGAGTCTGCATATCATGACGGCTTTCAGCCCTGCTGTGCCAATACCTCGATTTTTATTTATCCGGGGTATAAATTTAAGGCGATTGACGCTCAGATTACCAATTTTCATTTGCCTAAATCGACGCTGATTATGTTAGTCAGTGCTTTTGCCGGCAGAGAATTTATCTTAGAGGCATATCAAAAGGCCGTCGAGGAGAAATATCGGTTTTTCTCCTTCGGCGACGCTATGCTTATCGAATAAGGAGGAACTATGAACTATCAAAATTTTATTAAGGATACAAATCCCGTAGTCAGAATAGATATGGGAGAATACGGCACTATGGAGGCAGAGCTTTTTCCGGAGGTGGCTCCGATTACCGTTGCGAATTTTTTAGCCCTGACAGAGCAAGGCTTTTATAACGGCATTATTTTTCACCGGGTTATCTCCGGCTTTATGATTCAAGGCGGTGACCCAAAGGGAACCGGCACCGGAGGTAGCGATAAAACCATTCGCGGCGAATTTAAAGCAAACGGCGTAGATAATCCGCTTCAGCATACGCGAGGCGTTCTTTCTATGGCAAGGACTATGTTCCCGGATTCTGCCAGCTCGCAGTTTTTTATCATGCATCGGGACGCTCCGCATTTAGACGGCAGCTATGCCGCCTTTGGCGTTGTGACAAAGGGAATAGAAACGGTGGATAAAATAGCGGCAGTAAAAACCGACGCTATGGATAAGCCGGTAAAGCCCGTTGTAATTCAGAAGCTGGAGAGGATTCGCTGATGGCAGCCGTATGGTATGAGTTAAAGCATATTTGCCGGCAGACGGGAGCGAGATATGGGATTCTTCATACCCCGCACGGAGATTTTGAAACCCCTATATTTATGCCGGTGGGAACAAAGGCAAACGTTAAGACTCTGATTCCTCAGGAAATCGAAGAGGTATCCGACGGACTGATTTTAGGAAATACCTATCATCTATGGCTTCAGCCGGGGGACGAAATCATTCGGGATTTCGGCGGAATCCGCGGCTTTATGAAATGGAATCACGCCCTGCTTACGGACAGCGGCGGCTTTCAGGTATTTTCTCTTTCCAAGATTCGCAAGATTACGGAGGAGGGAGTAGAATTTAGACACCACAAATCGGGAGAAAAGCTGTTTCTTTCTCCGGAAAAATCGATTGCCATACAGAATAATCTAGGAGCGGATATCATTATGTCCTTTGACGAATGTCCGCCGTTTAACGCTACCGACGAATATATGAAGCAGAGTGTAGACAGGACGATTCGCTGGGCTAAAAGAGGAAAGGACGCTCACAAAAATCCGGATACGCAGGCGTTGTTTGGTATCGTTCAGGGCGGCGGTAATAAGGAAATCCGCAAATATTGCTTAGATAAGCTTCAGGAAATTGACTTTCCCGGCTATTCTATTGGCGGTCTTTCCGTCGGAGAATCTAAGGAGGAAATGTATGAAATGCTGGAATACCTTTCTACAATTCTGCCGAAGGATAAGCCAAGATACCTTATGGGAGTCGGTTCTCCGGACGATTTGATTATCGGAGCTATGAACGGAATTGATATGTTTGACTGTGTTTTGCCGAGCCGCAATGCCCGGCATGGAACAGCCTTTACCTCCCATGGAAAGGTACAGGTAAAAAACACCTCCTTAAAGGAGGATAAGGGACCGCTGGATAATCAATGCGACTGTTTTGTCTGCCGGACCTATTCCCGCGGCTATCTGAATCATTTGGTTAAGGCGGAGGAAATTCTGGCTATGCGGCTGCTGACGTATCATAATTTATATTTTTTGAAGCATTTAATGGCTCAAATCCGGCAGGCGATTCAAAACGACCGGCTGCTGGATTTTAAAAATGAATTTTTTAAAGCGTTTGGATATACAAAATAACAGGAGGATACAATGGAAAAGGAATCATGGAAGCCGGGAAATATGCTGTATCCTGTTCCTGCGGTTATGGTTTCCTGCCAAAGACAGGGACAACAGCCCAATATCATAACCATTGCTTGGTGCGGCACCTGCTGTACTAATCCGCCGATGGTATATATTTCCGTCCGCCCGGAACGGTATTCCTATGAAATTCTTCGGGAAACTAAGGAATTCGTCATCAATTTAGTGACGAAGAATTTAGCGTATGCGGCAGATTACTGCGGAGTAAAATCGGGCAGGGATACAAATAAATTTCTGGATACCGGTCTTACGCCGGTTCCCTCCGACAAAGTGGCGGCTCCCTCTATTTTAGAAAGTCCGGTAAATATTGAATGCCGGGTAAAGGAGATTTTGCCGCTTGGCTCCCATAGTATGCTGCTTTCCGAGGTGGTCGGCGTTCGCGTAGATAAAGCCTATTTAGATACGGATAACCGGCTGCGGTTAAACGAGGCTGATTTGGTGGCGTATTCTCACGGACAGTATTTTGTGCTGGGTGAGCTTCTCGGAAAATTTGGTTATTCGGTTTGTAAAAAAAAGAAATAAGAGGCTATAACAAAAAAAGGAGAACCCCAGCTGTTCTCCTTTTCTTATGCACTCGTAGATTGAGTACATACCTCAACACTGATTGGTCCAAAGCATTGCATACTTCCGACACAGTCTAAATCTAAAATCATCGTATAATCCGTACCGATTAGCGTCGTTTCACCGTCCGTGACTTCTTGCAGCAATCTTAACGTGACATAGCGATTGCATCTTACAGATTCTATTCTGAAGAATGGAGTTTCTGTGGAAGGGACACCGATATTGCCAACAATCGGGTTTCCGCAGCAGGTATAAAACCGAACAGGGATAGTATTATATGCAGAAGTGAATAGGGAAGCTTCACAAGCTATGCAGCGACCTGTTGAGTCAGATACAACCTCCTTTTGAATCTTATCAATTTTAGATACAGATTCCTTGATGAAATTACAATTACAGCTATCTTGAGTGTAAGTATCGCAGTTCATTATTTCACCTCCCATCTTAAGGTATGCAGGTCTTTCTAAAAAAGAGTAGACAAATGTCGAGGATAATAAAAGTTATTCTTGATAAAGTTGAAAAAAATTCTTATAATATAAGTATAGAAGCTAGAGGTGGTTTAATGTTTTTGGAATTAGCATTACCATGGATTATTGGTATCATTTGTCTTGCCGCAGTATTGCTTATAGCGATTGTCTGGACCGTGGTTTCCTTATGGCTCCGGAAAAAAGGAAAGCCGGGGCGTGTGAAGGTCGATGAGGCATTTATTCAGGAACTATTGAAAAACTACGGCGGTGCAGAAAACATTCGGGAGATTTGTGTAGATAACGCCAGATTGAAAATAACCGTTGCGGATTTGGATAAGGTAAATCTGCCGGCTTTGAAGGAAATATCTCAGTCCGGGGTGTTCGTCACGGGAAGCGTCATTAAGACTTTATTTAAGTACGATTCCAAGGCGATTAAAGGTTCTTTAGAAAAAATAATATAGGAAAGGGTTTGAGAGTATGGTTAAAAGGTTTTTTAGAATTACAAGCGAGGCGGGGATTCATGCCAGACCTGCCACTACTCTAGTGAATGTGGCAATGGAATTTGATTGTGAAATAACTCTTACTGCCCTTAAGAAAACGGTGGATTTTAAATCTATTATGGGAGTTATGTCACTCGGAATTTACAGCGGTACCACCATTGAAGTCAGCTGCGACGGCGAGCGTGAGGCAGAGGCTTTAGAGGCTCTTACCGATAAAATCAGAGAATTGAATTTAGGAAAAGAAATATAATTCTAGGACGAAATAAATTATCAAAATTTATTTCGTTTTATTTAAAGGTGAAATTTATGGAAAATATTGAGAATGTAATAAAAAACTATCGTGAGGAAGCGAAAGAAATGCTGGGGGAATTGGTATCCTTTAAAAGCGTATTGGAGGAATATCGTCCGGAAAGCGACGCTCCTTTTGGCGTAGAAAACAAAAAGGCTCTTGCTTATCTTTTGGCAAAGGCGGAGAAGGATGGCTTTGCCGTTAAAAATGTCGATAATTATGCCGGACATATTGAATTTGGAAGCGGAAAAGAGATTTTGGGGATTTTAGCCCATTTGGACGTTGTGCCGGCGGCGGAGGAGGAATGGGACAGCAATCCCTTCCGCCTGTCTATTCGGGACGGCAGAATGTATGCCCGCGGCTCTATTGATGACAAGGGACCGCTTACAGCCGCTTACATTGCTTTAAAGATATTAAAGGATAAGGGCTTTGAGCCGAAGAAAAGAGTCCGTCTGATTGCCGGCTGTGACGAGGAATCCGGAAGCCGGTGCTTGGAGCGGTATCTGAGCCGGGAGGAAAAACCGGATTTGGGCTTTTCTCCGGACGCGGAATTTCCTTTGATTTACGGGGAAAAGGGAATGCTTTCCTACGATATATACGGAGATGTCAGCGATGACGTTATTGCGGAATTTATTTGCGGGAATCGGTATAATATAGTTCCTTCTTTGGCGAAAATGAAGTTGAAGATTTCTCTTGAGGAGGCTTATCTAAAGTATTTAAAGAGGACGGGCTATGCCGGAGAAATCAAGGACGGCTGTTATATTGCCTATGGTACTGCCGCTCATGCGATGTGTCCGGAAAACGGAGTAAACGCCGCTTATATTTTGTTCCGGTTTTTATATGAAAACACGGATTCCAAGTTGGCTCAATTTTTTAATACCTATTATCTGGACGATACGACGGGGAAAAAGCTCGGCTACGATATTTATGACAGGGATATGAAGGCTTTAACCAGCAATTTAGCTTTGGTTCAGATTCAAAATGGTCGGCTTAGAATCGGCGTAAACTGCCGTGTTCCTCTGGATAGTCATTTTGCCGTAATTGAAGCCTGTGTTAAAAAAGCGGCGGAGGAATACGGCTATACCTATAAAATACTGGGCACCAGCAAAAGACATTACGTGAATCCAGACAGCAGCCTAGTTCAGACCCTGATGAAGTGCTATCAGGAGGTGACGGGGGATTATGTGAATCCGCCTATTACTATCGGCGGTGGGACCTATGCCCGGGCAATCGGCAATGCGGTAGCGTTCGGTCCGCTGTTTGTGGGAAGAGAGGACGTTTGTCATATAGCCAATGAATATATAATCGAGGAAGATTTTTATAAAGCGATTGAAATCTATTTAAGGGCTATATACGAGCTTAGCCGGATATGAGATTAAGAAAGGTTAAAAATGCGTATGAAAGACTATCGGCAAATGAGCGGTATTTCATTTCCGACGCATTAAAAATGAAGGGAAAGTGGCTGAGTGCTTTTGCCAATCAGCACCCGATTCATATTGAAATCGGCTGCGGCAAGGGACAGTTTATTTTTGAACTTGCCAAAAGAAATCCAAATATCAATTATATAGCGATTGAGAAATATGACTCTGTTCTTTTGCGGGCTTCGGAAAAGCTTGAGGGACAGGATTTAGCCAATCTAAAGCTGGTGCTTCTTGATGCGGAAAGGATTTCCGACTATTTTGCCGAGCAGGAAATCGAAAGAATATATTTGAATTTTTCCGACCCGTGGCCGAAAAATTCTCATGCGAAGCGGAGGCTGACCGCCGAGGGCTTTTTAAGGCAGTACCGGCAGATTCTTAAGGACGGGGGAGAGATTCATCAGAAAACGGATAACCGGGGATTGTTTGAATTTTCCTTAGAATCCTTCAATCAAAATCATTGGTTTCTTCAGCATATTTCCTTGAATTTGCATGAGGATATAGAAAAATATCCGGATAATATAACGACGGAGTTTGAGGATAAATGGTCTAAGCTTGGACCGATTTATCGCTTGGAGGCTGTTAAAAAGTAGGTGAAGGTATGCCGATATTTGCGTTAATTGGCGGTAAATCAAATCAAGAAAAGCAGAAAAACCGCATAGAAGAGCATTTGCTGAAACGGACAAATAAGGAAAAGCCCTGCGTTTTGTTCTGCCCTTATGCGGCGGTAACGGATATGGATAAAAGTATTCGGAGATTTCACCAGCTTATGGAGGGGCTTTCCTGTGATATTATAGATTTAACGCTAAAAAATATAGATTGCTTTGAGACTTATTTTAAGCAATGCGATATTTTGTATATCGGCGGCGGTCATTGCGACGAATTGCTTGCAGTTTTTAAAGAGTATGCTTTAGATAAGATTATCATGAAATATATGCAATCCAAGATATTAGCCGGTTCCTCTGCCGGAGCGATGCTTTATACCTACGCATCTATGGGCGACCGCTATGCCTATGCGGACAATTTTCATATTTATAATTATAAAATGGTGGATTGTCTGAATTTTTTAAATATAACGATTTGCCCCCATTATCAGCAGGAGGATTTGGTTGTATACAATGATGTCCTGCGGCAGTATCCCTGCGACGCCTTTGGCATTGAAGAGGATACGATGGTAGTGATTGAGGAAAATCAATATTATGTGATAAAGGAAAATAAAAATAAAAGCGTTTATTATTTTGACCGGGATAAAAATTATTTGATGATTCCTTTATATGAGGGAGTGCTTTATGAAAAGAATTGCAGTTTTAGGACCAAAGGGCACATATAGTGATATTGCCTGTAAAAAATATATCGGGGAAATGAATTTATCCTGTGAGGTAGACTATTATCCCAGTATTTTTAAAGCTGCTGAGGCAGTAAAAGAGGATACGATAGCAATCCTCCCCTTTGAAAATACATTGGACGGCTTTGTCATGGAAAGTATGGATAGAATTATCGACAGAAATCTTCATATTTTATCTCAGGTTAAGCTGGATATTGACTTTGCCTTTGTTTCCAATGCCAAGAGCATAGATGAGGTCAAAAACTGCTATGTGCAGTATAAAGCCTACGGACAATGCTTGGATTTCATTTCCAAATACGGCTTTAATATCCATACGACCCAAAGCAATATGGAGAGTATGGAAAGGGTTATCGCGTCTAATCCTTCCTTTGGAGCCGTCGTGCCGATTCATGCCCTTACGGAGCAGCAGTTTGCTTTGGAGATACGCCATATTGCGGACAGCCCGTCCAATGAAACTAGGTTTTTTGTCGTAGCGGACAGCCCGGTTGAGGAATATCGGACGGAGGCACTGGAGGCTTCCGTTGTAATTACGTCCGTCGTTGACCGTCCCGGTATTTTATTTGACATTTTAAAGAATTTTCATGATTTGGATATTAATTTAAAATCCATCATGTCCCGTCCGATGAAAACGGAAATGGGGAAATATTGGTTTTATTTGGAATGCAGCTTACTAAACGAACAAAGAGACCGTCTGGATAGTCTTATCCGCCGGTTTTCGCAGCAAAAGGAATTTATTGTTCGTATTTTAGGGATATATAACAAGGTTAGGTGATAGAAATGCGTGCTGTTGATATTATAATGAAAAAAAGGAATGGCATAAAGCTTGATAGAGAGGAAATTGAGTTTTTAATTGCGGGCTATACAAAGGGAGAAATTAAGGACTATCAGATGTCTGCCTTTACTATGGCGGTATATTTTCAGGGCATGGACGATGAGGAGGCTACCTATTTAACGAGGGCAATGCTGAATAGCGGCGACATCTTGGATTTGTCTAGGATTGAGGGCGTTAAGGTGGATAAGCATTCCACCGGCGGTGTAGGAGATAAGACCTCCTTGGTCGTCGCTCCGCTGGTTGCCTCCTTAGGCATTAAGTTTGCTAAAATGAGCGGCAGGGGCTTGGGTCATACCGGCGGTACGCTGGATAAGCTGGAATCCATTCCGGGCTACAATATTTCCTTAAGCGAGGATGCGTTTATCCGTCAGGTGAATGAGATTGGGATTGCTTTAGTCGGGCAGACCGCGGATTTGGCTCCGGCAGATAAGAAGCTTTACAGCCTGAGAGATGTGACGGCAACCGTTGACTCTATTCCGCTGATTGCCTCCTCCATTATGAGTAAAAAGCTGGCAAGCGGAGCCGATGCTATTTGTTTAGATGTCAAGGTCGGAAGCGGAGCCTTTATGAAAAATGTGGAATCCGCAACCAAATTGGCGGAATTAATGGTTGAAATTGGAAAAAAATGCCGAAAGAAAATGACGGCAGTGCTGACGAATATGGACGAGCCGCTAGGCTATGCGGTAGGAAATTCCTTAGAGGTTGTTGAAGCAATTCAAACGTTAAACGGCAAGGGACCTAAGGATTTTACGGAGCTTTGTATGGTACTCGCCTCTCACTTGGTTTTGGATGCCGGAAAAGCGGAAACGCTGTCTGAGGCAAGAAAAATTTGTGAGGAGCAAATCCGGAATAAAGAGGCATTGCATACCTTGGCAAAGCTGATTGAGGCACAGGGTGGAGATAAGGCGTATATTTATCATCCCGAATTATTTCCTAAGACTGAATTCTGCGTGCAGGTTAAGACGCAGGAAGAAGGATATGTCGGACATATTGATGCCTTGACTATCGGACAAACGGCGATGCTGCTGGGAGCGGGAAGAGCTGCCTTAGAGGATAAGATAGACCACAGCGTAGGTATTATTTTGCATAAGAAGGTCGGAGATAAGGTTTCCCACGATGATGTTTTGGCAACAATTTATGCTAATCGGGAGAATGTGGAGGCGGAACGGAAGATGATTTTGGACGCCTTTCAGATTCAAAATAATGCGGCAGAGCCTCAGTTAATTTTAAAAGTTATAAAATAAATTCATTTTTAACTTGTATTGTGTTGGAAATTTAGGTATAATAACATAGTAGATTTTATGTTGTAGGAGGTTTATCCATGGGACAATATATAATAGATATATTCGTATTTATCGCAGCAATTTTGTTAATTGTAATCGTTATGCTACAAGGCTCTAAGGATGATATAAATGATGCGTTTAACGGCAGTAAGTCAGATTTGTTTAAGAATCAGAAAACGCGTGGTATAGAATTATTCATGCAAAGAGGAACTGCGGTTTTAGCCATTGTGTTTATCGCCTTGGTTATTACTTCCGTGGCATTGCATACCAGATAACGTAGAATTAATGAGATTTCTTGAAAATCTCATTTTTTTTTAAATAATGGCACATACTAAAGGTGGTGAACAGAATGGAAGTAAATTCAATCCTATTAGCATATATTGAGCAGGGCGTTAGCAAGTATAAGGCACTGCTTAAAAGTACGGGACTGTCTAAAAAGGAATTGCAGGCAGAACTGGATAATCTCATTCGAGAGGAAAAAATAATTTATGAGCCGGAATATGATGCATATCATATACTGAAAAAGGCTAAACTAATGGTTAAGGAGGCAGGCTATGCCTTCGCGAAGGTGGAAAACGAAGAAGAGGAATATTATATTTCCAAAAATGATTTAGGTACTGCCTATGATGGAGATACAGCTTTAATTTATCCGTATGAGCGGGGCGTAAAGCTGATGAACTCCCGAGTATATAAGATTTTGGAGCATGCCCATACTACTGTTGTCGGCTGTCTGAATGTCAGAAATACGAAAAGGGGGAAACGATATTTTATTACCTCAACCATGAAATCCTTTCCAGTCAAGGTCAACGTAAGACCGGAGCATTTGGCTGAGGCTCAGCCGGGGAATATTGTGGCTGCGGATATCACCTATTCCGGTACGGCGATTCAGGGCAGGATTACTCAGGTGTTAGGGTATCCGGACGACCCGGGAATAGAAATATCTCAGATTGCTTTGGAGTTTGGCTTTAAGACACCGTTTCCTGCGGAGGTTTTAACGCAGATAGAGGATATACCGGATATTGTTTTGGAAGCCCAAAAGGCGGGAAGAAGAGATTTTACCGGAAAAACGGTAATTACAATCGACGGCGATGACTCAAAGGATTTTGATGATGCGGTGTATGCCGAACGGCTGGATAATGGAAATTATAAGCTGGAGGTCTATATAGCCGATGTCGCTGAATATGTCCAAGAAGGAACGCCATTAGATACGGAGGCATTTTTTAGAGGAACCTCTGTATATCTTGCTGACCGGGTAATTCCGATGCTTCCAAGGAAGCTTTCCAACGGGATATGCTCTCTAAATGAAGGAGTTGAGCGGTTGGTATTGGCTTGTCTTATGGAGCTGGACGGAAAAGGAAATCTGGTAAATTATGAGATTTGCGAGGGTGTGATTAAGTCCTGTCACCGGATGACGTATAAAAATGTAAACCTGATTTTAAACCATGATTCACAAATGTGCGGCAAGTATTCCGATATTACCGATATGCTGTATACGATGCAGGAGCTGTCCTCAATTATCCGACAGAGAAGATTTAAAAAGGGCGGTTTGGAGTTTGAGGTCGACGAGTATAAGATAACGTTAAATTCCGACGGCTCTCCTAAGGATATTATTCTGCGGACGAGAGATGACGCGGAAAAGCTGATTGAGGATTTTATGCTGACCGCCAATGAAACGGTTGCGTATCATTTGAATATCATGAATCTGCCGTGTGTTTATCGGGTGCATGAGAAGCCCGACCAAGAAAAACTTCATGATGTCTTTGGGTTGATTTCCAATTTGGGAATTTCTTTAAAGAATGTACAAAATGATATTCATCCGAAGCAGATACAGGACGCCTTAAATAAGATAAGCGATTCTGCCTTCGCTCCAATTTTAAATCATATGCTTCTTCGGAGTATGATGAAGGCAAAGTATGATGAGCGGTGCTTGGGACACTATGGTCTTGCGATGAATTATTATTGTCATTTTACCTCTCCGATACGGCGTTATCCGGATTTGATGAATCATCGTCTAATCAAGGAATTACTGCTGCACCCTAGGGATTTGGCTCAGGATATGCTGCATTATGAGATTCTGCTTCCGGAGATATGTCTTAAAACGTCTGCCTGTGAACGTAGGGCGATTGATTGTGAGCGGGAGGTTAATGATATGCTGTATGCGTGGTATATGTCCCGTCACATTCAGCAGGAGTATCATGGCATTATCACGTCGCTGACGGCGTTTGGTATGTTTGTGTCTTTGGATAATGGAATTGAGGGTTTGGTCGCTTATCGGGATATGGATGGGTATTTTGAACTGAAGGAGAATATGCTGGAGGTATCCGACGGCAGACGGCAGTATAAAATCGGAGATAAGGTAGATATTATTGTTATCGACGCTAGCCGAGAAAGCAGAAGAATTGATTTCATGCTTAAGGAAGATTACGAAAAATTGAATGGTGATAAAGATGAAAATAATATGTTCTAATAAAAGAGCAGGCTATGAATACTTTATATTGGAAAAATATGAGGCAGGAATTAAGTTGACAGGCACAGAGATTAAGTCTATTCGGGCAGGAAAATGCAATATAAATGATGCCTATGTGATTATGAAGAATAATCGTCCGTACCTTTTGAATATGCATATTGCGAAATATGAAAATGGGAATATTTTTAATCATGAGGAAACCAGAACAAGGGAGCTGCTGTTGCATAAGCATGAGTCGGTGAAGCTGGCGACCAAGGTTAAGTTGGACGGATTGGCTTTGGTAGCGACCAAGGCTTACTTTTCCGGGTCTTTGGTTAAGATTGAGGTTGCGTTATGCCGTGGAAAGAAGCTGAATGATAAGCGGGAGGCACTAAAGGAAGCTGAAAGTAAACGCAATATCGCCAAGGAAATGAAATATGCGGAAAGGGTATAGAAAAATAATTTAAAATGTGCTAGAATAATATAGCACGATTTGGGCTTGTTATGGATTCGCTATGATTCATAGAGTTTTGTAAGCACGTAGCAGCAGACTGCTTTACCAACGTCGAGGTTTTTAATAACCGCAAAAGAAAACAATTATGCATTTTTAGCCGGTAGAAATACTCAAGCTAACTATGCTTTCGCTTGCTAATATAATATAAAGCGGCTCACCCGAGGAATTTCCTGCGTTTTTTGGCTTGAGTTTTAATTCAGTAGGATATATCTTGATTGTGCTACTCTAACAATTAAAGATGAATTTAATAGAGCGTAGTCAGTCTTTGGTTTGTTTGTTCGCTTAGGGCTGATGAAAAATTAGAATAAACTAAACGTGTAGAAAGCAAAACAAAGTGGGTTATATACCGGGGTTCGAGTCCCCGCAGGTCCACCATAAGAAAAGCAATGGTTTGATACCACAGGTATTGAACCTTTTTTCTTTACATAAAGGGAATATCACCCTATTTGTTATGTAAGAAGTTTGCACTGCAAGAGTAGTGTTAAGTGCTTTTGCAAGGCTTTTTTATTTTTCGAATATAACTACAGAACGAAAGGTTTACGTTAAAATTGCTTTTGATAAAATTTTGTCTTTTTTGACAGGTTATATACCGAATAAATAGACATTTTGCTAAAAAAGTGCTATAATAATGAATAAGAAAATGGCATTTCAAGGAGAAATATTATGAATATTGATTATGCAAAAGCAATTAACCAATTACGTAGTAAAATGATTCTTTCACAAGTTGAATTTGCTGAACTTTTAGGTGTTGCATTTTCTACTGTAAATAGGTGGGAGTCTGGCCTTTATGCTCCAACGATTAAAGCAAAAAGAAAACTAGCACTATTGTTTGAAAAATATAACATCGTATTGGAGGAAAAAGAAGATGGCAAAGAAAATGAATGAAAAGACAATTAATATAGATAATCTGTCTCTTATAC
>ENA-UAOM01000055-UAOM01000055.1-human-gut-metagenome-genome-assembly--contig:-NODE-55-length-33937-cov-8.671537_pt1 | contig 33937 bp, 19 predicted proteins | sample MGYA00243468_ERZ654555 | MGnify/ENA primary metagenome ERZ654555 (study PRJEB26926, sample SAMN06164434) | human gut metagenome | biome: ENVO:00009003; feature: ENVO:2100002; material: ENVO:00002003... | reverse complement strand
GATGTCTTAGGGTCTCGTGGGCTCGGAGATGTGTATAAGAGACAGATATAATATTGTAGATGTTGAAAATTGTCGAATTTTTTTATTGCGGGCAATAAGGAAATTCATGAAGGAAAGGGAGATTTATGAGAAAAAAAGTTAAAAGAATTATTTCTGCTTCTTTTGGGCTGTTTCTGTCCGTTTGTTTCGGCTTAGGTATGACGTCCTGCAACGGCGAAAAGCCGGTGGACCCAACACCGGTTGACCCAACACCGGTAGACCCGACACCGACGGACCCGGTTGACCCTACGCCGGTAGACCCGGCAAAGGAAAAGTTCAGCGTTATCTTGGATACCGACGGCGGTACCATGAGTGCAGAAAAGAATTATACGATAGAGGCTGGCAAGACGATGGACGAGCCGGCAGAAGAGCCTATAAAAATCGGCGAAAGATTTATCGGCTGGTACTACGAGGATAAACTGTTTGATTTTACAACTCCTGTTGCCTCAGATATGACGCTTAAGGCTGTATATGAGGCTGACAGCAAAACGTATACCATCAGCTTTAACAGCAATGAGGGCAGTGATGTAGAGGCTATTACCGGATTAAAAAGAAATGAAACCGGTACGGCACCAAAGGCTCCGACGAAGAAAAACTATGATTTCTTAGGCTGGTATTTAGACGGAAAGCCTTATGATTTTACGGCACCGGTGACTAAGAATATTAAACTGGTTGCAAGATGGGCGTTATCTAAAATTACCGTCAGCTTCGATTCTCAGGGTGGTTCCTTAATTCCGAATCAGGTAATTGAAAGCGGAACAAAGGCTTCTCGTCCGGGCAATCCGACGAAGGCAGACGCAGAATTTATCGGCTGGTATTATCAGGACGAGCAATTCGATTTCGACCAAATTATCAATCTTGACGATTTGGGGACGACGCAGTTAACCTTAACGGCGAAATGGGAGAATACCTATACCGTCACCTTCTTAAATCCTGACGCTTCCTATTCATGGCAGAAGGCGATAACCATTAAGGTAAAGGAAAACATGACGGTTGAAAGTCAGTTTAATGAAAATGAGGACTTGCTTACGCCGGATGCCGGGTTCAGCCATAACGGATATTATCGGTTCCTTGGCTGGTTTGCCGAGGGCGAGGAGCAGGCTTTTGACATTACCTCTATGATAACCTCCAGCATTACGCTTTATGCAAAGTGGGATAAGTATTATACTGTAAGCTTTGCCAATGCGGATATCGAGCAGGTAGTAATCCATGAGGGAGAGTATGCCGAGGCTCCCGAGGTACAGGCTGACGAGCAGGGGCATCCTTTCGATAACTGGTATTATGACGGAACGGTATTTGATTTTGCGAATACCCCGATTATGATGAATATGGTAATAACTGCCAGATACAAATATTATATGGACTTTAATTCTGTGGGCGGAACAGATGTCAGCCGCCAGACGATTCCTTACGGACAGTACGCACAGGAGCCGGAAAGCCCTGTGAAGGAGCATTATCACTTCCTAGGCTGGTACAACAGCGGACAAGCATATAATTTCTCCGCCAATGCGATAACGGAGGATATTACGCTGACTGCCCGCTGGACGTATGTATTCTATGGTGACGGAACGAAGGAATCTCCGTTCCTGATAGAAAATAAAACCGACGTGATGATGCTTAGCGAACTGATAAATAAGGACGCTCAGCATCCGGTAAGCGGAGCGGTTTATAGAACATCTTATTTCAAGCTTACTGCTTCCATAGATATGGAGGGAGAATTATTCCAGCCGATTTCCCATTTCCAAGGAACTTTGGACGGAAACGGCTATGCCATTACGAATTTTGTTATCGAAACGGCACCTACTGCCAAGCTGGGCTTTTTCAGTGAGCTTGACAGCTTAGCGGTGGTTAGAAATTTAGAGCTTGGTGATGTGACAATCTCCGGAGATAAGGCAAGCGGCTCCACTATCGGTCTTTTGGCCGGAGAAGCGGAGGGTGCCTCCTTATGGGGCTGTAAGGTAAGCGGAAGCATCGTTTTGAATGAAAAGAGAATGGAAAGAGCCGTTATCGGCGGTCTTGTTGGAAAAATAAGCGATACCGAGGTTTATGCGGCGTATGCTTCTGTGGATATTCAGGGCGGTAATTTAGTCGGCGGAATCGTCGGATATGCGACGAATCAGTCTGTGGTTGCCTCCTCCTATGCCTCTGATTTAACAAAAATTCAATTATATAGAACCGGGAATACGGGCGGCTTAGCCGGTCATTTAGATGAGGGCTCTATGTTCGTAAGCTGTTATACGCAGGCGAAGCTAATGGATTCTGCCTATACGGCTAAAACAGATTCTAAGACGGAGTCCTTCGGCTTTGGCGACGGGTCCTTTGTCAACTGTCATTCCGGTACGATTGACACGGCGGTCTTAGGCTGGAATTCTCAGGATTGGGATTTGACGGATTTATCCTTAAAGCTGATTCCTGAGGAGCATAATCCGGTTAAGGTAAGTATTGGAACGATTACGGACAATGAATTTGTGGAGCAAAGCTCAGCCGTTTATGATTTCGGTACGGTTTTAAGTCTTGATGCCATCGAGGGACCGGCAGGCTATGTCTTTGTCGGCTATAAGGTAAACGGACAGTCCGTATTTGATGAAAATGCTCCGGTATATAGCGATATACAGCTTGTACCATATTATGAAACCTATGAATCCATGCTGGGGAAATGGGTATATGCCGAGGGTGAATGGTTTGAACTGGATGTAAATGAGGCTGGAAACCTTGTGGCAAAGGCTTCTGTTTATACCGGCACCTATGATACGACCGGAAGCAATTTCTCAGAGATTGCCCTAAACTATAAGACCTCCGCCTATGAAATCCTTCCGTATGTCACTTATGATTCCTACGGCTATGCCTCCATTACCGGCAATTCCTACGAGGGCGTTGTTATCTACTTTACCGTACGTTCAACGATAACCGGTGCCGCCGATGAGGAATACCGGGTATATCTGCAAAGAATTGCCGCCGGAAGCTACGATAAGGCATTTATGCGGCTGGAAAAGAAGAAGAGCGGGGAATGGGAGCTGACAAACGATATGATGCTTCCGTTCGCAAGTGATTACAGCGGCTACTATATCGCCTCCGAGGAAAGCAGTGAAAAGCTGTTTATCAAGGCTCCGTATATTCCTGTTTCCGGAAATTACAATCAGAAGCCTAATTTTGCCGCTGCCGATACGGAAAGAGAAATTAGCTATTCTCCGTTCCTGTTTATCGGACTTGAGGGCTATGATGATGTCGTGCTTGGCTTTACGACCATGGCAAATGACGCTTTAGGCGATTATATTTATATGGGCGACGGCTGGATTAAACAAATCTATTCCTATGAAGCAAACGAGGAAACCAATATAGATTATCGGGAATCCTTTGAGTATTTGAACGGTCGTTGGTTTAATGACGAGGATGCCTACGACTATGTTTACAGCGAGGAAAATACCTTGGAATTTGAGCCGAAGGACCCATATCATGTTTATGAAATGGCAGGCTACAATCATGTGATTTCCGTCGATGAGGACAATCTACTTATTACCGTGGACGGACAGAGCTTTACCTATGAAAAGAGCCTGAACGAAGAAGGCGTAGAGGTTTTATCCTATACGGATACCGAAGGAAATACCCACCTGTTCTGGGCGGATTACGCATATAGCTTTATGACGGGAATATCCTACTTTGTTCATTATCAGTCTAAGGGACAAAACGGATACACCAAAGAGGAATCTTGGGAGAAATACGATATGGCGATGAGCCGGACTTGGTCTGCCGACCAGCCGGACGAAGGGGATACCCTGCCGGACTTTGGGGATTTAGTGATTACCAATACGACAATTCAGCTGGGAAGCCATACGCCGGTTGCTTATGATTTTGTATATTTGACCGACTGCGACGGTATTCCGGGCTGGGAGATTCGTTCTTTTGACTATTTAAGATTTATCGTAGACGGACAGACCTTCTATCTTCGGGAACATACCTCCACAGGCTATGTATACCTATATTACGAGGATTCTGAAAATCCGGGACATTTACTAAGCAGAAGATATAAAGACGAACAGTCCTTTGTTTACTATGATACTGCCTATGCGGGAAAATGGATTGCCAAGGATTCAGCAGATACGCTGACCGTGGATACCGCCAATAAGACAATTAACGGCAATGCCTTTACTTACAGCTGGTATACGCCGACGGATTATGATTATGAGCTTTTGGGAAATAACGCAAGGTACTATAACCGGGTTGCCTGCTTTACTATGGACGGGGAAGAGTATCAGCTTAGATGTACCTATGTCAGAAACGGCTATGGCTATTTATACCGGAAAGCTGCCGACGGAACGTTTGAGCTTGTTTCTGAATATTTCAGCAGAACGATTTTGGATAAGCTGGTAGGCACATGGAACTATTATGACGGTATAGACACGGATACGATTGAAGTCACCTATGAAGAGGGCGTCGGCTATAAGGCATATTATAACGGAAGCCTTATGGATAGCCATTTGGCATGGAATGGATACAATGCTGCACCGGTTATCTCCTATAAGCTGGATGACGGCGAAAAGGTCGAGCTGCTTCACTTGGTATATGCTGGTGCGTACGGCTATGATTTAATGAATGTTTTAGATTATGACAGCTATACTGCCGTATATGACCCTTCTGAGGACGATATGGTATATGAATATACAAATAAATACTTATATTTCAAGGATACGACGATTGCCGATGTCGTTGAAACGATGAGCGGCACATGGACGGACGGCACAACGACCGTTACGATTAAGAATGATGAAATTATCGTCAATGAGCCGGGCTATGAGCCGATAACGCTGTCTATTGCCTATACCTATGATTTGCCGAGTGCATTTATGGAGCAGTATGTGGTAATTATGATTGGTGTAGACGGCAATTACAATGCAAATTATATGTTCTATTACTATAACCACTATGTATCTATGACTCATTTTATCGACGATGAAACCTCCACAGGCGGAAGTCTGGTACGAAGAGATGATATTATGTGCTTCCGCGGAAACTTTACCAGCGTCGCTTTAAATCAAACCCACAATATTCTGTTTGACGGCGTCACTCTACTGGTAGACGGCTTTGAGTTTGATACGGATTATATTTCCTATGATTATGCCATGTTAAATGTCGGCAGGGTTGTTCCTGTATTGTCCTTTGAGGAAATCGTTGAATTAGACAGCGATAATCTGACGGCAGTTATCCGTTCCGGAGAAATGTATTATATCGACGGCGTGATGACCGTAAACCTGACGGATACGCATTTGACACTGTCTATTTCCGGCGGAAGTTTGGCAATCGAATCCTATGATAAGGTAGAAAATCTACTGGTACAGGAAATATTCTATGATTCCGATGTCCTTCAGTACAACGGTATATATGAATTTACAAACGCGGAAACTTCCAATCCGTCCAAGCTGATTTTAAATGACGGCTATGTTTATGTAGACGGCGTAAAGGTAGAGGCAGATATTCTGGTATTAGCCGACGGCTCAATCCAAGTTAAGTTTATGGTAAATCAAACGATGTATTATGCCCTAATGGGATTAGATGCCTACGGCGAGTCTGTTTACTCCGTGTTTGCGATGACGCCTGCGTCTTTGTAGATGAGAAAGGGATAAAGGTTCATAAAAGAAGGCTTATGGACCTTTATTTCCGTAAGAATGGAAAGAATTTATTGATAACCATTTAATGCTTATGGGTTAAAAAAGCTTATGAAAGACATGAAATAATAAAAAATTAATTTCATGGAAAAGAAAGGGAAAAGTATGAAAAAAAGAAAACTATCAATTTTGGGTTTTGCTGCGGCTGCCGTTTTAGGAACTGCGGTATTATCCTCTTGCAGCGACAAAACAGACACGCCGGCACCGGCAGTAGAAAATCTGATGAATTTAACCGGGACAAGGATGACCGTATCCGTCAGCGAGGCACAGGATTTAGATTTAAAATCCTTGTTTAGCATTCAGTATAACGGGACGCAGATTACGGTCACGGACGATATGATAAACCGCGGCGGTTTCAAGGCAGAGGAGGGAAGCTATACGGTCGTTTTAACCTACGGCGGACAGACGGCGACCAGTATAGTTAAGGTTGTTTCCTCCGGCACCGGCTCACAGGAAACCAGCAAAGCATTACAGATGACCGGCTCTAACGATATTGTAGAGGTCGGCGATGTTGATAATTTTGATTTATTGTCTTTATTCAAAATTTATGAGGACGGCAATCCGGTATCTGTGACGGAAGCCATGATTGATGACGGCGGATTTACTGCCGAGGCGGGGACCTATACCATCGTTTTAACCTATAAGGATAAAACGGTGACTAGTACGGTAAAGGTAGTACATAATTATGAGGTTTCTATTCTGCCGAATAATGAGGCTCTGACAATGAAAAAAGGAACGGCTTTGGATTTGACGGCGGCATTTAAGGTGTATATCGGCTCTGAGCCTATCCAGATAACTGAGGATATGATTACATTCGGCGGAGATACAACCCGGGTTGGAAAGTATACGATATCCATAGAATATGACCGTTTCGGAGAAGTGTATAGGGAAACGGCTGAGGTCAATGTAATGCCGGACGTAGAGATTCATACGCCAAACGGAGAAGCCTTTGAGGCGAAGGGCGTATATATCTCCAATGCTATTTTCGACAGTACCAAGAATTTTGAGGTATGGGTAGAGGGACAGCAGATTGCCGTAAATGATTCTATGCTTCAAACGGATATCGTCAGTGTATCCAATAAGGTTCAAACCGGAAATTACCAGACGGTCTGTCGGGTAAATGTCAACGGCATTGAATTTTTTAAAACGATTGATTATACCATTTACGAGCATAATGTCAGTCTTTCTCATGCTGAGGAGGGAAAGACCTTTAAGAAAAGCGAGCTTACGGAGGACAGCTTTGACGCATTAAGCCTGTTTGAACTGAGAGTAGACAGCTATATGATAACCTCCGGCAGCTGTAATTTACAGTTTGTCGAGGAATCCAAGGTAGAAACTACGGAGCCGATAGAGGGCAAAACAATCGTACCTTATCAGGTAATAAGCAATGTAGAATTTGGCAAGCTCGGCGATTATCAGGTTGCGGTAGTCTTTACCGTAGACGGATTAGAGTATATTGATACGGTGGACGTTCATATCGTTTCCGATGTTGTTATCAGCCCAGTATCCTCCGGTGATTTGACCGTATATCAGGGACTGGAAAGCTATGATTATAAAACCCTGTTTAAGGTGACGAAATATGACGCTGAAACAAAGACGAATCAAACGATTACGGTCACGGACGATATGATTCAGTCCTCTGGGGTGGATTTATCTAAGGCAGGCACCTATACCGTCACTTGTACCTTTGAGGATGTCAGCATAGAAAAGACGGTTATTGTTGAGGACGCAGCCTTTATCGGCAACTATCAGGCTGTCACGGACACTGCCATTACCATATCTTTAAACGCCGACGGAACGGCAGTATTCACCAAGGATTCGGCTCTTGCGGGAACCTTTACCGTTTTGGACGATGATTCTATCCGTATTTCTTTATCCAACGGCACCTATACCGGACTTTATACCGACGGTGTTTTAACGCTTTCCCGAAATCATGTTTCTGTTTCCGATACGGACTGCTTCATATTTGCAAAAGACGCTTCCTCATGGAACGTTCAGACTGTCAGCGGCTTTTTAAACGGAAAGACGTCTTTATCCGCAGTAGGGGATACGAAATATGTAATTACCCAGCTTACTGCCGCCGACCGCACGCTGAATATTTTCTTGAGGTGGACGTTAACCAGCTCCGAATGGGATTCCTACGAATATGACTATGTCAATAATTATTCAGCACAGTATTATATTAATCCGGAAATGACGGGAAATTTATTCGAGGATACCTGCGAGGTGACCTTGGGAGAAACAGAGGTTGTCTTTACTTTTACCTCCTCCGCCGATGAGGTTTCCTTTACCGCTGAGAAAAAGACTTCCTCCGGTGATGGTGGTTCTACGACACCGGATATCCCAGCTGTGGGTGCTGAAAAGGGAAGCTATACCGGAACTGAGGGCAATATTGAATTAGACGGAAACGGCAAGGCTACGGTGACGGATTCAACGACGATTGTTCCAAATTACAACGGCGTGAAGTATGCGATGATAGGAGATAAATGTATTCTGAATTGGAATGACTCCGGCTATAACGCTCATAATCTAGTCCTTGTTTTATCTGAGGGAACCTATACTGTGGATACCTCTAATGACGGATATAAGAGAAGATACAATGCGGCGACTACCACCTATACCTATATGGATTTCTTAGGCAATGGCATCGTCAATGCATATTCTATTTTCCAGTATGGAAATGTATTCGCGGCTTACAGTGTTAATGAAGCGGATAAGACGATTACCGTCACCTATGAGGATATGGAAATCGTTCTGTCTATGGAAAATGGCGAGAATGAATTATACTGGGTAAGCTATCCGGAGGATTTATATGCCATTACCTCCGGAAAGCACAAGTCCTTTGTGTCTGTCGATATTTTGAATCACAAGGTGACCGCATCGCCTCTTGTCGAGGTAGCACAGGGCGGCACGGTAAAATTTGATGATTTGTTTAAAATTGAGTATATGGAAAATGATACGCTGAAAAAGGTCGGCTTAACGAATGGTATTGTGGATATCAGTGCCGTAGATACCTCTGAGCTGGGCTACTTTGTAGCGACGCTGAGATATACTGCCGGAGAGTATCATTACGAGGCTGTTTCTATAATTCATACTTATGCTGTTCCATATCAGGACCGCGAGGAGGTAGGAACCTATCATTTTAATACCGACTATTATGCCGAGCGGGCTTACCTTAAGCTGAATGCCGACGGAACGGCGGAATTTAATCCGTACGGCTCATCTTCATCTTCTGGTACGTGGACGGTTTTAGAGGACGAAAGTATTTCCATTAACTGTGGTTCCTCTTATCAGATGACCGGCGTTTATCAGAATGGCGTACTGAATATTACGAGAATGGAATACGGAACGCCGAACTACTATTATTACTTTAAGGACAGTCTTGTTCAGGCGAAGTACAGTAATTCCGGCAAGGTTTTAACGGTTGCTAAAACTACGGACGGCGTCGTTAATTATTATTATTCCGACGGAGCTGATTTCTACGGTGAGGTCAACGTCCTATTTGAAGGCAAGGCTATCGCCAATAATACGATAGTTGAGATTCAGAAGAATGACGCCACGCTTTTAGAGGCGAAGATAAGCGGTACCAGCCTAACGTTAGCCGGCGAAGAGAAGGGAACCTACACCGGAGAAAAGGGCAGTATTGTGTTTGACGGCTTTGGCAATGTCGTTGTGGCAGGAGAGAAGGGAACCTATAAGGCTTCCGCCGGAAAGTATGAGATTACGGTTTCCGGTCAAACCTTTGTTATTTCTATCGACAGCGACACGGCAGCCTATGAGGTATTAGTCACAGACGCGGTAGTCGGTACCTATACGCAGTCCGGAGGAAGCTATTACATTCAGCTAGACGGCTTTGGAGCAGGCGTACTGCATAGATATTCCGATATAAAATTCGTTTATACCTATGACGAAGCGGCTAAAACCGTCACGATTCAAACCTTTAAGTACGACGGCGTGACCGTTGACGACACCTTTGTTTTTGAAATATCCGAGGACGGCTCATTGAAGTGTACTTCTACAACATATTCAAGCTATGTTGCGGTAGACAGCGTCTGGGTAAAGTAATATTTGTTAGATTGTTTTAAATTGATTTATTCCATTTTGGAAGTTAAGAGGGGAATTATGAAAAAGAATATTAGACGAATTATTTCGTTATTTGCCGTTTCTCTTTGTCTGTTGACAAGCTGCGGTGTTGCTAAAAATGACGGTTCAGGGAGCAGCCTTAAGGCTGACTCCCAAAGACTGAATATCAGTCAGGCAGATTTGATAGCACAGATAACCGATAACGAAAAATACTTAAATCCGAATCTGCTTTATGATGTTAAGGGATTAGATGATTCCGATAAAATCGGAGTTATCGTCACTTTAGATTCTGACGGAGTAGCGGACAGCTATTTTACAAATTCCAGAGGATATAAATCCGTCGGCGATTACGCGTTAAGCGGAGCTGGAGCAGAAGAGGCTGATGCTATGATAAGAAACCAGAAGGCATTGGCAGATTTTCTGCTGAAAAAGGGATTGATTGAAGAAATAAATCATTCCTATACAACCCTGTTTAACGGCTTTTCCGCTCAGACTACCTATGGTCAGTATAAGCAGCTTTTAAAGCTTAATCTTGCCGAGAAAATTTCAATTTCCGAGGTATATGCGGCTCCGCAGTCTGTTTCAACGGGACAAACCGCGGTGGAAAATGTGGTCGATGTTTATGAAACAGGTATTTTTAATTCGTCTAATGTAGATTACGATGGTGAAAATACGGCAGTTGCAATTCTGGATTCCGGCTTTGATGTTCATCATACGGTTTTCCAGACCATGCCGCAAAACCCGATGATTACAAAATCCGATGTCCGCGAGGTTCTGTCCCAAACGAAGGCAAGCACCTTCACTTCCGGATTAAAGGCGGAAGACGTATATGTCAATACCAAAATACCGTATGCTTACGATTATGCCGATAAGGATTCAGACGTGACGCCGTTTGATTCCGAGCATGGTACTCATGTGGCGGGCATTATCGGCGGAAGCGACGACACGATTACGGGTGTTGCGGTAAATACGCAGCTTGTTCTGCTGAAGGTATTCGGCGATTTAGTCAGCGGTGCGAAAACAGAGGATATTTTGGCGGCACTGGAGGACGCAGTCGTTTTAAAGGTAGACGCTATCAATATGTCCCTAGGTACCTCATGCGGCTTTTCCCGGTTAGAGGATGACGAATATTTGAATTCCGTATATGACAAAATCGAAGCTGCCGGTATTTCTTTGGTGATTGCGGCAAGCAACGATTACAGCTCAGCTTATGGCGGAGATGAGGGAAATACCAATAAGGCTAGCAATCCTGATTCGGCGACGGTAGGGTCACCCTCTACCTATACGGCATCTCTGTCTGTTGCCTCTATCAGCGGTACCAAAAGCAAATATATCGTTGCTGATGACGGGTATGTTTTCTTTTTCAATGAAGCAAACAATGCCGGCAGTAAGCCTTATGATTTCTATGAAATGCTGAATCTGCCAAATCAGCAGAATGTCACCTATGAATATGTGACGGTCCCGGGAAACGGCAAGGAAGTCAATTATTCCAATATTGACGTTAAGGGAAAGATTGCATTGGTTAAGCGAGGAGAAAATAGCTTTGAGGATAAAGCCAAAATCGCTTATGAGGCTGGGGCTGTTGCCTGTATCGTATATAATAATATCGGCGGAGATATCCTGATGTCTGCCGGCAATAATTTAAGGATTCCTTTCTGTTCTATTTCAAAGGACGACGGTGAGTATTTGGCTTCCAAGGTCAGCGGTACGCTTACCTTCAACACCGACAATCTTGCCGGTCCGTTTATGTCTGATTTTTCCAGCTGGGGTCCTAATCCGGATTTAAAGCTTAAGCCGGAAATTACGGCACACGGCGGAAATATTACCTCCTCCGTTCCGGGCGGCGGCTATGACCAGCTTTCCGGTACGTCCATGGCTTCCCCGAATATGTGCGGTATTGTCGTTTTAATTCGGCAGTATCTAAAGGAGAAATTTCCAACCTATTCCGCTCCGGAGATTTCTGCCATGACGAATGAGCTTTTAATGTCCTGTGCGACGATTGCATTGGATTCTGCGGGCAATCCGTATTCTCCGCGAAAGCAGGGGGCAGGTCTTGCCAGCCTGTATAATGCGGTAAATACCAACGCATATTTGACGGTAGACGGAATTGACAAGGCTAAGCTGGAGCTTGGCGACGACCCGCAGGAAACCGGGGTATATACATTAAAATTTAATTTGAATAATTTATCGGGGAAGAGCTTAAGCTATGCTTTAACCAATTATACAATGACGGAAAGCCTGTCTACCTCCGATAAAGATTATGTGGCTGAAAAAGCATATATGCTGAATCCGTCAACCCAGATAAAGGTGACCGGAAACGGCAGTTTAAGCGGCGATGTCATTACCGTGAATGCCGGCGGAAGCGTTCAAATTGAATATACGCTTACGCTGAGTGAAGCGGAAAAAAGATATATCCGCAAATCCTTTTCCAACGGAATGTATGTGGAGGGGTTTGCCGCATTGAAGTCTCAAAATGCCGACGGCATTGATTTATCCATTCCTTTCTTAGCCTTCTTTGGGGACTGGACCGTTGCCCCGATGTTCGATAAGACCTTCTATGAGGTTGAAACCGAGGCTCATAATTCCGCAATCGACGATGAGGATAAGTTGAAGGCGGATTATTATGCGACGACGCCGCTTGGCACCTATTATTATAATTACATTATCCCGCTTGGGTCCTATGTTTATACGATGGATACGAATGCCTATGACCCGATTCCGGCAACGGAGGAGCATGCGGCAATGGGATATTCCTACGATACGATTAACGGTATTACCTGTGTTTATGCCGGTCTATTGAGAAATGCGGAAAAGATGACGACGACAATAACTAATACCGTCACCGGCGAAGTGGTTTACGAGCATATCAATTATAATCAGCTGAAGGCTCATTACAGCGGTGGTCAAATTCCAAGCTACGACCTTTTGGACTTAAGCATTGAGGAGCTGGGGCTTGCCAATAATACAAATTATACCTTCACAATGAAGGGCGAGCTGGCTTATGGCGACGGAGGAATTGATACCAATTTGAATAATACCTTCTCCTTTACGTTTTATGTGGATTTTGAGGCTCCAATCCTTACCGATACTCAGTTTTATGCTAAATACGATAAGACGCTTAAGGAAAACCGTTATTATTTAGACGTTTATGTGTATGATAACCACTATACCCAGTCTGTTCGTCCATTTACATTAATTGACGGCTCTCTGGTTTCCCTATGCGAATATCCAACGCCGGTTTACGGGGAAAGAGGTACCGTCAGCAAGGTGACTATGGAAATCACGGACTATATGGATTTACTGAAATACAGTACCGGCTCCAGCGGAACTACCGGGCTGACTAACGGCTTGGGAATTATGATAGATGATTACGCTATGAACAGCAGCTATTATTATGTATCATTCCCGGGAACAAATGCTGATTCCTATACCTTTGTTGATACGCAGGGAAATCCGATTACCTCTTATACGACGGAGGTAGGAACAGAGGTAGATTTATCTAAAATGCTGACCTCAAACGACGCTGATTTCCGTGGAGACGATACCGCTCAGGCAGAATATATGGCTAAACTGAGCTGGAAATCCTCCGATGAGTCCATTGTTCGGGTACAAAACGGAAAAATTGAGGGCATTGCCCCGGGTACAGCCGTAGTGACTGCCTCCGGTATTGCCAATGACGGATATACCTATCAGACCTCAATAACGATTGTCGTAAATGCTAAGACGCAAAAAACCTCTTACCGGAAGCTGTCCTTCAGCAATTCCGTAGCCTTGGAGGAAATAAATTTTGTTTATTACGATACGTTAAAGGCGTTTATTGCCGGTCCTGAATATTCCGAGATTGGCGAAACGGGCGACCGTTCCTTCTTTACCGGCTCTCCGGCTATTTCCTTTTATCCAAGTGAGAAGGTACAGCTGGGTTATGAAATAACGCCGTGGAATTTGGATTCCTCCCGATATACGTTGGCTTGGTCATCAACCAATCCTTCGGTTGCGAGCGTAGATGAAAACGGCGTAGTGACGGCTTTGAAAAAGGGAAATGCGACGGTCATGCTGCGGATAACGGTAGACGGCAAGCTGTCTAACCTGATTGCCCGGGCAAGAATAACGGTAAAGGACGAGTTTATCGTTGAGGGCAGAACCTTAACCGGCTATAAGGGCTTTGGCGGAGATGTTGTCATCCCGGACGATTTGGGAATTATGTATATTGGGTCCTATGCATTCTCCTTATATACGACGGATTCCAGCATTAAGGTAGATGAAGATGATTGGGACGCAAATAAAACCGTCGGAGGAAATGATACAATTACCAGCGTCGTTATTCCGGCAGATGTGACGGAAATCCAAAAATATGCATTCTATAATTGTCCGAATTTGGAAACCGTCACCTTCCTGAAGGACGCTAAGGGGGAAACCTGTAAATCTATTAAGGAATATGCCTTTACCGGCGATACATCATTAAAAAATATAAATTCAGAGAATATTCAGATTATCGGGGCTCATGCCTTTGATGGCTGTACGGCACTGGAGCAGTTTGATTTCAGTAAAATTTATGCCTTGGGCGAACAGGCTTTTAAAGGCTGTACCGGCTTGACGTCTATTAATTTAACGACCCTGCGAAATGCATGGCCGGAGGTATTTATGGATTGTACCAACCTTACCGGCTTAATTTCCGGAAGGTTTACCAAGCTTTCCGAGGGAATGTTTAAAAATACCGGCTTGACCGAGGTATCTCTGTATGTTGACCGTATTCCGGCTTCCGCTTTTGCCGATTGCAAGAGCCTAGTTAAAGTCGATATGGTTTATGATATTGTCTATGTCGGAGAAGAAGCCTTCTCTGGCTGCAGCAGGCTTTCTAATGTAAGCTTTACCCGCGGCTGTGATTATATTTATGCCAATGCGTTTAAGGGGAATACATCTCTTGTTTCTCTGGCATTGCCGAATGGTCCGGTCTTATTAGAGCAGTATGCTTTCTTTGGCTGTACGAAATTAAGCAAGTTAATCTTTAATACGCATACGGAAATCACAGACAATTTAGGAGTTGCCTTCGAGGGCTGTACGGCTTTAATGTCTTTTGTGGTTGCGGAAGATAATCCTTTCTATAAAACGAATGGAAATCTGCTGACCGACAAAGCGGAAACAACAGTGATTCTTGCTGCCCCGGGCTATTCCTATGGAAACTACACGCTTCCGGAGAATATTACGGCGGTTGCCGATGGTGCATTCAGCGGTATAGCGACGCTTAAAACCTTAAAGCTGACTAATGTTGAGAACATCGGCAAATACGCTTTTGCCGAATGTACGGCACTGACCTCCGTTGCTTTTCCGGCAAATGATGTTGTCTTAATGGAGGGAGCCTTTGAGGCTTGTACGAAGCTGCAGTCTTTAGAAAATATTCAGTATATCACCTCCATTGCCCCGTATTCCTTTGCCTCCACGGCTTTAACCTCTGTCCAGCTTGGCGATAATACCGAGGTGGGAGAAGGTGCGTTTGGCAGAAATACGGCATTAAAGGTTGTAAACTTAGGCACGCAGACCTCCTTAGGCTTTGGAGCGTTTATCGGCTGTACGCAGCTGACGCAGGTAAATATACCTGCGGATGGACGGCTGCTTGTCGGTCCGTATGCCTTCTATGGCTGTACGAAGCTAGTCAATATAGATTTAAGCAAGGTATATGACACGATAGGCGAATATGCATTTTATGCTTGTCAGGCATTAAAGGCTGCAAATTTAGCCAATGTTAAGCATATTGATGATTTTGCCTTTGCCGATTGCTCGAATCTGACGACATTATCCGTTCCGATGATAGAAACTATCGGAGATGCTGCCTTTGGAGCTGTATCCGAATCCTCCGTCAGCGGCGGAGCATTTACGACGGTGGAATTTCCGCAAACCTTAAGATATATCGGTGAAGCGGCATTCTATACCTGTATCAATTTAAAATCCATTATATTGCCGGCAGACGTTGAGATTGAAGGCTTTGCCTTTGCCTACTGCACGTCCCTGCAAAGTGTGACTTTAGGTGAAAGCATGACCGTGCTTCCGCAGTATATTTTCTATAAGGATACGGCGTTAATCAGTATAAATACCGGAAATATTGAAATCGTTGAAGAGGGTGCCTTCTATGGCTGTACCCGTTTGAAAAATGTGGATTTAACGAACGCAAAAGAAATTCAGGCAGAAGCATTTTACAGCTGTTCGTCTTTAACGGAGGTAAATCTTCCTAAGGCGACGGTTTTAGGCGATGCCGCATTCCTTGGAGCCGAAGGGGTTGTAAGTTTAAGTATTCCTCAGGCAGAGTATATCGGCGAACAGGCACTGAGTGTAATCGGGGTTGGAACAATCGCTCTTCCGGTTACGCTTAGCTATGTTGCCCCGACAGCATTCTATGGAAATGAAAGTATGACCGGCTTTGTTTATACGGACGGCGATTCCGTTGTGGATACCTATAAAATCAATGAATATGCCAGAATTATTCAGGGTGCTTTATACACTACTACCCAAAATGGCAAGCAGGTTTTAAGTGCTTATCCGTCCGGAAAAACAGATTCCGTCTTTACCGTAGCCGAAAATACGGTAAGAATAGAAATCTATGCGGCGGCGAAAAATCCATATATAAAGACTTTAATTCTTCCGGATACCTTAAAGCTTATCGGTAATATGGCGTTCTTTGATTGTACGTCTTTAGAAACGGTAGAATTCAGGTCAACCGTTGCTCCGGTCTTGGAGGGTACGCCGGCGGGAAGCCAAAGCGACTATACCTATGAAGAGGGTTCTCCGGTTTATAATCTGTTTAACCAGTATTTCCAATTTAACGGATATTACCCATTGTATTACGGGCAGTTTAAGGCTATGGTCGGAACAATCCTTCCTATGCATATCATTCTGCCGGCAAACTCCGGTTTGGAGGGCTATGACAATACGATATACGGTTTATATTTCGATATGGAAAATATGGAAATCTCCAATGTGGTTTCCAAGGATAAAAATACCATCAACTACTTGGATAAGATTGCCCTAGTACCGGCAGAGGATATTACGCTGAAGGACGAAACGACCGTTGTGGAAGCTAGAACAGCCTATAATTCCCTGAAGCAGAATCTTTTGGATTTCGGATATAGTCAGCAGGAAATCGACGCGATGAAGGAAAAGCTGTTGTCTGCTGAGGCTGTAATCTATGAGCTGAAGCTTGCAAGCATTCAGAAAAAATACCGGGTTGTAATTCAGGATATTAATGATTTAGGCAGTGAATTCCACGTTTCAAAAATTGAAGCCTATGCGGATATTATGGAACAGCTAAGAGAGATTGACAGTGCGGAAAAGACCTATATCAATACGGAATGCTTAGACGAATTTAAGGAAGGCTATGATGCTTATCTTGAGGCATTGGCAAAGGATATCGCTATTTTAGACGAAATCAGCGAGCTTCCGTCTGCGGAGGTCGGCGTTTCTAAGACGGCTGCCGTTGCGGTCTTAATTCAGAATTTCTTATCCTGTCTTGCGTTATTTGGTTTAGGAAAGCATTGGTTTTTTTAGGGGAGGTATAGTATGAAAAAAAATTTATGGATAATCGGCTTACTTGGCTTGTTTATGGTCTTAACCGGCTGTAAAGGCAAGAAGTCGGATATTGAGCAAATCATTCAAAATATATCCGCCTCTGAATCCGCTTTAACGGGCTATACCGAGCAGGATACCATTCAGGACGGGGATTGGCTTGTTTATTCTAAGAATATAAGCTTTTGGCTGGATAGAACGGAAGGAGTTAAGACGAAATTTACTCAGACCGAACAGATATTCAGCTCCGATTCTGATTCTCCAAGCACGGAAATGAAAACCGAGGAAACCTCTTATGTGACGATTGACGATAAAAAATATGAAACGATTAACGGCACCGAGCAGGAATCCGCATATACCGTACCTAAATATTTTCTGACCTTCCGTTTAGAGGAGGACTATCTGGAGGATGCTTATACGGTAAATAAGGAAAATAATATTTGGCGGCTTACTGCCTCCGTAAAGGAGGAAAGCATAGGCGGCTTCTTCCTGAATAAAAATGTATCCGGTATTACGGGACTTTCCGTAGTACTGGAATTTACGGATGAAAGGCTGACGGGCTTTGAGGCAAAATATACCTCCTATTCCGGACTGCCGGTACTGATGAAGATAGCGTACAGCTATGAAGCCGTAGAAATTACCCGCTAGGAGGCAAAGATAATGAAAAGGAAAACAAAACTGCTGGTGATAGGACTTTACCTATTACTGCCCTTTTCTCTTTTCTCCTGCAAAAAGGAAGAAGCATCGGATAAAATTCGGGCAGAGTTTTACCTTGAGGGCGGAAGCTGCCAGAATAATACGGAGAAAATTACCTATCTATACAATTTAGGAGAAAGAGAAGAAACCTATATTGCCGACCCCAATGTTCTGAAAAAGAACGATATCAGCCGGGACGGCTACACGCTTAAGGGCTGGTATCAGACAAAAACCATTGTCGGAGCCGACGTCACTTACAGCAATCCGTGGGATTTTAATCAAGATAAAATGACTAAGGACGGCGTCAAGCTTTATGCATATTGGGTAAGGGACGTTGTTTACAGCTATGAGCTTTACTATAAAGACGGAGATACCGACGTTCTTTTAGGCAGCTATGCCGTAGAACAGGGCGAGCATTTTGACGACTATCTGAATTATGCCAATAAAAGGACGGGCTATACCTCCTTAGGCTATTACGATGAAACCGGGGAGGAATGGGACGAAGCATTTACCCATCCCGGCGGCGAAATAGATAAGGCGGTCAAAGTATATACGAAATATATTCCCGGTGATTACGGAATTGTCCGGAGCTTAAGCGATTTAAGAAAGTATAAGAATAAAAATATTTATCTGATGAATGATTTGGATTTGGAGGGAGCCGCCTTTAATTTTGGGGATTATAATAAAATCTTTGAAGGCAATGGCTATACAATCCGAAATTTCAGTATAAATTATAATCCGAAAAGAGATGGCTTAGTCAGCAGTCTGGAGGACCCATCTTCTGCGAAAAATAATTTATATATCGGACTTTTCGGTCATCTAACAAATGCGAAAATCAGAAATGTAGCCTTTGAAAACGTCACATTGGACGTGAATACAAATAATTCCTTAATTCAAAATATTTTTATCGGTACACTTTGCGTAAATGCCGTCAACAGTGAAATTGAGAATGTGAAATTCAAGGGTGACTTTACAATTAATGAAAAGACACTCTCCAAGTTTACGATTGAAGGCGTAACAGATAGCCTGTGCTATCGAAAAGATACAAATACAAGGATAGATGACGCTTCCGCTGTGGAGGTCACCTACAAAGATAATCGAAATTCCTAAAGGTAAAGGAGGAAATGGAAATGAAAAAACGATTATTTAGTTTTGCGTTGGTTTTTATGTCCGTTCTGGCTATGGCAAGCTGCGGCGGAAAAGAGGATGAGCCGGTTGACCCGGATACTCCGGTAGACCCGGGGAAAACGTATTACTCCAATGAAGAAAATCCGATTATATTTTCTTCTCAGGAGCTGGATAAGGTATTTAATCCTTTCTTTTCCACCAATGCTGCCGACAGCAATGTAGTTGGCATGACTCAGATTAGTATGCTGGGAAATGACAAGGACGGCAAGGTCACTTACGGCGAAAATGAGCCGGTTGTCGTTTTGGACTATGAAACGATTACGACGGGTACCGCTGATGTCGACCAGATAACGACTTATAATTTTGTTTTGAAAAACAATATCCGCTTTTCAAACGGGTCTTTGCTGACAATAAAGGACGTATTATTTAATCTATATGTTTACCTAGACCCTGTATATACCGGCTCAAGCACGATTTATTCTACGGACATTGTCGGATTAAAGGAATACCGTACACAAGAGTCTACGGAAAACGAGCAGGACAGCTTCAAGGAGCAGTTTGAGGTTATTGCAGAAACCCGAATTGAATATTTACTTCAGGCGGCGGACGAAATCTTTGAGGCGAATAAGGATAGGACTTTAAATGCTTCTCAGTTTAAGGAGGAGCTAAAGGGCTATGAAAGCCTTGGCGGCGGATATGAAACGGTAGTTAAGGATTACGACAAGGCAGTAGAGCTTTTCGAGGAGGAACTGAATACCGACTATACGAATGCGATGGATTCTTATAGCGATATTACTTTTACCTCCGAAAGCGGTCAGCTGTTTAAAAATTTATTTACGACCGATGTTGAAGCATTCCTATATAACGAGGGATATATCAGCTTTAATAAGAAGGAAGGAAAGCTGGAGTCAGCCTTGACCCGGAATCCGTCCGAATTAAAGACATGGAGCAAGGAAAAGGCGATTGAAACTATTATCAATGATAAAATTCCGAATGATATTTCCGAAATAATTTCCTATTGGAATACGGGTATTTCTTTGACAGATTATTTGGTAAACGAAGCGATTGAGGAGCATTTCCAGAATATAACCGATAGAGAATTCCCGAATATTTCCGGCATTACCTTTGCCAATAAGGATACCGCCGTCACTGTAAACGGAAACAGCTATGCGGCTCCGAAATATAACGCGGACGGAAGCATCAGCAATAATACGAATGAGGTATTATCTATTAAGATTCATGATATCGACCCGAAGGCTATCTGGAACTTTGCCTTCTCTGTGGCACCGATGTATTATTACTCCGATGAGGAGCATATTGCCAAATTTGATTTTGTTTCCAATTTCGGCGTAGAATATTCCTCTCAAACCTTTATGAACGAGGTTGTTAAGTCACCGGATAAGATAGGAGTACCGGTTGGAGCCGGTCCTTATCAGGCCAGCAAGGCGTCCGGCGGAACGCAAAATATCACGGCAGGAGATTTCTACGACAAGGGCGTTATTTACTTTGAAAGAAATGAATATTACCTTATGGGGGCTCCGAAGATTAAGAAGCTGCGTTTGCAGGTTGTAGCTCAGAACAGAATGCTAGACGCTTTATACAACAAAGAAATTGATTTTGTCGAGCCGAACGCCAAGCCGGAAACCATTGCGGAGCTGAACGCTAAAAAGGACAGCGGTATCGGCAATACCTCTATCCAGACCTCCGGCTACGGATATATCGGAATCAATGCCGGCAAGGTGCCGGATATGGCAGTAAGACAGGCGATTATGCATTCCATTGATACCTCTGAATGTGTAAATTACTATAAGAATACAGCACAGGCGATTTATCGTCCGATGTCTAAATCCAGCTGGGCATACCCGAAGGGGGCAACACCGTATTATCCATATATCGGCGACAGTGTTCCTGCGGATTTAAGCGTAGTTAATCCGGCATACCGGGAATATATTATTAAACTGGGTAAAAGCTCCGGAGATAAACTGTCCGAGGCAGAACAGCAGAGCTTTATCCGAGAATTGGTAGAGGGCTGCGGATATACGCTTGGCGGCAACGGCGTTTATACTAAGGGAACTCAGTCCTTAAAATATACGTTTACGATTGCCGGCGAGGAAACGGACCATCCGGCATGGCAGGCAATGTATCATGCGGGAGAAATTCTGAATCAGGTAGGCTTCCAGATTACGGTGACTACCGACGCCAACGCCCTGAAGAAGCTTGCTTCCGGTGCTTTGACCGTTTGGGCTGCGGCTTGGGGAAGCACGATTGACCCGGATATGTATCAGGTATATCATAAGGATTCTAACGCTACCTCCGTTTTGAACTGGGGTTATAAGCAGATTAAGCAGAATAACGGCGGCAAGTATGATACGGAGCTTGCACTGGTAGAGGAGCTTTCTGATTTAATTGATTTGGGAAGAAAGACCAATGATGAGGCAAAGCGGGCAAGAATCTATGCCGAGGCTTTGGATATTGTTATGCAGCTGGCGATTGAGCTTCCGACCTATCAAAGAGATGATTTGTTTGCTTACAATACAGATAAAATTGATGAAAGTACGCTTACTCCGGAAAGTGAGCTTTCTCCGTACAATGGTCTGACGAGTGATTTGTGGTCTATTTCTTTAAATGTAGAACGCTAGAAAGGATAAGAAGAGGGCTATGCTGAAAATAGCCCTTTTTAGGGAGAAGAAATGATAAAATATATATTAAAAAGGCTTTTCATATCTATATTTGTCCTTTTCGGCGTTTCAATTATAATTTATACCTTGGTGCGGCTGATGCCGAATGATTATGTAGATAATAAGTTTGCTTCCCAGCTGCAATCGGGTACGATTACCGAGGCCGATATACTGGCGTTTAAAAACCTTTACGGTATTGGCGACAAGAGCTTCAAGGGAATTATCGGCGGCTATTTCCGCTGGCTGGGAAATCTGTGTCAGGGCGAGCTGGGGTATTCCTTTAAATACGAAAAGCCGGTTGCGACCGTGATTGCCGATAATATGTGGATTTCCTTTGCCATAGCGGCAATCGCTACCGTTCTGCAGTTTTTAATCGCTATTCCTTTAGGAGTTTCCAGTGCGACTCATCAATATTCCGTAAGGGATTACACGGTGACGGTACTGACTATGATTGGCATATCCCTTCCGACCTATTTCTTTGCGGCAATCGTCATTAAAATTTTTTCCGTCGATTTGGGTTGGTTTCCGTCTAACGGATTAATTAATGCCAGTGCGACCTATCCGGAAACCTTTGCCGGCTGGTGGCAGAAGCTGGGAGATATGGCTCATCATTTGGTTTTACCGATATTCGTAACGGTACTATTGTCTATCGGCGGTTTAATGCGGTACACCAGAACAAATACGCTGGAGGTACTGAGTGCCGATTATATCCGTACGGCACGGGCTAAGGGATTGTCCGAAAGCAAGGTAATCTATAAGCACGCCTTCCGAAATACAATGATTCCCTTAGTCACGCTCTTAGCCGGAATACTGCCGTCTTTATTCGGAGGTATGATGATTACAGAGCAGGTATTTGGAATTGACGGTATCGGTAGGCTGGCATACAATGCTTTAAAGGACGGCGATGTGCCGTTTGTTATGGGGTACAATATGTTTCTTGCCGTCCTTACGGTTATCGGAACCTTGTTTTCGGATATCATGTATTCGGTTGTAGACCCTAGAGTTAAGCTGGGAAAGTAGGTGGGGATTATGGAAGATACAGAAAAGTTAAACAATGCCTCTGTTTCTGAGGAGGCAGAGGAAACCTATAAAGAAATGAGCCCGATGCGGCTGATTCTGCGGAGATTCTTTAGAAGCAAGCTTTCGATTGTAGGATTGCTTCTCATAATATTTTTGTTTTTATTTTCCTTTTTCGGACCTTTAATTTATAGCCGGTGGGGAGAAACCGAGGTTGACCGGACTGAGGTCGTTGAGGTTATTGAGATTCCCTATACCTATATTGATGCCGACGGCAATGAATTGGAAATAATCCAGCAGATTGAAATTATAAAAAAAATAAACGATAAGGCAAAGCCGAGCCTAGACCATTTTTTAGGAACGGATGAAAAGGGAATGGATGTTTTTACCCGGCTGATGTACGGCGGAAGAATTTCTCTTACTATCGGCTTTATCGTAGTTATTTTGGAAACGGTGCTGGGAATTCTTTTGGGTGGTCTTGCCGGCTATTTTGGCGGCTGGGTCGACCAGCTGATTATGCGGATTGTCGATATATTCAACTGTATTCCAACTCTGCCGATTCTGCTGATTGCTTCGGCGGTACTGGATTCTTTACAAATCGGAGCTAGTGTCAGAATCTATTATTTAATGGTAATTATAACGATATTCGGCTGGAGCGGCTGTGCCCGAATGGTCCGCGGTCAGATTTTAAGTCTGCGGGAGCAGGAGTATATTACTGCAACCGAGGTTATGGGGCTTCCGACATGGCGGAAAATATTTAAGCATTTAATTCCGAATGTTATGCCGCAGCTGATTGTATCTATGACGCTGGGCTTGGGAAGCGTTATTCTTTACGAGTCAACCCTGAGCTATCTGGGACTTGGCGTACAGGTGCCTTATGCGGCATGGGGAACCATGATTGCAAGCTCTAATGACCCGGTAATTCTTTCCTATTACATGAATATGTGGCTTCCGGCAGGCATTATGATTGTCCTTGCGGTTTTAGGCTTTAATTTCGTCGGGGACGGCTTAAGAGATGCGATGGACCCGAAGGCAAAGAAGTAGGTGGAGCGTATGGAAAAGAAGAAAAAAGGATACCTGACCCTAAAGGAAAGCCGCAGGATTATCAAGTATAATATTCGGCAGATGAAGTTTTATGAAAAGCAGAAAAAGAAAAAACTTCCCCTTTCCGCTTATACGGCGACCATGAAGAACGCAGACAATGTTATTGAAATTGATAATCTGCAAACCTGCTTCTTCACGGATACCGGAACGGTAAAATCCGTAAACGGAGTATCGTTTAATATTCCAAAGAATAAAATCGTCGGGGTCGTCGGCGAGTCCGGCTGCGGAAAAAGCGTCACGTCGCTGTCGATAATGCAGTTGGTTCAGGCTCCGCAGGGACAAATTACCGGCGGCTCCATTCGGTTTAATACGGATGAATTAGGCTTTGATTCTTCCGGAAACAAGCTGGCGTACGATATAGCGAAAATGCCGATGAAGCAGATGTATAATGTCCGGGGCAAGGATATTACAATGATATTTCAGGAGCCGATGACCTCTTTAAATCCGGTATTTACAATCGGGTATCAGCTGGACGAGGTTATGTTTGTGCATTATCCGCGGACGACGAAGGAAAAGGCAAAGGAGCATAGTATTGAGCTGTTGAATCAGGTCGGAATCTCAATGCCGGAGAGAGTTTATAAATCCTATCCGCATGAGCTTTCCGGAGGAATGCGGCAAAGGGTTATGATTGCCATGGCACTTGCCGGCAATCCGAAGCTGATTATTGCCGATGAGCCGACTACTGCCTTGGATGTGACGATTCAAGCCCAAATTTTAGAGCTTTTAAAAGAAATTCAGAAAAAAACAGGCTGTTCCATTATGCTGATTACACATGATTTAGGCGTAATTGCCGAAATGGCTGACGAGGTGGTTGTCATGTATGCCGGCAGGGTAATCGAGAAGGGTACGGTCAGAGAAATCTTTAATCATCCTCTGCACCCGTATACGATAGGCTTACAAAAAAGCAAGCCGCTGATTACCTCCGATACGGATAAGCCGCTTTATTCTATCCCGGGACAGGTGCCTAACCCAATTAATCTGCCGAACACGTGCTTTTTCAAAAGCCGCTGCCAGCAGTGTATTAAAAAGTGTCAGGGTCAATATCCAAAGGAAATTCAGATAACGGATACGCATTATGTTTCCTGTTATTTATACGAGGAGGAGAAAGCCGATGCCGAATGAAAACTTAAAACAGCCGCATAAGCTATTGGAAATAAAGCATTTAAAAAAGTATTTTCCGCTTCAAACAAATCTATTGGGTAAGCCCAGAGCCTATCTTAAGGCTGTGGACGATATTTCCTTTGACCTTTCGGCAGGAAAAACCATCGGTATCGTCGGCGAATCCGGCTGTGGGAAAACGACGCTGGGACGGACGATATTGAGGCTTTATCAGCTGACCGGAGGCAAAATCATTTATTACGGGCGGAATATTGATGAATTTCTGCCGAAGTATTATATCCGGGACATTCGGGCAATCCCGAAGAAGCATAAGCAATATATTGCTTTAAAGAATCGAATTCTTTGGCAAATCTCGCAATGTGATGAACTGGATACCGGCAGGCAGCTGGCTGAAAAACTGCCTGCGGGCAGCTATTCTCTGGCATTGTTAGAGGCTGCGGCTAAGGAGGTAGAAAAGCTTGCCGGCAACGGGGCTGAGAAAAAATTCAAGCCTCTTCAGCAAAATCTTATGAAATTGCGGGAGCTTTTAGAGGAAACTGCTTCAACAACCGGCGGTTTATTCCTGTTTGATGAAGCAAAGCAGATTAAGAAAAATCTTTTAGACAAGCATAAAGAGGACAAAAGACTTCTTAAGCTCACAGAAGTTAAGACCCAGAATGAAGAAAAAATCAAAAATCTTGATAATGAGTATCCACAAAGGCTTGAAAAGCTTCAGCAGCAGATTACAGCCTTAACCCAGACCATTGTCAGCGAGCGATTGAAATCCCTAGACAGTGAAAAGCAGGCTAATGAATTGTTTCAGAACTTAGTTGGGAAGCTGAATACGGAGGATTATACCGTAAGGGATTTAAAAACAAGTATACTGGAAATGGAAAGACTTGAGTTAAATCAAAACGCCAAGCCTAAGAAGGAGCTTCAAAAAGAAATCGTATCTCTATTAGAGATATTGGAGGAGCGGGCGGAGGCTTCTGAGGATTCCATGGAATATATTCAGCAGAAAAAGAAGCTGTTCGGGCTTCATACCGATAAGGAATTAAAAAAACTTTTGAAGCAGCAGCTGAAGGATAAAGCGGCATACAGAAATCAAAAGCTATCCTGTCAAAAGAAGCTGGAGAAGCTTTATAAAGAAATCGCGGAATTATCGGAGGTTCCGGCTTCCGAAGCCTTGGAAGCTTTAGAGGAAAAGCGAAAAGCTAATCCGTTGGTTCAGGAGCTTTCCGGAAAGCAGGAATCCGGATTGGATTTGACAAGGCTGACAGCCAGAGAAATGCGTTCCTTAAGACAGGAAATTCAGCTTATTTTTCAGGACCCGTATTCCAGTTTGCCACCGAGAATGACGATAGGAGCTATCATCGGCGAGGCAGTCAAGGTGCATAAAATTGTTCCGAAGAGCGAAATACACGATTATGTTCATTCGATTATGAAAAAATGCGGTCTTCAACCGCAGTATTACGACCGGTATCCTCATGAATTTTCCGGCGGACAGCGGCAGAGGATTTGTATTGCCCGGGCTTTGGCGGTAAATCCGAAGCTAGTAATCTGTGATGAACCCGTCAGTGCCTTAGATGTATCTATTCAGGCTCAAATCATCAATTTATTGAAGGATTTACAGAAGGATATGGGACTTACCTATATTTTCATTTCTCATGATTTATCGGTTGTAAAATATATAACAGACGATATTTTGGTTATGTATTTAGGCAATACGATGGAAAAGGGAGAAACCGAGGCAATATTTAAAAATCCGCTGCACCCCTATACACAGGCTTTGTTTTCCGCTGTTCCGGTGCCGAATCCAGACGAAAAAATGAATCGTATTATCCTAAAGGGAGATATACCGTCCCCGGCAAATCCGCCAAAGGGCTGTAAATTTCATACCCGATGCGTTCATTGCATGAGTGCCTGCCGCCTTGAAACGCCTAAATTTACAGAGGTGGAAAAAGGGCATTATGTAGCCTGTCATTTATACCAGCCGGAAATTCTTTCCCATATGGAAAAATACGATAGACTGGCAGAACAGCAGGATAAGGAAGAAGAGGAACTTTCCAAGAACAAAGGCTTGAAAAAAATAAAACGAAAAGGAAAGGAAAGCCATGAGGAAGAAACAGAAGTATGTTGACGATGGTCATACCATCTATAATATGGATATTGAGGGCTTTAAATGGCATGATAAGAAGCAGAAGCAAAGCAGACAGCTGAATCTATCGAAAAGGGAACGCTTTGCGATGACAAGGGCGGCTTTTACCGTTTATCTGCCAAGAGTTCTTATATTATTGCTGTCCTTTTCTCTTGCGGTTGTACTTTTGTATTTTTGGCTGAAATAAGAAGCTAAACAAGGCATGGATAAATTCCATGCCGATTTTTTATATAAAGAAAAAGCCTGCATTTTTGCAGACCCTTCCGAAGTTTTTGAAATTATGAACGGTTGTAGAATTCGACAATCAGCTGTTCTTTGATTTCAGGTAAGAATTCATCTCTTTCCGGAGTTCTTACAAAGGTACCAACCATAGTGGTTTCATCATAAGAAACATATTCCGGACGAACTAATTTAGCCTCTAACGCTGCCTTGACAACAGCCAATCCCTTAGAGGTTTCCTTCATAGCAATCGTCTGACCCGGCTTAACACGGTAAGAAGGAATATCTACCTTTTTGCCGTCAACTACAACATGACCATGGTTTACCAGCTGACGAGCCTGAGCTCTGGTAGCGGCAAAGCCAAGACGGTATACCAAATTGTCTAAACGGCTCTCTAAAAGCTTAAGGAAGTTAACACCTGTTTTCCCTTCCAGCTTAGATGCCTCATTAAATGTTTTAACGAACTGCTTTTCAGATACACCATAAGTGAATCTAACCTTTTGCTTCTCTTGAAGCTGCATAGCGTATTCCTTTAATTTTGCACGCTTTGCACCATGCTGACCCGGAGCATATTTTCTCTTGATAAGCTCCTTTCCCGTTTCGCTGACAGAATAGCCTAACCGACGGGAAACCTTCCAGCTTGAACCTGTGAATCTTGACATTTTATGTCCTCCTATGAATATAATTTATGGGAGTAAATTGTCCGGCTCATAGGCTTAGGATATCTCAAATTGAATGTTCACCATCAAGCAGCGAAGGTTACTAGTTAAACAAATTAGCTTTGAGATATTGACTAAGGCATTTGAGCTGCTGCTTTTTACCCATGCTTATCAATTATAGCAAATCCCTTAGGATATGTCAATTATAAATTCACAGATTCTAAAGCATTTTCAATGATTTTTACGGCTTTTTCTAAATAAATTCTATCCGCTTCCGCAAAGCGGCAAAGTAGGGGAGAATCAATATCCAAAAGTCCGTAGAACGCTTTATTCCTAAATATCGGAATACAGATTTCACTTTTAGAAGCAGAATCACAGGCGATATGTCCGGGAAATTCCTCTACATTATTTACGACGATTGTGCTTTTCCGCATGGCAGCCGTTCCGCATACGCCTCTATTTAGCGGAATTACCGTACACGCCGGTTTGCCTTGAAAGGGACCCAAGATAAGGAAATTGTCCTTCAATAGATAAAAGCCTACCCAGTTTATATCATGAATATGCATATTCATTAGAGAAGAGGCATTACTTAAAATGGAAATATCATATTCTATTCCTTCTAAAAGTCTTTCTAGCTCGGCAAGAAGCTGCTTATAGTTTGTTTCACTCATTTTATCCTTCACCTCTTGTATTATATCCTTAAAATATAAGGATTGCAAATCATATAATTTCCGGAAATTACAAACTTTTTGTCGGAATGGCTTGACAATATAATGAATCGAGGTATAATATTTATAGTTAGTTAAATCTAACTTTTTAAGATTGAGCTTAGGTTAGCAAAAACTAACCTAAAAGGAGGATAGGATATGCCTTTAATTATTGCACCTTTAAATCAGGAGCTTACGGTGATTAAGATTTTAGCAGATGATAAGGTAAAAAAGCATCTGGAATCCTTAGGCATTACGATTAATTCTAAAATTACCTTGCTGAATCAAAGTAATGGAAGTGTTATTTGTAAGGTTAAAGAGGGAAGATTGGCACTGGATAAAAACATAGCTGTAAAAATTGTAGTTGCTTAGGAAAGGAAGGGAAATATACTATGATGAAAAAGCTGAGTGAGCTTTCGGTAGGAAGCCGTGGAGTTATCAAAAATATTTTAGGGGAAGGCAAGGTAAGACGGAGAATGCTGGATATGGGCGTCACTCCGGGAGCCGAGGTTTATTTAAGAAAAAAAGCCCCGCTTGGCGACCCGATTGAGGTGACGATTCGCGGCTATGAGCTGACCCTTAGAAAGGTAGAGGCTAATTTAGTCATTATGGAAGTGGAGGAGAGTAAATAATGAAGCATTTTGCGTTAGCGGGAAATCCGAACTGTGGTAAGACCACATTGTTTAATTCCCTAACGGGTTCAACGGCTCATGTAGGAAACTGGCCGGGTGTGACCGTAGATAAAAAGGAGGGCGTATATAAGAAGTGCAAGGAGCCGATTTCTATCGTCGATTTGCCGGGTATTTATTCCCTATCTCCTTATACGCCGGAGGAAGTAATCTCCCGTAATTTTATTTTGGAGGAAAAGCCGGACTGCGTTATCAATATTGTTGACGCAACAAATCTGGAAAGAAACTTATATTTGACAACACAGCTTTTAGAAATAGATGTTCCGGTTGTCATCGCTTTGAATATGATAGACCTAGTGAAGAAAAGCGGAGATAAGCTGGACCCTTCACTGATTGAAAAGAAACTGGGTGTTCCGGTTGTCTGCATATCTGCGGCAAAGGAAGAAAACTTAGATGCTTTAATGGATACCGCTTATAATGAAAGCCTAAAGAAAAGAAGCGGAAGCACGGTTTTGGAGTCTGGAGCATTATCTCATTTGATTACGGACTGCAAGGCGGCATTTACCGGTCTTGAAATCGAAAATCCATTGTTCCACGCTATTAAGCTGGTGGAAAATGATGAAATTGAGGTTGGAGCTCATAAGGATTTGGTAAAAATAGTCGATGAGTTTAAAAAGACCTTCTCCGATGATACCTTTGGCAGTGACCTAGAGGCGATTGTGGCTGACGGAAGGTATCAGTTTATCGCCAAGAATTTGTCACAGGCTAAGACAAAAAATGAAAAGGCTCCGAAGGAAAAACTGACAAAATCAGATAAGATTGACCGGGTTTTGACTAACCGCTGGGCTGGTATTCCGATTTTCCTTGTTATTTTGTTCTTAATTTTCCATTTAACCTTCTCTGCCAATTTATTCTATTTCGGCGGATTGTTTAAGGATGTCAGTCCAAGCTTTGAAGGCTCAATCTTTGAAGGTTTGCTTTGGACGGCAGACGGAATTAACTCTCCGGGTGTAATTTTACAGAGCTTTGTTATCAATATCACCGACTGGCTGACCTCTGTGGTTGCCGGCTGGCTAGAGAGTGCTCCGGGGTGGGTTTCTGGATTTGTTTGCGACGGTATACTGGGCGGTTTATTCTCCGTATTATCCTTCGTACCGCAGATTTTGTTATTGTTCCTATTCTTCTCCCTATTGGAGGATACCGGATATATGGCCCGTGTAGCGTTTATTCTCGACCGTATCTTCCGGAAATTCGGGTTATCCGGACGTGCCTTTATGCCGATGATTATGGGCTTTGGCTGCTCCATTCCCGCAATGATTAACACGAGGACCTTGGCAGACCAAAATGAAAGAACAGCGACTGTCCGCGTTATTCCGTTCTTCTCATGCGGAGCCAAGCTCCCGATATTGACGGCGATTGCCGGAGGTATCTGTGAAATCTTCGGCTTCCCGAATGTGGACTTAATTACCTACTCTATGTATCTAATCGGTATTATTACAGCGATTGTTGCGGTAATTATTATGCGTAATACGACAATGCGTGGGGCTGTTCCGCCATTTATTATGGAGCTTCCAAACTATCATAGACCGCAGTTTAAGTCCTTGATGATACATTTGTGGGATAAACTGAAGCATTTTATTAAAAAAGCATTTACGATTATCTTGGTTTCTACGATTTTAATTTGGTTTTTATCTCATTTCTCATGGAATTGGTCTTTCCTTGAAGACGAGGCAATGGACCAATCAATTCTGGCAGGAATCGGTCAGCTGTTTACACCGCTGTTTACGCCGCTTGGCTTCGGTTCTCAGCTGTCCTATAAGTTTAGCTGGATATTCGTTGTTGCCGCTGTCACCGGCTTAATTGCCAAGGAAAATGTCATCGCTACCTTTGGTGCCCTTGCCGCTTGCATTGTCGGTACTATGATTGACATAGAGGAAGAAGGCGGAGATGTAGCTGCCGTAGTAGCTATGATTCAGGGAACCGGAATTACATGGCAGGCTTTAATTTCCTTCATAGTATTCAATATGACGACGATTCCTTGCTTTGCCGCTGTCGCTACTGCCAAGGGTGAATTAACTAAGAAGGAGTTCAGAGGCACAATCGTGTTCTGGCTTGTCACCTCTTATTTGGTTTCTATGATGGTATATCTTGTTCTTTCATGGTGGTGGACCTGCTTCATTTTCATTGCTTTGATTGTTGCCGCCGGTTTTGGTATTCATTATTTCAACCGGTATCGTGACAGCAAGGAGATTGCAAGAATATAATGCAGCCGATTGAAATTATCGTTATTGTTGCTGCCGTAGCTATTGTTGCCGGTGTGGTTGGCAGATATATCTATAAGAGGATTACACATCAGCCGACCGGAGAATGCAGCTGCTGTCAAAGCAGAATGAAGAAGAATTTTAAAAAGATTTCCAAAGAGCTGCAGTGCGAGTGCCGGAAAAATAAAGATTAAATTGAAATTAAAAAGATAGTAAAATCGTTTGGTTATATGCCAAGGATAAGATTTAGGGCTTAAATAGAAAGCCCTATTTTCTTTTTTGGGGGATTATGGTATAATTAAGCGGCTTTCTTTAGGAGGGATACAATGCTTTACAATCAAATTTTAGTCCGTTTTGGGGATTTAACGCTTAAAGGAAAAAATCAAACGATGTTTCTGCAATCCCTATACCGCCTTATGGCAGTTAAAATGGAGGGACTGGCAGTCAATATCGAAAATCAGCATGACCGGATTTTTATTCATTTGCAGCAGGAGGACCCCTCTAAGGTTATTGAAAGATTAAACTTGGTATCCGGTATATCCTCTTATTCTCTTGTCGTCCAGTGCAGTGATTCTCTGGAGGAGATTAAAAAAACATCTTTGGAACTGATGAAGGAGGTCGTGTCTAAGCTTTCTACCTTCAAGGTAAATACGAAGCGGGCAAATAAAAACTATCCTATGGATTCTATGGAAATTACCCGTCATGTTTCCGGCTATGTTTTGGCAAATCACCCGGATTTAAGGGTAGACGTTCATCATCCGGAAATTTCTTTGAATATTGAGCTTCGGCGGGGAACCTGCTATTTATATAACACGGAATACCGGGCATTAGGCGGTTATCCGGTTGGCGTGGCTGGAAAAGGTCTGCTGATGCTTTCAGGGGGAATTGATTCACCCGTAGCCGGCTTTTTAGCTATGAAGCAGGGGATTGAAATTGAATGCATTCATTTTGAGTCTACCCCGCTGACCTCTATTGAATCCGCTCAAAAGGTTGTAGACTTAGTAAAAAGGATGGCTAAATATGCCCCGAATAATAAAATTAATCTGCATATGGTTCCGTTTAAGGAAATTCATATGGCTCTTTTAAACCATGTGCCAGAAAGCTATAATATTACAATTATGAGAAGAATGATGTATAGAATTGCGGAAAAGCTGGCAATAAAAAGAAACTGTCTTTGTATCGTCAATGGTGAATCTGTGGGACAGGTAGCCTCTCAGACCTTGGGAAGCATGAATACCATTAATGCCGTAACGAATTATCCGGTACTGCGTCCGCTTTGTACCTATGATAAGCAGGATATTATTAAAATTTCTAAAAAAATCGACTGCTATGATTTGTCAATCAAGCCGTTTGAGGACTGCTGTACCGTATATGTGCCGAAGGCTCCGGCAACGGCACCGAAAATTGAGAAGGCGGAGCATTATGAAAAGAGCTTTCCTTACGAGGCTATGATTGAGGAGGCAGTCGAGCATACCAGCAGTATAGCGATTGATACAGACAGTACGCTCGATTTGACTATGCTGGGATTAGAAGTAAGAGAAGTCGTAAAAAATTTGTAAATTCCCGTATAATTTCACTGCAACAGGTTATCCTAAATACTGCAAGGAGGTGAAATTATGCCAAATAAGAACTCCAAAGCATCTGCAGCAAAGTCAACTTCTAATCAGGAGAATGGATCTATCGGTGGAAACATGACGAAAGAGGCTGTAGCTCGTGCAAAGAAAACAACAAACACTGAGGCTTTAAAGCAGGAGGTTGCTGAAGAATTAGGTATTACTCCGGGTGCAAACGCAACTGCTCAGGAAAATGGTCGTATCGGCGGCGAAATGACGAAGAAGCTTTATAATAAAGGTAAGAAATCTAACTAATTATAGTTAAAAATTGCTCTGCATACAAATGCAGGGCTTTTTTAGTTTTATTCTGTATTAAGTGCTTATTTTTTCCTCTTAAAAAAAATATTTTTAGAATTTTCAAGCTTTTTTTAAGAAATCAAGATTTTTTGTCTATTCATTTATATAGGAGGACAAAACAAATGGACGAAAATAAGTACAAGGTCGACTTCCCTGCAACCTATGACCCTATCTTCTATAATACCTTTGCCAATACCGAAGCCCTTGCCGAGTTAAGCTCCGAAATCATTCAAACCTCTTTCCTCCCTTCGGATATTATCCTTTCTTCCCAAAAAATAGCCCAAGGCATCAAATTCAAAGCCTCCAATTTCGATATCCGGTATTCTATGCTGGATAT
>ENA-UAOM01000039-UAOM01000039.1-human-gut-metagenome-genome-assembly--contig:-NODE-39-length-41185-cov-8.661221_pt1 | contig 41185 bp, 29 predicted proteins | sample MGYA00243468_ERZ654555 | MGnify/ENA primary metagenome ERZ654555 (study PRJEB26926, sample SAMN06164434) | human gut metagenome | biome: ENVO:00009003; feature: ENVO:2100002; material: ENVO:00002003... | reverse complement strand
GCTCATATATCAGCAAAGAATATTACTGATATATCAATTATAAAAATTTTTTTAACGTGAATATCCAAAAGGATTTGACAAATAAAAAAGCCGGAGAAATCCGACTATTTTCATCTTTATTAACTTTACTTGTCTATTTACGAATTAAACAAAGCGTATCCTCAGCATTGGTTGAAGAAGATACCTTGCTTTGAACGGAAATGATAATTCCGCTTTCATCAATGACATAGGTCGTTCTTACAATGCCCATATACTTTCTTCCATACATAGATTTTTCCTGATATACGCCATACATATCCAAAACCTCCGTTGATTCATCGCTTAATAGAATAAACGGAAGCTCATACTTATCCCGGAAATTCCTATGAGATTTCACACTGTCCTTAGATATTCCGATAATCACCGTATTTTCTTTTTTAAATTCCTCGTATAGTCTTTTAAATTCCAATGCCTGATTCGTACACCCCGACGTATTATCCTTTGGATAAAAATACAATACAACCCTTTGTCCCAAATAATCTGAAAGACGATGAACTTTTCCGTCGCTGTCCATCAATTCAAAATCCTTTGCCGGCTCGCCAACATTTAACATTTTACTTTCCTCCTCTAGCGGAACAGATATGTATACCGAATGATGCATTCTATTATATTTTTTCCGCTTTTTTCATATTCTGCTATCATTTTACCATAGAATACTAAGGTTTGTTCCGAGTATGTTGAAATTTCTCCTCTTAAATAGGTTTCATAGCTCGTATTTTGTATCGTATCCTCGCTAGTATATATACTTCTCATACGACTTGCTTCCTCAAAATGATTCTTTGAAAATTCATTCATCTGCTCGGTTTGAATCCGAATAATTTCCTCTTGAAGTGCCTTTCTGCGTTCGGATAAGACCGGCAGCTGTGACCGAATAGATACATAATGCTCGTAATCCGTACTTTCCTCCATATAGCCATATTTCATCGCCAACAGATTATATCCATTTTCTTCCGCCTGTTTCAAATCTTGAAGATAAGAAGCAACCAATTCTAAACTCCATGTATAATACTGTGCTTCTCTCATCAGTTTGAAATAAGAATAATTATCTTGGCAGGAAGCTCTTCCGCCAATGTTATCCAGCACGGTAAACATATTCCACTCTATATTTATGATTTCCTCAATGAAAGCTTTCTTTTTTGCATATTCCCGGATTTCCTGAATCAGCTCTTCCCGGTAATCCTCAACCACCTCACTATGGCGTGTCTTTATACAATTATAGTCCCACAAAGTCTGAATCAAAAACTCGGGAATTTCTTGAAATAATGAATCCAGACGGTTTTGACATATCGCCTCGGTAAAACGGATAAAGTTCGGATTTTCCATTTTTCTTAAGATAGGAATCCTTAGCTTATCATGGACCAAATAAACCCGATTGTAGATAAAGGCATACTCTATTATTTTATCCATTAAATGATGTCGTAGAAGCTCATAGGAAAGATTATCTCCCCTGCTTTTTACTCTTGTGAGATTATATGGTATATACTGACTGATTTCCAATGTTTTTAAAATAATGTTCGGTATAAAGCTATATTTCAAATCTTCCTTCAACTGTTCTCTGAGTTTAATAAACGAGGTGTTTTTTCCGTAAAAAATCTCGCCATTGGTTATCAAGGGTTTGGATTCCTCCGGAATCCTTGTTATATCCTCTACTCCCAGATAATTCCTTAAATACTCGGAAAACCGATGTACGCCATGCTTTGAAAGGCGGCTGATATAATACCTATTCCATTCCTGCGGCAGGGAAAGATATGCCGTTTGAATTTGGTTAAATTCCGCTTCGCTTATCGTATCCTCGGTAAGGATAATAAACCCCGGCTCAAAATCATGGTCTTCCGATAGGACATCGTCCATTCCGAAGCATTCGCTTCCCAACCCGAACAGTCCAATCGTCAGAGTAGCCTTTAGCTTTGCGTCAATCGCATCAAACAATTCCTTTTGATAAGCCTTGAAATAGGAATAGCTTAGCTTTAAGCCCTTGATATGCGGGGGAATCCCTAATATATCATACACCTCAAGCAATTCCTTCCATATCTGCTGATATTGAGTGTTTCTACCAACTGTTTTCAATAGCTTACAGCAAGCCTCTTCATAGAAATCCTTAGAAAGCTCATAGTTTTTTATGCCGTAATAATATTTCGCCCAACAAGCTGCATAGCCGCTGTAATGAAAATCCTCCGTATGACGCAGAAAAACGGGTTTTGCCTGTTCTAAGCACCGTTTTGCCTTGGGAAAATCGGATAAAGAAAGCCAATTCATAGCCATATTGACATAGGTTGTGGCAGTTTTGATTTCGTCCTGACTGCCAAGGGCAGAAAGAGCCTTATCTAAAAGCCGGATTGCCGTGCTATAATCCTCCAGTTCCTCATATACCAAGGCGTAATTGTTGTATAGTGCGGCAAGCTCCGCAGAACAGGCAAGACCATTTTCGTCATAAAGCCGGATAGCTTTATCAAAATACTTTCCGGCCTCAGAAAGCTTTCCGCCTGCCCGCATGGCATTTCCGATATTGATATAACAAATAAATAGACTGTCAGGCTCTATACTCAGCCTATCTATCAGCCGATTCAAAGACTCCGCGTACTTCATAGAAGCCTCAAAGTCCGATATATCCCGATAAAAGCCAATCAGCTCATTTAATACCGTAAGAATTAACCCGGTATTTTTGAAAGCGACTGCCGTTTCTAAATTCCGTTCTAAAAATTGCTTGGTTTCCTCGATATTATGCTTTTTAAAAACCAAGTCCAGTTCCTTAAAAAAATCTTCTTTCATAGCCACCTCTATAAAAAACTGCCATTATAGCGATAAACTACAATGACAGCTAAAATTATATTTTCTTTTCCTCCGAAATAAATTCATAAAGATGCAGGGCGTCCTCCTTTTTAACTGACGCCTCTAAGGATACAACCTTAACCTTTACAATCTTATTGCCAAATTCAATGGTAATTATATCTCCGACATTAACCTCCTTAGAAGGCTTTGCCGGCTTATCGTTGACATATACCCTTTCGTTTTCAGCAACCTCTTTCGCCAGCGTTCTGCGTTTAATCAGCCGCGAAATCTTAAGATACTTATCTAAACGCATTCTACTGCTCCTCAGCAGGGTTTTCCGGAGAGTTCTCCTGATTTTCTTCTTCCTTTATGCTTTCAATTACGGCAGGCTCTTCCTTGGCAGCCTCTTCCGCCGCCTTTTGCTTATCCTCATACCACTTTAGGCTGCCGGTTGCTTCTATTTCATCAATATCGGATTTTGTCAGAGTTTCCACCTTTACTAAGTAATAGGCAATTTTCTTTAATAAATCCATATTTTCCAGCAATACCTTCTTAGCACGGGCATAACAGGTTTCAATAATATTTCTGGTTTCCTTATCAATTTCCAAAGCAATCTGGTCGGAGAAGTTCTTATCCTTTAAATAATCCCTTCCTAAGAACACACTGCCGTTTGGCTGTTCGTACTGTACCGGTCCCAAATCAGACATACCGTATTCCGTAACCATAGCCCGGGCAATTTTAGTAGCCTGCTGAAAATCGTTAGAGGCTCCGGTAGATACCTCGTTAAAATTGATTTCCTCAGAAACACGCCCGCCCAAATAGCCGGTAATCCGGTCTAAAAGAGATTGCTTGGTTTCCAGATACTTTTCCTCCTCCGGAAGCATCAAAGCGTATCCGCCTGCCTGTCCACGGGGAATAATCGTCACCTTCTGAACGATATTCGCATTATCCAGCTTTAAGCCGATAACGGCGTGTCCTGCCTCATGATGAGCTATTAAATTCTTTTCCTCATCGGAAATCTTTCTGGACTTCTTTGCCGGTCCCATCATAACACGGTCAATCGCTTCATCAATATCCTGCGTATTGATTATCTTGCGGTTTTCTCTCGCCGCAAGAAGTGCCGCTTCATTCAAAAGATTTTCAATATCCGCACCGCTGAAGCCCGGAATCCGCTGAGCGATTTCTCCCAGCTTTACCGAAGGGTCCAAATGCTTATTTCTGGCATGAACCTTTAAAATTGCCTCTCTTCCGTTTACATCAGGATTGCTGATGGTAATCTGCCGGTCAAAACGACCCGGACGAAGCAGGGCAGGGTCCAATACGTCAGGACGGTTGGTCGCCGCCATTACGATGATTCCCAAATTACCGTTAAAGCCGTCCATTTCTACCAGCATTTGGTTCAGAGTTTGTTCGCGTTCGTCATGACCGCCGCCCATACCGGCACCACGCTGACGACCTACGGCATCAATTTCATCAATAAAAATGATACATGGGGCATTCTGCTTGGCAATCTTAAACATATCCCGCACACGGGAGGCTCCGACACCGACAAACATTTCCACAAAGTCTGAGCCAGAAATGGAGAAAAACGGAACACCAGCCTCACCGGCTACTGCCTTGGCAAGCAGGGTTTTACCGGTACCCGGAGGACCGAACAATAAAACGCCCTTCGGGATTCTCGCCCCGATTTCGTTGTATTTTCTTGGATTTTTCAAAAAATCAATAATTTCTACAAGCTCTTCCTTTTCCTCATCACAGCCGGCTACATCCTTAAAGGTGACCGTCTTTCCCCGGGCAAGCTGTGCCGTAGATTTTCCAAAATCAAACGCCTTGCTGTTGCCCTGTCCCCGCATTAGGAAAATGAATACGCCGACGACAATAACATAAGGAATCAAGCTGATTAAAAGACTTAGCCAGATATTTTCCGTTAATGTATTGACATTTAACTGAATCGTCGTATATTTTCCTTCAATATCAAGCAGCTGCTCTTTAAACATATTGACCGTAAATTTATATGCTTTTCCGTCCTGATTATAGGTACCCGTCACCTCATAAAGCTCATAGTTTGAGCCTCCTGCCGGCGTCACATTAATCTCTCCGGTTATATTTCCGCTTTCTACCTTCGCAGTAAAATCATCATAGGTCAGCTTCGTCGGACCTTGATTTGTTAAATTTCGAATCAGTAAAAACACACCAAGAATTACAAGAGCGACAACAATGAAAAACATAATATCGAATTTGCGTCTTGTCTGTTTTGGGTTGTTATTATTCTGCTGCATAAAATCCTCCTTATTTTGAGTATACTTCTTCCTTCAGAACACCGATATACGGGAGGTTGCGGTACTTTTCATTATAATCCAGTCCGTATCCGACAACAAATTCATTCGGAACCAATCCTCCGACATACGCAGGCGTAATATCCACTACTCTTCCCTCCGGCTTATCCAAAAGAACGCACAGCGTGACGCTTTTGGCACCGTTATTCAGCAATAGCTTCCTTACCGCATCTAATGTTCTGCCTGTATCCAAGATATCATCAACTAAAATTACGTCCTTTCCTTCTACCTCGGGCATTACGCTTTTTACAGCAACGCTTCCGGTAGAGGAAGTCCCGTCATAGGATGATACCTTCATATAATCTATCGTACAATCAATAGTAATATGCTTGACTAAATCAGACATAAACGGCATACAGCCCTTCAGCAGTCCTATAAACATAGGATTTTTACCAAGGAAATCCTTAGAAATTTTTAAGGCCAGCTCCTCAACTATTCCCTTGATTTTCTCTTCAGAAACGCTTATTTTTTTGATGTCATCATGCATACTGTATTTCCTCACAAACAAAATAAATATCTCCGCTGTTTTTTTGATTATAAACCTCCTTGGATTTAGCCAAATCATAAATCCACAGGATATTCCCCAATCTGTCCGTGATAACCGGAATTTCCTCCCGACGGTTTTTAGGTATCTTATCATCAATAAAAACACGACTTACCTTTTTATTTCCAATCTTCAGCGTTATATAATCTCCGTCGTTTTTAGACCGAATCACAAAAGGTAATTCCAGACTATTATAACATAGTTTAATGTATTTTGCATTATTTATAGGGATTTTTTTTGAAAAATAAAATTTGAATTTATCCCGATAAATCCCTGTTTCCTCCGGCGACACCGTAATCACCGCCGGATTTTGCCGGATTGCCTTTTCAGCATACGCCCTGCCGTATTCTCTTACGAAGCTATACCCCTTTTCCAGCATTATGGCTTTCGTTCCATTGTCTGATTCTAAAACAGCAAGCATATCCGCAAGTATTTTATTGCTTCTTCTTAAATCCAGCCGTTCTAAAAGCAGGGACAATATATCCTTTTGAACGGCAATATCCAAGGGACGGAAGCTATTCAAATCAATACTATTATTTGTTTGATTCAGATAATCTATACTCTGTTTCCGGATATATTGAAAGGCTTCCTTTACCTGTATAGAATACTGGCTGATTTTATTCGGCAAATCACCGCATTCCCGCTTTAAAAGCGGAATTACATAATGCCTCAGCCGGTTTCTTAAGAAATCATTTTCCGCATTGGAGGAATCCTCAAAATATACCAAGCTATGCTGATGAGCGTAGGCATAAAGCTCTGTTTTATCTACGCATAATAGCGGTCGGATAATCCGGTATTTGCCGTCTGTATTGCAGATGGATATACCGCCGTAGCCGTATAAATTGGAGCCTTCCATCAGCTTAATCAAAACCGTTTCAATTTGGTCGTCGAGATGATGTGCCGTCGCAATCGTATCCGTGTTGTATTTGCGGCACAGCTCTTTAAAAAAGGCATATCTCGCATAATGGGAATCATTATGAAAATTATCGTTTCCCGTATAATAATAATCCAAAAGCTCAAAAGGGATACCCAGCTCCCCCGCAAGCCTTTCCATTGCCAGCTGTTCCGTCTGGGACTCTGCCCTTTTATGATGATTGACATGGGCTAAAACCACAGAATAGCCCAATAGATGCAAAATATGCAGAAGGCATACCGAATCTACACCGCCGGACGTCGCACAAATCACCGGCTGACGGAGTATTAAATTATGTTTAGCAATAAAATCCGAAACCTTTTTTTCCATAGCATTCACCTTATACCATTCTATCATATTTTTACAAAATAGAAAAGGAGTATCCGAGGATACTCCCTAACCATAATTATTTTAAGCTTAGCTTGCCGTTGCTGAACGTCCATGTATTTTCCAAATCAAAGCCGATATTCTTTAAGAAGTTTTCCGTCACTTCCCAACGAATCAGCTCATTGGTTTCTTCATCTACATAGCTCATATCAAACAGAATGGATGTTGAATCAATCTGCGTTGAATAATACTCCGTCCATGTCCCCAGATTATTTTTACACTCATAAACGCCGTCTGCCGTAGAAACTGCACGTCCTACAATCGGATTCATATTCTTATGAGCATATTTCTGCTGGTCGTCCATATTCGTAATATCGTTAATATCCAGCTTGGTATTGTCATATACGAAGGATACATCTGCAAAACAGCCGTTGATGCTTACATATCCCTTACCATTATCGAAATCGCCGACAATACCTGCACCATACTGACCCTTGGAGGTAATGACGCCTCTGAAATAACAGTTGGTAATCTTTGTTGTATAGATGGTGTAATCATTCTTAGCTCTTCCCAGAATACCGCCCGTGTTGCCGCCGGCATCATTTCCGTCGCCGATATTGGCTACGACAGAACAGTTTGTCACCTCTAGGTAAATTACGCCGCCGCTGCTGTATAAATCAGAATTAATCTGAGCGTTGCCGATAATACCGCCGGCATACTTATTAGACGCAGAAATTACCTGATTTTCATCGTTAATTAATTCACAGTTGCTGATATAATTGTAATTTCCGGAAACCTGACCAATTAAAGCGGCTACACCCTCTTTACCCTTGGCACTGATATTCTTCATCCGGACATTGGAAACATATCCACCCTGAAGCTCACCGATAATGCCGACCTGCTTGCCGTCCGTTGAATTCGTATTGACAATGCTGATATTTTCAAAGTTTGTATTGATAATCGTACCGTTTTTAACCTTGAAGAAGATATTGATATTCTTTTTGCCGCTCGCCTCAATGCTGATGTTCTTGATTGTATGTCCGTCGCCATTGAATAATCCGGAGAACAGCTTTGCCGTAGAATCTGTTGGAACATTCCACTTAATGCTGCTGTAATCCAAATCCTTTGTCAGCTTGTAAATCGTCGTAGACTTCGCTGAGGTTGAGCCAATCTTGCCGGTAGAAGCCAGCTCGTTAAATTCAGCCTCCGTATTTACCTCAATAACATTTGTTTCAAAGCTATATACCTGAGATAGCTTAGACTTATTCTTATTCGCTACGACATAATAGCCATAATACTTAGAGCCTGCCAAATCTCCCGCAGTAAATGCCAAAGATACAGAATCAGCTTCAATCGCTATCTTTTGTACATTTTCATAAGCGATTAATTCCTCTGCGGTCAGTGTTAAAGGCGTTGCAGAATATACCGCATACATATCACCGTACAGGTTAGATAAATTGCCGCCTACGCTGAAGCCCTCGTCCGTTAAAGTTATGCTGGAAAGATTACCGTCCTCATCCTCCATAAAGTCGATATCGCAGTCCGGGTCCAAAATGTAAACATAATAGGATACAGAGGAGGTTTTATATTTTCCGTTAGAGCCCTTGTCATTTTCAATCTTAGAGGTTGCGGTTGCCGTCACCTTATATACGCCCGGAACGGCGGTATTTACGCCAATCTCATTAGAAACCGGATAGAAGGTAGAAGCCTTAGATTCCGCAAATTCATAGGTATATTTTATATCATACAGGCTTGCCGCCAATTCTCTCGTTCCGATTGCAGATATATCCAGCGGATAAACTCTCGGAGCTACATAGGTGCCGAACTTAGGAACCATAATAGAGGAAGCACCGGAATTTACCATTTCACCCATAGACTGGGAACGGGATTTAACAATCAGTTTAAAAGTCTTTTGCTTCGTCACATCGCCATAGGTTATGGTTGCCGTCAAGGTGACCTCCGTATCCTTATCCGGAGTATTTACCTCAGCAAATTTGAATATTGCATCAGAAACGGAAACCTTTTCTTCATTTTTAAAATAAATTACAGCTTCGTTGCTGGATTCCCAAGTAATATTACAGCCGTTGATAACTGCCGGAACCTCAAAATCTTGGAATACAGAATCCTCAGCACACAGTACCTCTGTCACGTTATATGCCGCCTGTACTCTTACCTCTGCGGCAGTCTTACAGCCGGAGAAATCCAATATATCATAATGCTCGTATTCCTCATAGCTGGACTTGGAAAGATTTGCACCTATCTGCTGTCCGTTGGCATAGGTCAGCAGGGTCGGGTCAACGACCTTCAGCAAATCACCTAAATTGACAGAGCCGTCCTCATTTCTTAGGGATTCATGATAGCTCAATAAATCTCTAAGCTTATCTACGCTCTCACAGCGGACATTCAAAGACGCCAGACTCGCAAAGGAACTGTCGGAAAGTCCCGTATAGGCTGTACCGGTTGAGAAAGCTATATCATTCGTCTTTGTCTTATAAACAGAAGCGTCCTCCGGAGCAGTAAAGGAAACATACTGCTCTTTGCCCTTGGCTGTATATCCGGTATTAAAAATACTGTATGCGGCACTTCCTCTGAATTTATCCTCATTATAGGTTAATTCTACGTCAGAAGCATCGTCCTCATTTACATCGGCAGAGAAGTTTTCCTGATTATTGATATAAGATAACAATCCGTAATAATTATTATAGCTGTTAGAGGAACCGCTGGTTCCGCGGGCCAAATCGAAATTATTAGACTTTCCGCCGTTCGTATCTCTTCCGCCGACCGTTCCGTCCTCATTCAGCTCGATACAGTTATTGAATGCCGTACAGTTGCGGATATCAATTACACCCGGATTGGAGTTATCGCCAAAGCCATGCAGCTTATTATTGAAGGCAATGCAGTTATTCAGCAAAACATCACCCTCCATTACGGAGCCGCCAAGCTTAAATCCAATACCGTCACCGTTCATTGTGTTGTAGGATTTATAGGTTGAGCCGTCCGTATCGTTTTTTCTATCAATTTGATACGGCAGATACCCGTTCTCAAAGGATACGCAGTTATATAGAATTACCGTTCCGATATTTCCGGAATCCTCTTTCGCATATAAATCCCAGCCGTCGTCAGAGTTTCTAAAGGCAATACAGCCGTCAAAAACATTTCCATAGCCAGCCGTCAGTTTACACGCAAAGCCGTCGGCATTTTCGCCTAAGGTTTCCGCATCATAATTGGCAAAAGACGTACAGTTTTTAATTAAATTATAGGAAGGCCACTCATTGATTGAGGTTTCGGATGAATATCCACGACCAAGCTGTAAGCCGGTATCGCGGTTATTATAGAACATACATTCCTCAATAATATTGTAGCTTCCGGCAACATACATACCATTATCGCCGGCACCGCAAATACTGATATTCTTAAAATGCCAGAAATCACCGTAAATCTGAATACCACGGTTTGTACCATCGAAGAACATTTCGGAAAAATCAAAAATTACGTCCTTATCATTTTTCGGCATAACCGTAATGTATTTATTCGGCTTTCCGCTTCTTGTAATCTGAATCCGGGAATTATACTTATAGGTACCGCCCTCTAATAAAATAGTTGAGCCCGGTTTGGCATTTACCAGTGCTACACCGAAAGAGGTTGGATTTCCCGCCGAATCTCCGGACGCCTCGGGATTGCCGTCAGGAGAACAATAAATAATATAGTCATACTTGGTATCGCTGCAGCTGGTAAGTGCTAAAGTTCCCAGTAAAACCAAGCCTAGGTATTTGAATATTTTTCTTATTTTCATAATTGCACCCCCACTTATGCTACTACGACCAATACAAAGCCGGAAAGCGTATATTCATAAGGATTGCCTTCCTTAGTGTTGACGCTTGTCGTATATTTGTAGGTCAGTGTATAAGTACCCGCAGTGTCGACTTTGACAACGCTGGCATCATATACCATATTGGTAAGTTCATTGGCAGTCAAGGTTTCCACCTTAGTTTCTACGGTGCTTTTTTGATAATGCTTAATAAACATATCCGGAGAAACCGTAAACGCACTGCCCTTCGTCAGCTTTATAATTGAATTTTCCGGCTCAATTCCCGCCAGATACTCCACATCTAAATCATCTAAATAGGAAGAGGTGACACGAATCGTATAGGATGTTTTCCGAATCGTCGTTCCTTCTCTGTATGTAATATTTACCGGATATGAGCCAATCTGCCCCATATCAATATCTTCTGTATCATAATAATATGTCGTGACATTTTCTGATGAAGAAAGAGTTTGATTGTTTTCATAGGTAATATAATTCGCCTTTACAATCAACCCCTCAGCCGTAAAATCATCCCCAACATAAAAATTCGTCTTGGCATTGGTCGTATCAGCAGTAATACTACTTAATACCTTATCGTTTGCAACCTGTACGTCCATATCTATATCCGGCTCTTGGGTTTTATCAATAACCTCAGAAGCTACATCAGCCTCTCCCGCACAGGAAGTTAAAGAAAAACCAAAAGCCAAAGCAAACGCACATAATCCAAACACTTTAAGCTTTTTCATAAAAATCCTCCTTTGTAAACGCTTTACACACTATTATAACAAGAATATTGATTTTAGTCAACAAATGAAACCAAATCTTATCTTGAAAAAAGGGGGTGTAATCAAAAAGTGCTATGCCTCTAATAACAGCATAGCACTTTTTAATCAATTTAATTTATTTTTTAGATAACAGACATTTCATATACATACATACCGCCAGTTGAAACTCCGATATAATATGTATTTGTTTGTCCCTCTACACCTAACGTAAATGAAATAGTAGTATTATTTCCTTCATTAAGTGGAGTAGCATCAGCAGAAGTTGCAACCGTAGCACCTTCTGAATCAAGAACTTTTAATAATCTATCAGCTGCAGAAGTTTTAACATTCATCGTAACTGTCACCACACCTGTCACAGTAATACCAATAGAACATTGATTTGTTTTAACGCCGCCCTTTAAGTTAACTCTTTGTGTACCACCGTCAATAGTAACCGGTTTGCTGGTATTACCAACTAAGGTAAAGAAATCGTTTGTACCAACGGTTATAGATGTTTCTGAGGTACCGGCAGTTAATTCGCTTGCTACAAATGAATAAGATTCAGAAGCATCCGGATTAGCTTCTACTACAACGTCATTGCCGATAACAATGGTATATTCTACCGGGTCAGAGGTGCTGTCCCACTGAACTTTAACCTTCGTATCTGAGGTAGCAGATACCTTAACCTGTACGGAAACGGAAACTGCGTCTGCGGCAACGTCAGCAACTACTGTATCATTTACCTTAACGCCGCTTGCATCGGCAACCCAAGACGGCTTTGCGATAGAAACCGTCACATAATTGCCGTTCTTATCCGTATTATAAGCAATCGTACCTGCCGTATAAGTCAGGGTATTGCCTTCAACGGAAGCAGTTAAGCCGGCTTCGCTGGCATCGGAGATTGCACCATATACCGGAGCAGCCTCTAATGTAATATCTGCAAAAGCAATCGTATAGGTTTGTTCGTTGGCTGCGTCATTCCACTTAACGGTAATCGTCACTGCGGAAGCGTCTGCCGTAACCGGAAGATAAATCGTTTCTCCGCTGACTAAGCCACGGGTTGTACCGTCAATCGTATAGGTAGCACCCGTTGTGTCTACGCCGCTGGCAGCCGTAATCTTAAAGGCAACGGCATTTCCCGCAGTACCGGCAACAGCCGCATGATAATACTTAACCGCACCGGTAAAGGTGACCGTCTTTTTATCTTCACTAACGGTTGCCTGCGTATCTTCATTTGCATTGGCAATCTGTCCGTATTCTACGTCGGCAGCCGTAATCGGAGTCGGTAAATCAACAGAAACGCCATTCAAACTAATCTTGCCGTCAGCTACTGTAAACGCCTCTGTCGGAGCCGTAATTTCAATCGCCTCTACACCTAGGGACGGAATAGCTTCTCCCTGTAAATCGGCATTATCCTTAAACTCCAGAATAGCTCCTGTTTCATCGGCAAGAGCAGCCTTAACCTTCTTATCTACATACTTAATATTTTCAATTACCCAGTTATCACCGGTAGCCTTATTCTGTCCACACAATGTATTTGCCTTATATTCATTAAGACCTGTTTCAGAATTAGTTGCCGGGTCAGTTACGGAAATCGTACCTTCTAATAAAACAACATTCTTGATTTCAATCTTGTTGGCTGACTTTTGGTCGCCGACAACGGCACCGACATTTTTACGTCCGGAGATATTTCCTTTAAATACATATCCGTTCAATGTCAACGGATTTTCAGCCGTATTGTCAATCTGTCCGATTAAAACACCATTTCCCTGACCGGTAGTTGCGGCATCTGCCGTAATATTTCCTTCAATTAAAATATTTTCTGCATATACCTCGCCCGGCAATCTAGTTTCAGACGCACCGCCGACCGTCACAGCCTCACTCTTACGAACCTGTCCGATTAAACCACCGGAATATTTGCCAAAGGTAGCGTCCAGTCCTGTAATTGCAATATTTTTAAGATTAAATGTACCGTAAACCTTATTTACCAAGCCGGCACAGGTACCGCCGTTTACATCCGTACTTTCCAGCTTGTAGCCATTGATTGTGACATTTTCAATCGTATTGCTTCCGGTGCTGCTTGCAACCGCAAAGTTTCCGAACAATGACAAGCCCTTCATCTCGCTGGTTAAGGTTAGGTTTTCAAAGGTTAAATTCTTAATGGTAGCGTCATACAAGCCATTAAATAATCCGATACCGTCCTTTGAAGGGGTAATCGTCAGATTGGAAATCTTATGTCCCTGACCGTCTAATATACCGCTGAACGTCTTAGCGGATGCCGGTGCAAGAGCATGACCGCTCATATCAATATCCGCAGTTAAAGTATAGGTGACCTCCTCCTGCTCGGACATGAAATCCGTTTTCAGGAATTGCTCAAGCTGCTCCGCCGTACTGATTTTTGTCGGGTCATCGTCCTCAACCGGATTATCCGGCGTGTCCGGGTCCGTCGGTGTCGGGTCTACCGGCGTAGGGTCAACCGGTGTTGGGTCCACGGGCGTCGGGTCTACCGGTGTTGGGTCAACCGGTTCTTCCTCATTACCTCCGCAGGATGCTATACTTACGGTACCGGCTACCAATAAAAGCATAGCCAGACCTTTTCTAAGTCTTTTCATTTTCATAATAAACTTTCCTCCTTAATTTTTCTTCAGTCATTATGAACGATAAAGTAATCGTTTTCACATTTTATTATATCACGGTCTGTAAGCGTTTGTAAAGGCATAAAATATTTTATTTTTCCCCTAAAATAAGAATTTATACGATTCTTTTTGTAAAATTTATACAAAAAATCATTTCTTAAATTCGTAAAACGGAATCTTCAAATCCTTTTAAAATAATGCTATAATCAGCATAGATTAAGAAAGGGGACGGTATAATGACAGAACTTTTAGCCCCGGCAGGCTCCCTTGAGGCTCTTACCGCCGCAATTTCCAATGGTGCCGACGCCGTATATTTAGGCATGAACCGCTTCGGAGCCCGTGCCTATGCCGATAATTTCAGCCTAGAGGAACTACAAAACGCCATAGCATACGCTCACCTGCGGAACGTAAAAATATATGTGACAATGAATACCATCATATATGACGCCGAACTGGACGACGCCTATCGGCAGATTGACGAGCTGTATAAAATCGGTGCCGACGGCATTATCGTTCAGGATTTAGCTCTTTTCACCTACATTGTAAAGAACTATCCTAAAATGGAGGCTCACTGTTCTACCCAAATGGGAATTGACGACTTAGAGGGAACGCTTCTATTTAAATCCATGGGAGCAAAAAGAGTCGTTCTATCCCGAGAGGTTCCGGCAGAAAAAATAAAGCAAATCAAAGCCATAGCCAAAATTCCGGTGGAGGTCTTTATTCACGGAGCCTTGTGCGTTTCCTATTCCGGAAACTGTCTAATGTCCGGCTTAATCGGCTACCGCAGCGGAAACCGGGGGAGATGTGTAGGCTCCTGCCGGAAGCCGTACGAGCTGATAAATACAACGGAAAATAAAACAATATCCAAATCCTATATTCTTTCTATGAAGGATTTGAATACCATAGACAAAATAAACCAACTGAAATTTGCGGATTCCTTAAAAATCGAGGGCAGAATGAAAGAGCCGGCGTATGTAGCAAATGTCGTAGCTGCCTACCGCAAAGCCCTAGACAATACCTTAACCCAAGAGGATAGCTTTAATTTGCAGAAAACCTTCAACCGCACCTTTACCAAGGGCTATCTGTTTAAAGAGGACCGAGGACATATCGCAAACACGGAAAGACCAAATAATTTCGGGTATGAGATTGGAAAAGTGGCAAGAAAAACGAAAAAAGGCTATGAACTTCTTTTATCAAAGGAATTAAACCAGCACGACATCATCCGCATCGCCCACAATCAGGAGGATATCAGTCTGTGTGCCGCTAAAATCTATGACGCCAACGACAATTTGATTTCCTCTGCCAATAAATCTTGTTATATTCGCATTAAGGAGGAGCTGAGTCCCGGCGACATCGTCTATAAAACAAAGGATTATAAATTTAATCTGGCACTGGAGGACTCTTATCCGAAAGAATACAGACGCTTTGACTTAAATGTTTCCGTATACGGAGATACTGGCTCTATCCTAAGTATAACCTTGGAATGCGAACAAAAATCCGTCACAATCGAATCCGATTTTATCCTTGAGCCGGCAAGGAAGGCTCCTACAACCCAAGACCAGTTTTTTCGGCAGTTTAACCGGCTAAACGATACCGTTTACAGACTTGCCTCTTTGGATTATGTTGTAGGAAACGTATTTATTCCCTCTGCCAAAATCAATGAATTAAGACGGCAGGGCATTGACCTGCTGAATAAAAAAAGAACGGAGGGCAGAACAGCTTTAGCGATAAAGCAGCCGGTATATGAGCCGTTATTCTTCCCGGTAAAACAGCCAACTCTAGCCGTATATTGTATAACGGAGGAGCAGTACCGTGCCGCCAAGGAATTAAATATTTCCGAAATATACTACAAGGATAACATCATACGAAGAAATGAAACGAAATACCCGGAAAAAAGCGGCAGTCTTTTAATCGGCGGCTACGGCGGAATCTACGCCTATAAGGATACCAATTCCTTTATTACCGATTATTCCCTGAACGCCGTCAACTACAAAACGGTTTACCTTTTACACCGGTTGGGAGCAAAACGGGTCACTCTATCCTATGAAATGAATCAGGAGCAAATCAAGGGCTTAATTCAAAACTACTATGATACTATTGGCGGATACCCTTGTCTTGAGGTCATCGTCTATGGCAGAGCCCCGCTGATGTTTACCCATTACTGCCCGCTGAAAACAGCCGGTCAATGCGGCAAATGCAAGAAAAACGAGTATGTTTTAAAAGACGAATACGGAAGCTTTCCTATTTTATCCCATGAGGATTGTACGACCACCATTTTAAACGGAAAGGTCTTAAATCTTATCGACGATATTCAAAGTCTTTCTCATATCGACACCTTCCGCATTCAACTGACGAAGGAAACCTATGCTGAAGCCATAGAAATTATTCAAAGCTTTCAAAACAAGCTGAGTACGATGGAGCCTACCCGCCTATTTAATTCTCAAACGGATACGAGAGGTCACTTTAAAAGAGAAATTTTATAATATAGACTTTATGCTTTAAAACCAATGCGGACGAGGATATTTGCTTGTCTTTTTCCAAGAAAAACCCAGTGTTTGCCAAAAAAGCCTTGCCAATGAAGGAAGGCTTTTTTCTTTTACTCCATATCAAACAAGGATAACTGAGGATATTTTGATTTTAAATAGCTCCTTTGTACCCCTTGGATTATCGTATCCGTATCCTTTACCTCGCCCAAAAGAAGTGGAGATTGCGGATTATGCTTTTGATAATTCAGCATTGCCGCCTGTGGATTTTTATTGGCATAGCAATACTTACAGCCGTTAGGACAGGTATCGTACGCTCCGATGTCCCGGTTTTCAATACAATGACAGCCCTCCCGCATTCCTTTATGCTTTATATCCTTAAATTCACAATGGTTTGCCTTCCCCAGTTCCGATAAAACCGCACAGCCGGAAGAATGAATACCAAATTCAGAATAATCGCCGTTCGTTCCGCAGGTCTGAATCCTTATCCCGTAATGCTTCGCTGTTTTTCCCAAAAAATCAGCAATTTTTCTTTTATCGCTTTCCGTCATCGGAATAAGTTCAGGCATATTTATCGTCAGCTTTTTGTATAGCTCTACGAAACTGAAAATACATCGGTCAATATAGGGAGCCAGCTTTTCCGCCATATACGCAAAGGCTTTGGCATGAAGCTCTATTGTATATTTTGAAGTCAGAAGAACAGGGTCATACCGCCAAGCTACTCTATTTCTTCCAACGATAGCCGAAAGCCGCTTTAGAGTTTCGATACTTTCTAAAACGGAAGGAACTCCCGGCTCAATATCCTTGCCGTAGGGAGTTATCGTATAATAAAAATAAACAGGATATTTATCAGTAATTTCCCTAAGTCTAGGCAATATCGGAGCATAGTTTTTAGAACAAAATAAAACAAGGTCAATCTTGTCCGGCGTTAATTCATACCTCGTCACCTTATCCGGAAAAAGGGGATTGCGGGTCAAAACAAAACCCTCTTTAAATCGGTTTAAAAGCCATTCGGAATAATACTGTACCGTATCTGTTCTCGCACCTGTATTTAATATCATAATACCTCCCTCATTCTTTCATAAATTATCATTATTATAAATCCTTCGCTTTGTTCTGTCAAAGTGTCAGCCTATACAAGAAAAGCAATAAGCATTTTTTCGCCTATTGCCTGATTTCTAAAATTTTAAAATGAAAACGTATGGCACAGTTTACGATAAACATCGCAGGATACGATTTCCTCCGCTTTATCTATTTCCTCCTTCGTCGGAGCAAGCAGATACATTGTCGGTCCGCTTCCGCTTAAAAAGGGCTGAAGCCCTGCTTCCTTCAGCCGGCTGTATAGCTTCCTAAGCTCCGGGGATAAGGATAATGCCGGCTCCGTTAAATCATTAAAAATATTTTTCTTTACTGCATTGATATTCTTATTCTTTAATGCCGCCGTTAAATCCGCAAGCTGTTTTCTTCTGTCTAGTCCATGATATACATAGGACTGATAAACCGCCTTTGTCGATAATCCCGTACGGGGCTTAATTAACAATAGCTCTATCCTTGGTATATCAAAATTCAACGGGTGAACTATCTCGCCCCGATTCGTACATAACGCCGCCTTTTCCTCAATAAAAAAAGGAACATCGCTTCCCAGTCCGCAGGCAAGCTCCTTTAATTCGTCTATTCCGGCATGGATTCCAAACATGGTGTTTAACCCTCTCAGGGTTGCGGCAGCATCACTGCTCCCCCCAGCCAGTCCAGCCATCAGCGGGATATTTTTATTCAGCCTTATACATACCCCATTTTTAATTCCATACCTTTTTCTAAACGCCTCTGCCGCCCGAATACAGATATTTTCCTCGATATCATTATCCGCAACAACCACCGTATCTGCCGGCTCAAAGGATAATTCGTCATAAATATCAATGGGAACCATTACATTATTTACCGGGTGAAAGCCTTCTTTTTCCTCCATAACCTCTAGTGCCAAATTAATTTTTGCATAAGCCCTTTCCTGTACCATATATACTCCTTTTATTTCATCAATAGCCTCATTTTTCCATAGGTTTCTATTCCGCCGATACTGCCCTTTTTCATTTTAGAAAAATTATAAAGATTCTTTATTTCAATAATCTGATTCATCGGGGTAATCGCCGCCAAAATGCCGACAATCGCCGGGTCGTATGCTTCAATATTATTCCGGTCTATCGACGAAGCAAAATTCGCTCCGCCGGCAATCAAAGCCTCAAAATTGCTTCCGCACGCTCCGGCATAAATACAAATATCGTCCAAGGAATAATACTCTCTGATTTTTACAACCGCATTTAAAAAATGCACGGTATTTTTATAATTATTCAAATCCTTTAATCCTTTTTTATTATAGGAATCATGCCCGGTCAGAATAACAATATTCGGTCTTACCTTTTTGACATAGGAAATAATTCCCGAAGCCAAATCACTTTCCTTAACAACCATTCCATATGCATATATATTCAGGGATTTATATAAATTCAGACATTTATTCAGATAATTGGGGTCACTGTCTAAATGCAGAATCTTCCCCGTAATATGTCCGATATGGTTTTTATAGGATTCAATAATACTCTTCTGATAGTTCAAATCGTCGTCCTCATACCTAGATAGGGAGGAATCATCAATCAATTTTAAATCGCTGATGTCAGCATCAGCCACAAGCCTGACATATACCCCCTGCAAAATCGCCGTATTATCTACGATTTCATGTATGACGAAAACAATATCCAAATTATGAGATATTCTCGCTACGATATCTCCTTTTTTCATAGAATCACCATAGTAGTATATGAAGCAATAACCCAAGATACCCTACATTCCTTTTAATTTTTATTATTTTTTGAATTATGCTTATCTAAATAATCGCAAAGGTGAATAAAATCCATAAGCTCCAGCTCCTCACTTCTCGTGGTAAGCGGAATATGATATTCCGAAAGCATATTGAGAATCAATTCCTTATCATAAACCAAAGATAAATTATTCACCAGCGTCTTTCTTCTTTGAACGAAGCACTGCCGGATAAACTCAAAAAACAGCTTTTCATTTTGAGCCTGATATTTCTTATTTTCATACAAATCCAAACGGACAACCGCACTATCCACATTTGGTGCCGGAATAAACGCCGTTCGCGGTACCCGGCATACCCGCTTGGCTTCACACCGGTAGGCTATGGCAATACTTAATGCATTGTAATCCTTCGTCTGGGGACGACCGCAGATTCTGTCGGCAACCTCCAGCTGCATCATCATGACATATCTCTTGATTTTATCCGTTTTCGATAATAGCCCCAAGATAATCGGAGTCGTAATATAGTACGGCAAATTTGCCACAACATAGATATTTTGAAAGCCGGCAAGCCTTTCGGTAATATCCCGCTCAATATCCGCCTCTAAAATATCCTGATGAAGCACGTCAAAATTCTTGTAATTCTTTAAATTCTCCCTTAAAACCGGAATCAGCTCCGCATCTATTTCATAGCACAAAACATATCCGCTCGCCTGACAAAGCCGTTCAGTCAGACCTCCCAAGCCCGGTCCGATTTCAATTACTGCGGTATCCTTTGAAAGCTCCGCCGCGTCAATAATCGACGATAAAATATTCTGGTCGGTTAAAAAATTCTGCCCGTATTTCTTTTTTGCGTGCAGATTATGCTCGTTCATCGTTTTGCGGACAAAGCCGGCACTTCCTATCTTACCCTGCATAATAGCTCCTCAACCTCTTTTCGCGACAGCCCCAGCATATTCAGTCTTTTCAAAAAGGTTTTCCCGTTAGGCTCCCCAATATTTAATATATCGGAAATTTTATTTCTAAGCACCGCACTGTTCTGACTTCCGGTTAATCCCAAGACAAACAAATCCCTTTGCGTAATCGTCTGTTTTCCTCCATTGTCGCTTAACACCCGGCTCAGTGCCTCAATAATCGCATCAGAAGACGCGTGCTCTATGCCGACCTTTTTATGATTCCTGCTGATACAATCCTTTTTTCTTAAAAAGGCGTGCTTTGCCTCCGGAACAGCCTCGAAGATAATACTGCGGATTTTTTCTCCGGGTGAATCGGGGTCTGTAAATATAATAATCGTATTTTTCCTGCTTAATTCCTTGATACAGTCTATGGTGTCTTGGCTGATTTCCCTGCCGTTGGTAATAATACAGCTGGCATTCGGAAAAACAGCCTTGATTCTAGCCTCATCATGCATTCCCTCAACAACGATAATATCCATATTTATTCCTCAAAATAATAAATTCTTTCTACCTGCTTATAACTGGACTGCGTTAAACTCTTGATAATCGGCGAATACTTATCCAGTGATTTAACATCACCATTCGGCAATAATACCTTAATATCATTAATATCGCTTTTCTTGCTGTGCAGATAGGCAACTGCCGATACCTTGGATTCCTTATAGTAGTATCTGCCCTGTTCCGTATTATATCTTTGCTTAAGCTCAGTCAAAAACTCCAAGGACGGCTCATTTGCCAAATCGACAAACTGAAATAAATGCCGGTTTTGGAAGGCATTGGATAAGGTATATAGTATCTTGTCCTTAGATTTCGTCAGCTGCTTAATAAAGCCATTGACGTACGCATCATCTAAATCAATATAGGATTCAATATCGTCATTATCCCTTAAAACCTTTAAAAAGGAAGAAATCGACGCGTCTACGGGAATATTCTCCTGAATCAAATCCTTAATTCTACGATAAATTCCCTCTAAAATACACTCATATGCCCTTGCTGCCGGATGGTAATACACCTGAAAGTACATATGATACCGGCTCATTAAATAGGACTCTATCGAATGAACGCCGCTTGCCCGCACTAAAACCTTATTCCCTACAATTTTCATGCTTCTTAAAATCCGAAAATAATCAATATGCCCGTAGGCTGCCCCCGTAAAATAGGCATCTCTGGATAAATAGTCCATGCGGTCGACGTCCAGCTGTGAGGATACAAGAGCCTCAATCAGCGGAAATCTGCCGTTATGAGAAATAACGTCGGCAATATCGCACGCCAGCGTCGGACAAATTGAAAGAATCTGATGTACCTCCGTCGTTTCGCTGACAATCAGCTTAACGCTCATATCCTCATGTGACGCCTCCATAACGTGTTCAAAGGCGTGACTGTATGGACCATGCCCGATATCATGCAGGAGGCTGGAGCATAAAAAGACCAGCTTCTGGTATTCGGTCAGCTGATGAATCCCCTCCACATTCTGAATCACTAGATTCGCCATTTGATAGGCTCCCAGCGAATGTGTAAACCGGGAATGCTCCGCCGTCTGAAAAACCATAGCGACGCCGCTCAGCTGGCGAATCCTCCGAAGTCTTTGAATCTCTCTTGAATCAATCAAATCGCTGATTATTTTATAATCCACAGTAATATACCCGTATAACGGGTCACGAAAAACCTTAGTTCTTGGCAGTTTTGTAAACATATATCCTCATCCTTCAGCCGTATGAATTTAAAACCTATTTTGACAAATCCATTTTACCATTTAATGAAACAACTTTCAACTTTACTTTTTATATTATAAAAATTATAATATAATTAACTATGTTTGGAGGAAAACGTATGAAAAAGCTGAGATTTCTTTTTTTATTTTTTATTTTAACCGGAATATTCTTCACGCTGACCGCTTGTGTAAATCATGACGAGCCAGCAGCGGAGCCGGTAAAATATACTATTACCTATAACACGAATACTACACCCGCAGTCGTAAGTAAAAGCTATGAAGAAAACACCGTTTTAACGGAAAATCAAATTGATATTACCTTGGAAAAGGAAGGCTATACCAAGGAATACTGGTATCTGGATTCCTCATTTACTACCAAGGTAATCTTTCCCTATACGATTACGAAAAACGAAAGTTTTTATCTGAACTGGACGAAAAATAATGAGGAAGAAGGAACTTATACGGTTTCCTTTATGGACGGTAATACCCTTATCACCGAGGTACAAACCGTGAATTATCAAGTCAGCCAACCTCAAAATCCTCAAAAAACAGGCTATACCTTTGTAGGCTGGACGGATAAAGCCGGTACTGCGTTTGATTTTTCAAAGCCAATCACAGAGGATACGGAAATCTATGCGAAATACGAAATAATCCAGTTAAAGGTCGAATTTATGGACGGCACTAAGGTTTTAAGCACGGAAACCATTAATTACGGACAAACGGCAGCTATGCCTTCAGAAACACCGCAGAAGGACGGCTATATCTTCGAGAACTGGTATACGGATACCGAATATACAGATGTATTTGAATTTACAAGCAAAATCGTAGAAGATACGAAAATATACGCCAAATTCAATCAAATCATTGAAGGACAAATCAACATAACCAAATCCGGAGGCTACAACGAAGGAGCTTATGTAGAATTCAGCAAGCTGGCCGATGTAAGCCTAGAGAATTATGAGGTTTACTATAAAAAGGCTAATGCAGCTTCCGAAACCAAAATTGATTCCGAATTAATCCGCGAAGGGGGTACGTCTATCCGGGCAGATATTGTCGGACTGGCGGCAGGCACCTATGACATTACCGTTAAGGTTTCCGGTACGGATATGTCTAAAACCTTATCCGGCGTTGAGGTATACGAGGACGACCGCTCCGGCTATGCCCATTTCAATAATGCCTCCGGAATCGGAGCCTACAAAAACGACGGCACTTTAAAAAGCAATGCCGTAGTGGTATATGTAAACGACAGCAACAAGAATACAGTGACCGCTACCTTAGGCGGAAAGCAATATACCGGCTTAGTCAATATCATCAAGGCTTGCACCAAATCCTCCTATGTCTTGGATATCCGTATTCTGGGGGAAATCCAGACCACCCAGTGGAATGCTAAAACACATGGCACGGGAAACACCGCCGCCCGGCAGAATCAACTGGAGGAAACCTTTAATTATACCAATGATTCCTCCGGCTGGGACGAAAGCTCCTCCAGCAATTATTCTAAGCTTTCCGCCGAGCAAATTATCGCCAAGGGCATAAATTCTATGTCTAATGACGAAGCAAAAGGAATCACCATGCTGGAGGGCTTAACCAGCAATGTTCTAAGAAACAAAAAAGCGACCAGCAACGGATATGAATACGATTCCTACTGGAATATGCTGGACGTATCCGGAGCCTACAATATAACGATTGAGGGTATCGGTACCGACGCCGCAATCTTCCAGTGGGGCTTTGCGTTTAAGAAATGCAACAGCATTGAGATAAAGAATATCTACTTCCATGATTATACCGAGGATGCCGTCGGCTTTGAGGGAGCCAGCAATTCCGATACCGATTACGGCAATTACTGGATTCACAACTGTACCTTTGATATCGGCGTCAACAACTGGGACGTATGCTATGAAGCAGACAAGGGTGACGGCGACGGCTCTACGGACTTAAAATATTGTCATAATGTCACTGTAAGCTACTGCCAGTACAATAAGACGCATAAAACCAATCTGATTGGCTCCAGCGATTCAGCATTGCAGTACAATATCACACTGCACCATAATTACTACAATGAATGTGGCTCCAGATTACCGCTGGTACGGCAGGCAAATATCCATATTTACAATAATTACTATTATAAATCTACCGGCTACTGCTCCAGCATAAGAGCCAATGCGTTTGCCTTTGTAGAAAACAATTATTACGACAATGCAAAAAATCCATACGAAACCGTATCCAGCGGAGCATTAAAAGCCTTCGGCAATATTTACGATAATTGTACGACCTCCGGAAGCTATACGAAGCAAAACACGGTATCCTCAAGAACCGAGGCAGTATCCGGAACCTGCAATCCAACCGGAAGTGCGGATTACAGCAATTTTGATACCAATGCCGGCATCTTCTACTATGATACAGTAAGTCAGGTATCCGACGTCAAGAACCTGTTAGACGCAAGCGACGTTCCGAGCCACTGTAAGGAATATTCCGGCGTATTAAAGGGGACGTTTACCGGCATTACAGCACCGGATGAGGACGATGAACCGGCAGAAATCGTATGGCAGACCGTCTTAAATCAGGATTTCAGTGCCAATGCAACGATTACTCAAATCGCTTCCGGTACTGCTCCGTCTGCCGCTGGCATTTACAGCTATACCAACGGCAGCGATACCTCTGCCAATAATCTAAGCATATCCGACGGCGTACTAAACATAAACGATACTTCTTCAACGGATACAACCTACGGATATTACATTTTTGAAAATGCATACAGTACCGGTAAGGTTAGAATTTCCATTGATTTTATGCCGCAGACCTCCAATGGAAAATGGACGATGATTCATTTCTTAGACGGTCAAAGCAATATCGGTATCCGCACGGATTCCAGCAAATATTTAGGCTACACCATCGACGGAGGAACAACAGTCAACCCGATTTTATCGGAAGTTCTGTCCCCTTCAACAACCTATACTATCGTTTTAACCATAGATTATACGACCAACAAAGCCGTAGTAAGCATTAACAATACCGAACTGACAATTTCCGGCTACGCCAACGCCATTACGGGAATTATGTTCCAAACGGCTTCCGGTATCCGCAGCTTCAGCGTAGATAATCTAAAAATAGAAACCGCATAAATAACCGAGCTAAGCCTAGTCTAATCTAGGCTTTTTCTTATTCCTATTTATAATTTCTTATAAATCGTCGGAATATTGAGAAAAAAACGAAAATATAGTATAATAATTTTATTATCTGAAAGAGGTGTAAGGGATATGTTTGAATTTGACCGGTATACAGAGAATTTAAAAAAACACGCAGAGCTGGAAAATAAATCCCTGAATTCTGCCTCACAAACGGAATTTATTGATAAGCTAAAATATATCTCCGAGGAAAAAAGAAAAATTTACTTAGAGAATAACCGAATTCTTAACGCTCTTACACCCTATGAAGAAAATCAATGGCTGACCCCCGCTGAATATGAGGAAATGCTTGCCGGAGCCTTACAGCTCTATGACGCCTTTCAGTTCAAGGATATCAGCATAGCCCATAAGCTACATAAAATTCTTTTAAAAAACGCAGTCCATGAGAAGAATATCAATAAAATCGTTAGAGAAATCTACTATGCCGGCATAACGGAGTTTTATTTATGCAAGACAGCGTATGCCTTTAAGGACTTTTTCTTTTTTAAAATAGACGGAACCCTAGATAAATTCAACGAACTTGGCTTTGAAGAAAAACAACTGTTTTTGCGGGCATACGGCAACCGGATTCTATACTTTACCAATATCGACGTAGATAAAACCTTATCCTACGGGTTAGAGGCAATCCGGCTGTTTCAGCAAGTAGAAAAGGATTATCCGGAATTATATGAAGTTCTTCAACCGATGAAGCTTTCTATTTACCGCAATATATTGACCTGTCTGTCCGTATTCAGAAACCGGAAACAGGTTTCAAAGGAACAGATTGATATTTTGCTGGATATAGCGAATAAAGCCTTGGAAATTGCCCGCTATAACAGTCATACCTCCATTCCCTTTGATTCCAGCTTAAACTATAATCTTCATGCCTGTCAGTTTCACGCCCATAAAATCAGCATTAAGGAATTTTTAGACTTTTTAGATGAATTAAGCACGATAAACGAAAACGAAACGACAAGAGAAAATATTCAAAGAATTTTCAGATACACCGGTAATTTTATCGACTACTATTACCTATATGGCACAGACTTGCCGGACTATCAGGAAAAGGTAAAACAGAAAACGCAGAGGGTATTAAATTATATCCGTCAAATTAAAAATCAGCAGGACGATGTCGTTTTAGACAATTCTATTTTAGCCTTTATCAAAGGTACGGGCTACACTATCCCCTTTGAAGCTCTGAGAAGCATTATACTGGATATAACGATTTTCCGGCATAGAGCGACCTTTTTGCATACCAAAATGGTCCTTGAAATCTGCGATATTCTTCTGCGGGAAATGCTTGACGCCAGCCCGGAATACTTTATCGGCATTATCAATGATTTTTCTCAGGATATGATTATCAAAAATAAGTCCTTTATTCTTGAGGCAATGCGGGATATGGCTTTATTTCATGACATCGGCAAGCATGAATGCATACAACATATCAAAAACGCCAGCCGTAGGCTGACAGACCTTGAATTTGAAATCATTAAAAAGCACCCGGTCAGCGGATATAATCTCTTGAAGGATAATCCTACCTGCCCGCAATGGGTTTTAGACGGTATTCTATACCACCATATATTTTACAACGGGGAAAAGGGCTATCCGCAGATAAAACCCTCCTATTATAACAATAAGCCGCTGGTAGATATCTTAACGGTGGCAGACAGTATTGACGCCGCCACGGATTACCTAGGCAGATGTTATGCCCCGAAGAAGGAGCTTTCCGTCATTGTAGAGGAGTTAAAATCAGAAAGCGGAACACGCTATGCCCCTTTAGTCGTCCAGCAGCTTGAAAAGCAGGAAATATACGATAAAATCAAGGAGTTAGTCAACGAGGGAAGAGAAAAGCTGTACTTTGAAAGTATCTGCGAAAAGAATTTTAAGCAATAAATCGCCCTAACAGCATAAAATGGATGCCTGAAATGACATTCATTTTTATTTTAGCTTCTATTATGCTCCCTGAGAAATACCCGTAATCGTAAAATTAACATCGGTAAATTCAACAACCGTGCCTCTGGTCGCAAATAGTCCTACATACATATATGCACTGTCTATCGGGATTAAATCAAAGTCCAAATAGGTTTTCGTATAGGTTTTTCCTTGATATACGACCTCTGTCGTAATGGATTGACCTAATCTTGTAATTTTAAATACAGCTGTATCATCAACGCTATACAGGGAATTGATACTGTTTCCTTCCTTGGTAATCGCTGTGGCACTCGTTCTTGAGAACAGGATATCCATACCTGTATCTGCCGTTAAAAAGCCGGCGGCAACGTAATTAGAGGTAATGACAACCTTGCTGGTATTTTGATTGATATAACAATCATCACGAAGCATTAATCCAAAGCCGGACTGCTTGGTATTTGCCGTAGTAATCACTTTAGCGGAAGCGGTAATTTCAAAGTTCTTATCCGCCTCTACCTGTCTAAACACGAAGGCAAAGCCGTCGGAGCCGTTTGAGAACTTACCCTTAGAGCTGGTTGCCGTCTGACCGACTTGGAATACTCCCTCTGCGGTTTCCTTCGCCGAGTAGCCGTTAGAGGCTGAGGTAGGCGTTCCGCCGCAATCGCCGAAGGCAGTACCATACCAGCCTGTGGAAAGCGTCGTAAACTGGCTGACCGGCTGATAATTGGCTAAATCCGGAGCCTCATAGGTGCTGACCGTATATGCCGGATTGCTGACTAAATCGGTCGCTTTTACCGGCTCGGCAATATCCTTTAGAACATAATTTGCTAAAGGATTATCCGTTTCCTTCAAGGCAAAAGCCGCTAAATATGCCACCATTTTCGCACCGTAAATATTTAAGTGCGTGGCGTCCAAGGAATTTACATCGGCAATAACCGTTGTTCCGTCGGTATCATATTTCCCGGCAGTCATGGCATGGAAATATATCGCTTCATCATAGCCCAAAGAGATATACTTTTCCTTCGTTCTGGCAGTTAAATCCAAAACGGTAATCTTTTTTTCCTCACCTAATTCCCGAATCGCCTCGGCATAATCGCCGTTTGCCGTAATATGAGCCGCTGAGCCGGTATAATCGCCCTTTTCCACCCGAACAATCGGCGTACATAGAATCGGAGTCGCCCCTTTATCCTCGGCTAGCTTTACATAGTTTTCATACAGGCTGTATTGAAAGGACGAAGAATCCGTAAGCGGCTTTGACGCGTCCGTAAACCGGTCAGCGTCATCGCTTTTTTCATCGTTATGCCCGAAGCCTATCAAAAGATAATCCCCTGCCTGAATCGAATTTTTTAAGGTTGTATAATTTGCCTCCGTTGTAAAGCTCTTAGAGCTTCTGCCGGATAAGGCAAGATTGATAACCGTCAGCTTTCCATCAAAATAATTTTCCAGCTGTGTCCCATACCCATAGCGAGGATAAAAATAGGTCGTATCCGCAAAGCTTGACAATGTGGAATCCCCGACGACATATAGAGTTGCCTCATTTAAAACAACCGGACCGGTCTGTTCCTTAATTGTGTAAGTGACAGATAAAGAATATCCGCTGTCTGTATATTTTGTCTTATCCGTGGAAACCGCCTTAACCTTTATCTCATAGCTTCCCGCCTTCGTATCCTCAATCGTATACGTCAATCTAGTTTGTACTGCCTGTTCCGTATTATTTTTAGAAACAACATATCCGGAGGCGTTATCGACAGCCTCCCACGATACGGTATTGTCCGTAAGCGTCAATACCGGAGCCGCCAGCTGTACCGGCTGGCTTGTATCGGTATCGTCCGGCTTATCATTACAGGAAGCCAAAATCAAAGTAAAGAATATTACCGCAAATAAGCTGATTATTTTTTTCATCATATCATTCCCTTCGTATAGAAAAAGTGCCTAATCAAATTAAGCACCTTTTTCTTTAATTTCTTTCCTTTATTCAGTAAAAGTAATATAGATATAGCCGATATATCCGTTTGCGGTAGACGCAATCTCTACTTCAGTTTCCTCAGCAAAGGAATAAGCATGAGAAGAATCTCCGGCTGTGCCGTTTACCGTGTAATTCGTAGCGTCCTGATACATTTTTATCGTGACCGTCGCACCGGCGGCTACGGTAAAGGTAATCTTAGAGCCGGTATTGAACTGGAACCATGTCCCGCCGTTATCGGATATCTTTCCTTCCGTAGCATCTAATGTAATTTTACCCACCGTCGTCGTTGCACCCTGAACGCTGTCGGCAGAGGTCAGTACATAATAATTAGCCTCAGAGGTAGCGTCGGAAGAATTGAAGGAATAGGTAGAATTTGCGGAAATAACATTGCTGATGCTTGCGACATAAGTAATTTCATAGGATTTGGAGGCTCCGGCATAGGATACCTCAATCGTGTAAACGCCTGCCGCCGTATTATCCACTGCGTCGGAATTAACCGTATAATCTCCTTCCGTCAAAGTGACGATAGAGCCGTCGGAATAATTTGCCTTAACCACTAATCCGGAAGCGGTAAATTCTTCGCCTACCGCAAATTCCGTTTTAGCACCGGAAACCGTTAAAGAGGATAAGGTTTTCTCCTCCGGAGCCTCCTGATTTGGCTTTATAATTATGGAATATAGATATACGGTATTATTTGCGATAAACTCAACCGTCGTTTCTTCCGCAAAATATTGTGTAAAGGTATCTAAAGACGTTGCAACGCCATTCAGCGTATAATCATGATAGCCCGGATAGGTTGAAATGATTACCGCCGTATTGGCAGAAACCGTAAACGTAATCCTTCCGCCCTTATTTATCTGCGTATCAGATGCTCTCGCAACAATCTTGCCGTTGGTTGCGTCAAGACTCAAATCTCCTAAAACCGCTGTCTTTTCATCGGCGGAGCTTGCCCCTAAAGAGGAAGCGTAGGTATAGCTTGTTCCCGTAGAGGAAGAGCCGCCGTTAAAATAATAATAAACATTATTATCTACAACCGGTACCGTAGAGGTCGGGTCCCACGCCAAATTATAATTTACCAGCCCGTTCGTCGTACCGAAGATTACGGCATAATCCGCATAAAGGGCAGCCGCGGAAGCATCGGTTAATACCGTCACGCCGGCAATAGAGGAAGCAATAGCACCGTCACCCGTATTGTTGTATTCAAAGAACTTAACGGTCGCGTCTGTCGGCTTAGCATTCATGGAAACATAGCGTTCATTTTTACTTGCACCCGTAGACGCTTTGGTGGAAATATGTCCGCCCAATTCGGAATTCATTACCATAACCGCAGCATAAGCACCCCAAGGACGACCGATTGCCGTATTGCCGGCCGCAACAACATCGGCGTCTGCCGTAAACTGACAGCCGTCAAAAATTGCACCGTATTCTACATAATCAGCGGCACCCTTATTGCAGCCCTTAAATGCCGTAATATAACCGCCGTCTGTTTTTCCGGAGGAAATACTGTGAATCTGGCAGTTCTTAAAGTAGGTCGTATTGTTTGTACCAAAGATAAAGTCGGTTGTACCGGAAATATAGGTATTTTCAAGATACTGACGTCCGGTAAAGAACTCTACTGTATCCTGATAGCCCAGTAAGGCACAATCCTTCATAATAAACCGGTCTGCCTGTACCAATAAAGCCAAGGCTCTATGCTCGCCGTAGCCGGCTCCAAATGCCTCGTCAAATACGGATAGGCTGTTCCAGTAGTTAGAAACTGTCACACCGGAAATAATAAATCCTTCGGCTTTATCCCGAATATTCAGGGTAGCCGTAGAATCCGTCACCTGTACGTATCCGGATTCATCCTCGATACCGTACAAAGAATCCCATTCAATCTTAGTCGTATCCTTTCCGGCACCGCGGATTTCAATATTCGGAAGCGTCACCTCCAGCTTTTCGCGGTATGTTCCGGCAGCCAAGGTAATAATCTTCTTTGTATCCTTATAATCATCGCCTAAATTTTCTAAATAATTCAAAGCCTGCTGAATCGTTTTAAAGGTATTGCAGTCATTGACAACAGCTCCGATTTCGCCGGTATAGGTACCGTCAACCTTAATCTGAACCGCCTCATCTATAATGGAAGGCTCCGTAGAAACGACATAAACCGTAAATTCCTCGGTAATATTCTTTTCGTTTAAATTTACAGAAACCACAATCGTCTTTTCTCCGGCAGTCGTACTGTCAAAGCCTGCCGTATTTATCTGATATAAGGAAGAATCCTCCAAAATGAAGCTCTTTTCCGCAGTTCCCTGACGAGTATTGGCAATTACCGTTAAATAGGAAGCGTCAAAGGTATCATTTAAACCATATACCTGCTGTACGGTCTGGTTAAAATAAACACCATTGCCGGCGGCAGAGTTCGTGGATAGCTTTTCCGTCTGATTAAAGCCCAAGGTCAGACTTGTAATTTCATATACCGTGACGTGAATTACCTGAGCGTCATAATCCTTGTATTTTACAGAAATTTCATAGGTTCCGGATATGGTCTTATCATAAGCAGAAGAATCAATAACGACATCGGCATCGTCGATACTTAAACTCTCTGTTCTTCCGTTGCCAAAAACCTTATTCAGCTGAATTTTTGAAGAATCAAAATCCTGTCCTTCAATAAAATCAACGATTCCGTCAGAAACAATTTCAAATCCGGATTCCTCTGATTTTTCAACGACGCAATTCATTTCCGCTAAAAAGATGTCAGAAGTTCCGCTGGTCCGGGTAATCGTATAGGTTCCCTCTTCAACCGAAATCTCAAGCCTTACAACCGGGCTGGACTGAGAGGTTCCCGGATATACCAGATTCTCCGTCGTTGCGTCCGGCTTTGTTAAGATAACCGTCTGCGTTTCAGCGGAAGAGGAGCCGTTTTGAATATAAATATAAAGCGTACCTGCTCCCGGAGCGTCAATCGTAAGCTTATCTGCCGTACCTCCAAGCTTTATGGATTTACTGAAGGTTTTCGTATCCTCGGCATTGTCTGGATTGGTCCATGTTTTGGAACGACTCCGGATTTCCGTATTGGCACCAATCGTATATTTATTTACGATAATCGGGTCAGCGGATTTTCCGGTATCCAGTTCTGATACCTCTAAATTATAAGATACTCTTTCATGATTTTCTAAAATCCAATCCGCATACAGCGTCGTATCCTGCGTAATGGCAGTTCCCGGTACCGCCGGATTGGTTAAAGCCTCATCAAGATACCAGCCTAAGAAATCATAGCCGTCACAGTTTGGCGTCGGCAAAGTATCCGGCAATACGGAAGCATTGCTGATGCTTGCCGGTGCCGTTCCGTAGTCTTCTCCGACAGAAAAGGAAATCGTATATCCCTGTACCTCTGGCGGCAGAGTTTCCCACTTTGCGTAAAGCTTCATGTTAGATGTAATTGCCGTATTGAAATCAAAAGCAATTTCACATTGAGCATCCGTATACCAGCCGATAAATTTATGCCCGTCCCAAGTCGGGTCTGCCGGTTTACTGATTTTTCCTTCCGTATTTGTGACAGCACTGGAAACAGAAGAGCCTCCGTTTGATTCAAATGTCACCGTATAGGTCTGCGTTTCATTCTGCCCCGGGTCCGGATTATCCGGCTTATCCCCAGTACAGGAAGCAAGTCCTAACGCAGCCGATACTGCAAGCAAACCTACAAATAATTTTTTCTTTTTCATTTTTGTATCCCCTTTAACTATAACGAAATAATTTGAAAACGTTTTATTTCGAATATGTTAAAATTATACAACAATAATTTCTTTATGTAAAGCGTTTTCTTTGGGATTATGGTGTATAAAAAAAGAAAAATACCTTAAAATCAAGGTATTTTTCAAATATTATTTTTCCTGCGGCTTGCCGATAATAAAGGATACACCCTCTACTTCATTGACAACCTTAAGCTCCAGTCCAAAGAAATCGACCGTTTTCTTCACGATAGACATCCCCAGTCCAAACTCGCCCTTGCTATCCTTTTCATAAGGCTTAAATACACTATTCAAAAACTGCTCCTCAATCGGCGGACCGTCATTGTATATCCTCAGCATGTCCTTCCGCAGAACAATTTTTATCTTCGTCTTGGCATATCTTTTGGCATTATCAATAATATTGTCGATTACGGTATAGAAATTTTCCCGATAGCCTTTAAAATAGATATCGTCGGTTAAATCCAGCTCAAAATTTAAAGTCGTCTGGAAGCGGTAATTCTGGACGACCTCCATAACCAGCTCCTTCATATTCACATCTTCAAATTCCTTGTCCTTATCCAGATATTCCAAGGAATTATACTGTAAAAGGCGGTTGACCTTTTTCTTTAAAATTTCCGCTTGAGCGATAATAATTTTAGAGGATTCCTCATCGACCATACCGTCCTGCTGAGCCTCGGCATAGGATTTGATAACCGCTATCGGCGTTTTAAAATCGTGGGATAAATTTTGCAGCATTTCCTGCTTCGTCTTTTCATTTTTTCCAATTTCCAGACGCATTTCCTCAATCGAACGGGTAAGCTCTCCGATTTCATCTAAAGAATCGTCAACATAGGATACCTCATAATTATCTCTGGGAAGATTGATAATATGATTTTGAATTTTGCGGATTCTCTTTACAAAGCTGGTGGACCAAAGATAGATAATACAGGTCGCCAGCAGGATAATGGCGAAAAAGATAACGATAACGTGTAGAGAAACATTTTTTACCATATTATTGGTATAGTTGGAATCCGTAAAGATAATGGTATAATCCACTAGCTTATTCGTTGTAGATACGACATAATATATTTTGGATTTTCTCTTTTTTATATATCCGTTTGCTAAAAAGGAAACCCGGGGATTTTCGGATTTTTCATTATCCTCAGCAATTCTTTGAATCAGCCGGTTCAAATCCTCCATAGTGATATATTCCTCCAGCGTCGGGCTGGCATAAGCCTCCTCCAAAGCCTCGCTGCGGATATAAAAGCCTACATTCATATCCGGAAGATTCTCATTTCCTTTATTATTAATCAAATAAACATAGGTGGATAATCTGGAATAAACCTCTTCCTCGGCAAAATACTGAATTCTGGTTAAGGTAATGACGGAAAAGGCTAAGGAAGCAATCAAAATGATAAAAAAGAATAAAAGAATCAGCTGTGAGGAAATATTAATCTTTTTCATAGAGATAAGCGGTACCCGTAGCCGTAAATCGTTTCAACGGACAGATTCGGCATTTTTTGGCGTAATCTCCGCATTAAATCATCGACAACCCGGTCGCTGCCGAAATAATCACTGCCCCAGACCTTGTCTAAAATCTGGTCTCTGGAAAATGCCTTTGATTTGTTTTGCAGTAAAAACAAAAGAAGGTCATATTCCTTGGAGGTCAAATTAATATTGACATTATTTTCCGTCACAATCCGCTTGTCAAAATCAATGACATATCCGTTAAATTCTTCGACATTTTTATTCTTGTCCGCTCCTGTCATCGTGTAGCTTCTATTCAGTAAATTTTTAACCCGAAGCATTAGCTCCCGAATAGAGTACGGCTTGGCAACATAGTCGTCGCTTCCAAGCTCCAGACCCATGATTCTGTCAATATCTTGGTCTCTTGCCGAAGTAAAGATAATCGGCTTTGACGGATTTTCCTTGCGGATTTCTTTAATTAAATCATATCCGGAAACCAAGCCCGGAAGCATAATATCCAAAATCCATAAATCAATGTCATCAGAAATCGCCTGCTTCGCATCCTCTCCGTTTTGAAAGCTTAAAACCTCGTAGCCCTCGGAATGAAGATATTTAACGACCAAAGCGGATAAGTTTTTTTCATCCTCTACTAAGGCAATTTTATACATGATTACCACCTCTGTACTTATGTTGTATTTTTATTGTAGCGGTTTTTCCCCATAAAAGCAAGTCTAACCCAAACCTGATTGCCCTAAAACGAATAAAGAACAACCTACATCGGTTGTTCCTTATCCATAATTGGGAGAGTTATAGTTTGCTTATGAAAAAAGTTATCTATCTATGTAGGGAGATTATGATAGATACTGTCTTTTTAAGACACCTATAGTATACCCAAAAATTATTGTATTATTATCTTAAAATTGTGTGAAAATATGTGAAGAATTAATTTTCATCATACATATCTTCATAGTCGTCCATGTAGTCGTTATACTTGTCCTCGTTAAAGCCTTCCTCAGTATATCTTTCCATGTCCTCACCGTCGCCTAAATCGTCGTCCTCATCAGACTCATCATAGGAATCCTCTTCGTCATCCTCGTCCAATTCGTCCTCTTCATACTCGTCAGAATCTTCCTCATCATCTTCGTCGGTATCTTCGTCCTCATCGGTTTCCAAATCGTCCTCGTCTAAGCTATCCAGTTCATCCTCTTCCTCAAATTCATCGGTCTTAGAATTGAAGGCAGAGCCGTCCTTATCATATTCATCTAAAGACTGACGGGATTTTAAATCCCATTCATCATTTCCCATATATACAAATTTCGAGCTGGTAGTAATGTCAATATATAGCTGGGTCGTATATTCTCCGTCCTCATCATTTAAGCCCTTCATTTCCAGAACTTCTTTGATTAAGGATTTAATATTCTGAACGCCCCGCTTTTGTTCCATTAATTTAACGGCTACCTCTAATAATGACATTTGCGAAATATTTTCCATTTTTATTCCTCCAAAATTGAATGCTATTCCATTTTACTTGAAAAAGCTGATTTTTTCAAGTATTTTAACGTAATATTATCCATATTTTATGACTTGACTGGACCTCATCTTCAAAAATCATATCATATTGAATATCTATTCTATTCTCCTCAATCCGAAGCTTGCGGCAGGCGGCGGCAAAGCTGAATTCCAGTCCCATTTCATTTTTATAGATGGCGGTATTTATTTTCCCCTCCTGAAGCGGAAGAAGCATTGAAACCCTGCCCCGACGCTCAAGAACGAGCCTGTCCCCGGTCACTGTTAAAAAAATAACCGTATCCGGTACCGACTTGTCCGGAAAAATAATTTTTCCGTTGTCCCGGCGTCCCTCTGTCTGAAAGGATACTTTATTTTCATCATCGTCAACGCTATAAAAACAAATCCTCATACCTGCACCTACAATACTAAAAATATCAGCAATATAATTAACCCGGGCAACCGGAAAAAGCCTAAAAGGATAATCGAAAGTGCGGAAAAGGGCAGCTTAAAATTGAAAAACTGCCCGATTAAATTGATAATCAGCAGAAATAATACACCGAATAGTACAGATTTAAGAATGTATTTTATGACCTTCACAAATATCACCATTTAATGATATGGTCGATTCATTCTTAATATTCTCTTCTACCCTCAAATGCCTTCAAAACCGTCATTTCATCCGCATAGGATAAATCTCCGCCAACCGGAAGTCCATGGGCTATCCTTGTAATTTTTACCGGATACTCCGTTAATAGCTCCTTTAAATACCTAGCGGTAGTTTCTCCCTCCAGCGTAGCATTGGTCGCCAAAATAATTTCATCAAAGGCATTGGCTTTTGCCTTTTCAATTAGGGGATTAATATTCAAATCGTCCATGCCGATACCCTTGGAGAAGCTGATTGCTCCGTTTAATACATGATATATTCCATGATAATCCTGTATTTTTTCTATCGTAAATAAATCCTTTACGCTTTCAACCACTAAAACCTGACGGTGATTTCTCGAAGAATCCTTACAGATAGAACAAACATCTGCCTCGCAGATATTTCCACATTCCGGACAAATATGAATATCCTTGGTAATTCCGATTAAGGCATTGGAAAAATCTATCAGCTCCGCTTCGTCCATCTGCATAAGACAGTACAGGGCAAAGCGTTCCGCCGACTTTTTCCCGACAGAGGGAAGGTGCGTAAAGCACTCTATCAAATCCTCCAGAGCCTGTGGATATTTCATTAGAATAAGCCCAGTCCGCCGCCAAAGGCACCCATGGTTTTCTGGGTTTCATCTTCGATTTTTTTATTGGCGTCATTGATGGCAAGAACAATCATATCCTGTACCATTTCCAAATCATCGCTTGCCGCCTCCGGGTCAATAACGACGGATAAAACCTCGTGAGAGCCTTTAACCTCAACGCTCACTACACCGCCGCCGGCTGTTCCGGTAAAAACCGTGCTTTCCAGCTTCTCCTGAGCCTCAATCATTTGCTTTTGCATTTTCTTTAACCGCATCATTGCTTGTTGATTCATAGTTTATTCCTCCAATATTTTTAATTGTCCTTCTTCAAAATACTGCTTTGCCATATCGGCAAGGCTGTCTTCCTCGGATACGATATTTACAGACGGAATGACCCTCCGCTTAATTCCGATAGGAATGTCCTCCAATACCGGATTTGGATTGTCCGAAGAATACTTACTTTTATAGTCTAACCGTATTTTACTCCAAACTGTCTTGGGAATGCAAATATAATCTTTGATATTCAAATCAAATTCATTAAATATCTCGATAATTTTAACATAATTTTCATACAGCATTACCCGATTGCAGAAGCCGATATCCTGCAATTCTACCAAAAAGGCATCGTCGGATACCGCAACAATCTTGCCGTTGACTAAAATCTGGATTGCAAAGGTATTGGAATACCGCTCCGCAATCTGTCCCCAGACCTGATTCAGCTTTTCCCGTTTCTCCTTTGAGGCATGATTTAATATCTTCTCAATATCCCGGACGGTAATTTCGTCCTCCTTTACCCCTTGAGGCTCCGTTGGCACTTTGACTGCCGGCGAACGAATCTCGGAAGCAGAAGCGGATTGTTCCGCATACTTTTTAATTTCGTCGGCAGTCGGTATCGTCGGCGTAAATACCGGCGGTGCCTTAGGAAGCTCAGCGGCAGGTTTTGCCGACAGCATGGCAATCGTATGCTCCAGCGATTCAATGCGGTCAATTAAGCCCGCGTCCTCGTTTAATTTATTATCGTTCATTTTTAAAACGGCAAGCTCCAAAAATGCCCGTTTTTGCGTAGAAAACCGCATTTGATTCAACGCGTCATTTAAAATATCCAGCCATTGATAAATAATGCCCTTAGACAGCCTTGTGCTTAAATTTTTAAAGGCAGGATTCTGAAACATCAACTTTTCCTCTAAAACAGCATGATTCTTATACAGCAAAACATCCCGTAAAAACAATATCGTATCATTGATAATTCTCGGAACCTCCTTGCCCTCCTTTAATATGGCATCCAAAAGAAGAACTGCCTTTGTTTCATCTTCACTGATACAGGCATTCAAAAGCTCAATAATCTTAACATAGGAAATATTGCCGGATACCGCCAACACATCATCTAGGGTAATTTCGGGGTTAACGCTAAAGGAAATACACTGGTCGAAAAGAGATAAGGCATCCCTCATTCCTCCCTCAGCTGAGGCAGCAATCTGGTGAAGAGCCTCCCCGGTAATCTGAATATGTTCCTCTTCCGCAACAATTTCTAGTCTTTTTAGAATATCGTCTAAAGAAATCGACTGAAAATCAAACCGTTGACAGCGGGATAAAATGGTATTGGGAAGCTTATACGGCTCCGTTGTCGCCAAGATAAAAACAACGTGCTTCGGCGGCTCCTCCAAGGTCTTTAAAAGAGCGTTAAATGCAGCATTGGAAAGCATATGAACCTCGTCGATAATATATACCTTATACCGTCCTACCGCCGGTAAAAATTTAACGGTATCCCGTAAAGCCCGGATATCATCGGCTCCGTTGTTGGAGGCCGCATCTATCTCAATCACGTCGGAAACCATACCCTTTTGGATTCCCTTGCAGATTTCACATTCATCGCACGGCTCCACCGCCGGACCATGCTCGCAGTTCAAAGCCTTTGCCATGATTTTGGCAAGCGTCGTTTTTCCCGTTCCCCGCGGCCCGCAAAACAGATAGGCGTGAGCTACCTTATTTAAGGCTATCGCATTCTGAAGCGTCTTGATAATATGCTGTTGTCCTACAACCTCTTTAAACTTTTGAGGTCGGTATGCTCGATATAACGCTATATAAGCCATAAAATAACCACCTATCCCAAATAATAAATATGCTTAACTCCGTCAGAATCATAATAATGATAATAAGAAATATAGCTTTCACTGCTTACGATTAAATCATAAATTGAGGTTGTAAAATCATCCTTATTCAGATTAACCCCAATATGACTGTATACCTTAGATACTAAATCACTGCAATACGTCTTATTTGTCGTATTGAAAATAAACGAATAATTGTATGGGTCTCCCAGCATGGAAGCCGCAAGGGAAATGACCTCTCTCCGCTCGGATTCCGTCATTGAAACCCGAAGTCCGATAACCTCCGTAAACGGGTCAGACTCCGCCCAGTAGCCCCGGTGAAAAACCTCGGACAGATTTTCCCCTTCCTCCAAGCCGGTTGCCTCTACGGAATTTTCCTTCTGCACGGAAATATCAAAATCAACATATTCGTCCATACAGATTGCCGCATGACCGCCGGCAAAAAAAGAAACAAACCCACTCACAAACGGATTGATAAGCGTCGCCTGCGTAGAAACGATAATATCGCCGGGTCCGCCGGGAAGAATACTGTTTCCTGACCGTAAAAAGGCAGGCGTGCTTTCTTCCGATTCTATTTTGTAAAACTTGACAGAACTGGTCGAAAGCTCCTCCTGATAAACGCCCTTTGCCTTAAACTGCTCTACCAAAACAATTTTGTAAATATTTTTTACAACCGCCGTAGAGGTGGCTCCGATGACGATAAATATTAAGATGCTTTTTATGATTAATAAACTTAGCTTTAAAATTTTTCTCATAGAAATATTTTATCATAAAAACCGAAGGAAGGAAACGATATACACATAAAAATTAAAAAAAATCAAAACGAAAGAAGAACTGTTTTCCTTTATGCAGGGAAAAAGAAAGGGCATAGCCTTTAGCCACACCCAACCGTTTATTTATTTTTGTTTTGGCTTAATGACAATCGCCCGGTTTTCTCCTTCACCCTCGGATTCCGTATAAATATCACGCCAATCGCTTAATTTTTCATGAATCACCCGGCGTTCAAACGAATTCATCGGCTGAAGCTTAACCGCCACCTTGGTTTTCGCAACCTCTTTCGCCGTTTTTGTTGCTAAAATTTCCAGCTGATGAGCCCGGTTGCTGCGATATCCGCCAATATCCAAAGTAGTAATAATGTGATCTTTTGTATAAGTAGAAATTAAATTCCGAAGTAAAATCTGTAAAGCCTCCAGCGTCTTTCCTTTAACTCCGATTAGCAGAGAGTTTTCATAGCTATCCACGATATAATGAATCTGCTGTTCCGTACCGACAGACCTAGCCTCAATCTGATAGCCGATATTCAGAGCCTTTAAAATTCCCTCTAAATATCTCTTGCCCTCCAAAGTTAAATTCACGTCTACTAAAGCCTCGCAGTTTAATCCTTCCGGTAATTCTCCTAAGACATTCACAAAGATTTTATCACTTGAAATATGTAATTTTTTTACTGCCTCTGCCATAGCTTCTTCAGTATTTTTTGCTATAAACTCTACTTTCTTCTGCATAGAACCACCATTACAAGTTATTTTTTTCTTTCATTTTTTTGTATTGAATTTCATTAATCTTTCGACCTACCTGAGATTGGAAGATTTGATAAACTGCACCGATTAACCAGTATAATGCCAAAGAAGTGGAGGATAAGGACATAAATACGAACATAACGTTCATAATAATCATCATCCATTTCATCTGCTTTTGCTGCTGGTCCTGCTGCTTATTCTTGGCATTCGGATGCTGCTTCTGATATTTCGGCGGACGAGAGGACAGCTTTTGCTGTAAAATCTGCAATGCTCCAAAGGCTATCGCAATGACTGCCGCAAAAATTTTATCATGCAGTGCCGTAGCCGAAAAGAAAGACGTATTAATCTCAAAGTAATTGAATAATTTGGTATTGGTTAACGCAAACCTGCCGGCATACGTTGCCGTCACCGCTCCGTCTACGACCGTAGTCGTCGTGGCATTGACTCTTTGCACTACCTCATACATAGACATAAAGATAGGGAACTGAAGGAACATCGTTCCAACACAGC
>ENA-UAOM01000008-UAOM01000008.1-human-gut-metagenome-genome-assembly--contig:-NODE-8-length-68273-cov-8.553476_pt1 | contig 68273 bp, 61 predicted proteins | sample MGYA00243468_ERZ654555 | MGnify/ENA primary metagenome ERZ654555 (study PRJEB26926, sample SAMN06164434) | human gut metagenome | biome: ENVO:00009003; feature: ENVO:2100002; material: ENVO:00002003... | reverse complement strand
GAGATGTCTTAGGGTCTCGTGGGCTCGGAGATGTGTATAAGAGACAGCCTTTACATAACACATAAATTATAGTACAATAAGATTGAATAGTTATACTGTGTAAACTATTTAAGGGAGTAAACAAAATGAAGAATTTGAGAAATGAATTGATTGCGGCTTTATCCGAAATAATCCAACTGGACGCTGTGTCAAGCTTAAAACAGTTTGTTGAGGGAGAGGTTTCCCTGTTGTTTTTGTTATCGCAGATGGAGAAGCCGATACCGCCGACGGAAATTGCCAAAACTCTAAATGTTTCCAAGGGAAGAGTTACAGCATTAATCAACAGCTTAAAGGAGAAAGAGTATATCGACATATCTATATCCAGCGAGGATAGAAGAAAATTTGATATTTCCTTAACGGATAAGGGGGAAATCTTTTTAAGACAAAAGCGAAATGAAGCGGAAAAATATTTTGATACGATGATAGAACGTATCGGCAATGAAAAATCAGAACAGCTGATTTCGCTGATTAAAGATATTGTATTCGTTATGAAGGAGTGATATTATGGCTTTTGTAGAGTTTAGAGATGTCTGCAAGTATTATAAGATGGGAGATACGACGATAAAAGCAAATGACCACGTTAATTTCACCATAAAGGAAAAGGAATTTTGCGTAATCGTCGGTCCCTCCGGTGCGGGAAAAACCACGATTTTGAATTTATTGGGCGGTATGGAGGTGCTGGACGAGGGAGATATTCTGGTTGATGGCAAATCCCTGTCCGGATTAAGCGAAAAGGAGCTTACCAATTACCGCCGCTATGATGTTGGCTTTGTCTTTCAGTTCTATAATTTAATGCCTTCGATTACAGCACTGGAAAATATCGAAATCTCTTCGGAAATATGTAAAAACCCCTTAGATTCCTATGAGGTTTTAAAGGCGGTAGGACTGGAGGAGAGAATGAATAATTTTCCGTCCCAGCTGTCCGGAGGAGAACAGCAAAGGGTAAGCATTGCCCGGGCGATAGCCAAAAATCCTAAGATTTTATTGTGTGATGAACCGACGGGGGCATTAGACTATAATACCGGCAAGCAGATTTTAAGATTGCTATACGATACCTCAAGAAACAGCGGCAAAACCGTAATTGTTATCACGCATAATGCGGCAATTACCAAAATGGCAGACCATGTGATTTATGTAAAAAACGGAACGGTGCTTAAAGAGGAATATAACGATACCCCTGTTCCGATTGAGAAAATAGAGTGGTGATAAGATGAAGAAGCACTATGTAAAGTATGTTTTTAAGGGCTTTCGCGGAAACCTAAGCCGCTTTATTGCCGTCATTGCCATTGTCGCTTTAGGCGTCGGCTTTTTAGTAGGGCTTCTATCTGCCTCCGGAGATTTGTATGCTTCCATTGACAAACTGTATGATGAATCCCAGACTATGGATTTGAATATTAAAAGCACCATCGGCTTTCATAAGGATACGATTTCTGTTTTAGAGGAGAAAACCGGTGCGATAGTAGTCGGAGAATATCAAAGCGAACAAAAGGCTGAGGTTGACGGACAAAATATAAATACCAGACGCATCAGCAGGGACTTTACCTCCTTAGTCAATCAGGTTGAACTGTTAGAAGGGAGAATGCCCCAAAATAAAAACGAATGTGTCGTTATAGAGGATAGTAATACCTACCATAAGACGGCAATCGGAAGCGTGATTCAAATGGATACCGCTTATACGGTTGTCGGCATAATTCGGTCGCCGTTATTTTTTGCGAAGGAACGGGAATATAATTTAACGGGAACCGGACGGATTGACTTAATTTTTTATGTAGATGCGGCTACTCAGGATTTTGACACCATTACGGATATTTATTTATATTATCCGAGTCTTAAGGCAGAGAATTCCTTCGATGACGCCTACTTTGATAAGCTTTCGGATTATACAAAGGAAATAGAAGAATTACAGGAAGCAGAGCTTGCCCGGCAGAAGGATTCACTCCGAAACCAAATTTATACGGCAGTATATGAAACTGTGGAGGAAGAAATTCGCCGCACACTTGAAGAAAAGCAGGTTCCGGAGATTATGATAGAATCCGTGCTGAAGGCTCAAATGGATTCCGATGAAGTTCTTCAAAGGATAGAGGAGGAAACGGATAAGCAGTTGGAAGACTTGCTGGAAAAAAATGGCTATACTTGGCATATTTTAGACAAGAAAAGTAATTTGAGCTATCTTACCTACTCGCAGAATGTAGAAAAAATAGATAAGATTGCGGTAGTATTCCCGGTGTTTTTCTATTTCATCGCCGCCCTTGTTGCCTTAACCACAATAACAAGACTTGTGGAGGAGGAGAGAACAAGCATTGGACTATTAAAATCCTTAGGCTATTCCAAAACGAAAATTACGGCAAAATATTGCTTTTATGCACTGACTTGCTCTGTCATCGGCTCTGCGGTCGGCGTTCTTTTAGGAATATTTATTTTGCCCTATGTTATTCATGTGGCATTTACCACGCTCTTTACCCTGCCGAGCTGTGTTTTTGAATTTAATGTCCTTGTCAATTTAATTTCGGTTTTGGTGATGATTTTAACGATTTTCTTTGTAGCATTATACGTATCCTTACGAACTTTGCGGGAGCGTCCAAGTGCTTTGTTGCTTCCGAAATCCCCAAAGCCCGGCAAGCGAATTCTTTTAGAACGAATCCCTTTGATTTGGAAAAGGACGAAATTCAAATATAAAAATACCCTGCGGAATATCTTCCGGTATAAAAAGAATTTAATTATGATGATGATTGGCGTCGGCGGCTGTGTAGCTTTACTGCTGTGTGCGTTTGGAATCCAGTCCTCTGTGGGGTCTATCGGGAAAAGTCAATATCAGGATATTCTAAAGTACGATATAAAGCTTGCTCTGTATGAGGATACGCCTTTAGCCTTAGACGCTTACAATGAAATCGAAAAATTTAGCTATATCCGCTCCGAGGAGGTAAATCTTACGGGGGATACGGAATATGATATTGTAAAAATTACGGCAAATGAAACGCTGGAGGATTATATCCTGCTGAAAAACAGGAAGGGCAGAAAGATTACAATCCAGCCGGGAGATGTTATCGTCTCAAAACAGCTGGCAGATAAGTTTAATCTGAAAAAGGGTTCCGTAATAACGTTTGAAGGCGATACAGCGGAATATACGGTAAGTGAAATCTGTCAAAATCATATCGGCAATTATGTATATATTTATGGGGATACGTTTGCGGGCAATGCCTATTTCATAAAGCTGGCTGATTCAGCGGACGAGGAAGGACTTGCCGAAAGGCTTTCCGCTTTGGATAATGTAAAAAGTATTGAGATTAAATCCCAATTAAGCACCAGCTATGATTCCATGTCAGACAGCTTGACGCTGATTGTCTTGGTTATTATTTTATGTTCCGGAGCCTTGGCGATTATCGTTATCTATAATTTAACGAATATCAATATCAATGAACGGATTAAGGAAATTGCTACGCTTAAGGTCTTAGGCTATCAGCGGAAAGAGGTATGCGGATATATTTATCGGGAAATCTTTTTTATGAGCTTATTGGGGATTTTAGCCGGGTTTGTTTTCGGACCATTCCTTTTTAAGTTTATTATGTATAATATTCAAAGTCCGGGATTAATCTTTACGGATACATTAAGCCCGCTATTTTTCCTGTATGCCTTTTTGATAACCATAGTGTTTATCGGTATTGTGGATTTATTGTTTATTCCGAAAATTAAGAAAATTAAAATGGTAGAATCTCTAAAATGCGTAGATTAAAGAAAGGGAGTTCTATATATTAGGTATCTAATATTAGACTCCTTTCTTTCTTTTTTTCCATAAGTGTGGTAAAATTTTTGTGGTGATTGTATGATATCCTCTTTGGAAAATGCTAAAATCAAATATTTAATGAAATTAAATAGTTCAAAATTCAGGAAAAAGGAAAAAAAATTTCTGGTTGAGGGCAGGCATTTAGTCGATGAAGCTAAAAGGGCAGGCGTTTTGGAAGAAGCCTTTAGTACGGAGCTTAAGGCAGGATATACTCAAGTGTCGGCTTCCGTGATGAATAAGCTGTGCCATACGGATACCTTGGTTTCGGAGCTTGGACTATGCCGAATGGTAAGCAATGAGCGGGTATCCAATCGGATGTTAATTTTAGATGCCGTTCAGGACCCGGGAAATATGGGAGCCTTGTTGCGGAGTGCGGCGGCGTTTGGCTTTTCTACGGTCGTGCTGGGCGAGGGCTGTGTGGATATTTATAATGATAAGGTAATCCGGGCATCGCAGGGAGCCATATTTAAGCTGGGCTTTTTATATAAAGGCTTACCAGAGTTTATTCCCACGCTGGAGGCATATAAGGTATATGGAACGAACGTTAGAAACGGAATCCGCTTGGAAGAGGCTTGTGCGGAGGAAAGAATTGCGTTGGTGCTTGGTAATGAGGGAAATGGCATTTCCGAGGCCGTGGCTGCAACTATCCGGCAGAATATTTATATTCCGATGGAAAATACGGAATCGTTAAATGTCAGTGTTGCCGGCGGAATTATTATGTATGTATTTAGAGGTAGCTTATGAAATATGAAAAGGAATATATTCAAATATTAGAAGAAGAGCTTAAGCCGGCGATGGGCTGTACGGAGCCGATTGCCATAGCGTATGCGTGTTCCGTTGCCGTTAAGTATTTGGGACATCTCCCTTCCGAGGTAAAAATATATGTTTCCGGAAATATTATAAAAAATGTTAAGTCGGTAATTGTTCCCAATACGGGCGGTTTGCGGGGAATTGAAGCGGCGTGTGCTATCGGAATTGTTGGTGGTGACAGTCGTTTGGAGCTGGAATGTATCTCCAAAGCCGGAAAAGCGGAAATTGAGGCTTGTAAAAGACTTTTAGAAAAAAATATAATTCATGTGTTTTTATCGGAAAGTGATTTTATTTTTGATATTCATGTATTTATGTCCTGCGGCGGGGATATCTGCGAGGTTAGGATTGTAGATTATCATACCAATATAGTTCTTATCCGTAAAAATGAGGACGTAATCGTAAAAAAAGAGGCAGTCGGGACGAAAAACAGCGATTTAACGAATCGAAATCTTTTGAATGTTGAGGATATTTTTGACTTTGCCGAGCATATAGAGATTTATAAAATCGAGAAAGTATTATGTCGGCAAATCGAATGCAATATGGCGATTGCCGAGGAGGGCTTGCGGCATAGCTATGGTGCCAATATCGGAAAAACACTGCTGACCGGAGAGGATAGCTCGCTTTTGAATCGGGCAAAGGCGTATGCCGCCGCCGGCAGTGACGCAAGAATGAACGGGTGTCATCTGCCTGTCGTTATCAACAGCGGAAGCGGAAATCAGGGAATGACTTGTTCTATACCGGTAATTATCTATGCCGATGGACTGGGTGCTTCCTATGAGAAAAAACTGAGAGCGTTAGCTTTATCCAATTTGCTGACGATACATATTAAAACGGATATTGGGCGTCTTTCTGCCTATTGCGGAGCGATTGCGGCAGGCTGTTCGAGCGGGGCAGCCATAGCCTATCTATACGGCGGCGGATTAAAAGAGGTTAATCATACCTTGGTGAATGCTCTGGCGATTGCTTCCGGCGTGATATGTGACGGTGCTAAGGCTTCTTGTGCCGCCAAGATAGCCATAGCGGTAGAAGCAGGAATATTGGGATATAGAATGTATTTAAACGGCAACCAGTTTAAGGACGGCGACGGCATTGTAAAAAAAGGCGTGGAGAATACAATTCACAGTGTAGGATTGCTAGCGTCCGAGGGTATGGTTGAAACGGATAAGGAAATTATTAAAATAATGATGAACTAGGAGATAAAATGCTGGAAACAAAACGATTGATTTTAAGAAAGCCTGAGGTTTCCGATGCTGCGGATATGCTGGATATCCGTAATTCGGAATTTGTTTTAAAATATAACTGCCTGAAAAAAATCAGCTTAGAGGAAATGATACAGGATATTTATCAGGCAGAAAATCAATATTATTTGGTGGAAAAGACGGATAAGAAAGTTATTGGTGCTGTTTTTATTGAGCCGGACAGCCTTCGCTATCAGATAAACTCATGTACTATTTCCTATTTTTTAAAAGAGGAATATACGCACAAAGGGTATATGCATGAGGCAATGCAGGCTGTGATAGACGATTTGTTTTCCACCGGGCTGGAGGTTATCTCCTGCCGTGTTTTTAAGGAGAATACCGCTTCACTTCGTTTGGCAGAGACTTTAGGCTTTACGCAGGAGGGGATAATCAGAAGAGGCGTCCGTGCCTACGGGGACGTTGTGTATGACGATGTTATTTTTTCTTTATTAAAGGAAGAGTATATCAAAAATCAGTACTGAGCTATGAGGCTGAATTTTGGGGTTAGACAGAATTTTACAATGGAATGGATATTCAACTATTGGTATAGAAAGAAGATATGGAGGACAGAAATTGAAAAGAATTGAAATTTATACGGAAAGACTGGTAATTAGGCAATTCTGCCAAAAGGATGCAGATTCCTATTTTAAACTTCTTCAAAATCCCAGAGTGCATTGCTTTGCGGACGAGAAAATAGACAGCCTAGAAGAAGCTAATCAAGAAATTATGGCAAAGAAGGATATAAATGACGGTACGGAGCTAGCGGTATGCCTAAAGGATACCGATGAATTTATCGGTGTACTGTGTGGACTTTGGGAGAAAGATACGTTTAGTGTCTGCTGGCATTTCTTGCCGGAGTATTGCGGGAAGGGTTTTGCCTATGAGTCGGCAAAAGCATATTTGGATTTCCTGTTTAATCAATTAAACGCAAGACGCATTTATGCCTATGTTGAGGATGATAATATCAGTTCTCAGCGGCTTTGTCAAAGACTGGGAATGCGTTTAGAGGGAGTATTTAAAGAGTTTATATCCTTTGTGAATCATTCCGATGGAACGCCATTGTATGAGAATACAATGCAGTTTGCAATTTTGAAAAAAGAATGGAATCAAAATAAAGAATAACGCTTTAATTCTATTATATGAATTAGAGGTTATTTTTATATTTTGCATAAAATAAAAAAGAAGTGAATTTCTTCACTCCCTATGATTATCCTCTTCGCCGTCCTCTTCAATGGTATACAGCGGCTCACAGTCAATTTCATCTGCTTTATACATTTTATCTGTATATAATATGCCATCAAGGTGGTCGTATTCATGCTGGAAAACAATGGCAGGATATCCAAACAGCGTCATTGATATATTCTTGATTTTATTGGTATTAAAATCCAATATTGCAGATTTAATGGTTATCTTTAAATGCCTTGGTGTCACAAGATTTGCGGTATCCCGGTCTACGGAAAGACAGCCCTCTCCGCCCGGAAGATATACCATTTCCTTGCTTTTGCCGGTTATGGTTGGATTAATAAAGAGGAATGCATATTTTGTTTGCTTTTCATCTAAAAAATCGGTACAGTTTATCGCAAACATTCGTTTATTTACGCCAACCTGTGGTGCGGCGATTCCGACACCGGGCTTAATCTTATATTTCTCGACAAGCTCATCAATTGCCGAAACAATGACATATTCATATAACCCCTTAGCACAAGCCAAATCCTCACTGGATAAAGGCAGATTGACCCGGGTTGATATATTTCTTAGGATTTGATTTCCTTCTTTGATTATATCCTTTGTTAAATACATTTCCATCACCCGATGGTATTATATCATAAAATTTTAATAATTACCATCTAGCTGCTCCGATAATTACAAGAAGAATAAATAATACAAGGATTAACGCATATCCATTACCTTGGCGTCTATTATTATTACAACAACAAGGGTTATACATTGGCATACAACCATATCCATAGCCGTATCCTGGTGTTTGATAATACATACATAGTCACCTCCTATATTACTTTATGATTCTTTGCAATTTAGGAGCATTATATTTGCCTATTCTTTATGGTCCTCTTGGGTTAAACCTAAAAATCCCTCGACCCGGTGGAGCCGGTTGTTTAAATTTCTTAGCTTCCGGTTAATATCCTCCAGCTCATAATAGATACGGTTTAATTGCATATTTTCATAATAGTCATAATTATTATTGTTATTTCGGTTAAATTTGTTAAACATTCTATCACCGCTTTATCTTATGACAAACGATGCCGGATTATGAATAATCCGCCAATATTCCGTACATACTAGGTAAGGGTGTTAGGATGAGAAACAAGGTACTGATTCAGGCTCTGATTTTAGGTACAGGGCAGGTTGGGGGTAAAATACTATCCTTAATCTTTTTATTTAAGTTCGCACAGGACGTTAAGCCTATCGGACTATATTTATATACCTATGCATATATTCCCTTTTCCCTGTTTATGGATTTATCCGCCTTCGGGTTAATCCCCGGGGTTGCCAAATGTGTTTCTAAATTACTTGGCAGCAGGGAAGAAAATAAGATTCATTATCTTTTAAAAAGCGGTACCTTTTTTTCATTGTTTTTGGGGATTGTTTTTTTTATTGGGCTGAATCTCTTTAACGATAAGATATTGGCTGTATCTTTGTATAAGGGCTATACGGAAGAGGAATACAGTATTATCCTAAACCATCTGCGGATTGCTTCCTATACCCTTTTCATTTATCCGCTAATCAGCTTTTACAAGGGCTATCTTCAGGGACATCTAAAAATGCTTCCGACGGCGATTGCCATTTTAGCTGAAAATCTTTGTCGGGTGCTGCTGTATCTTTATATTTCTAAAATCATAGATATTTCTCTGATTCGCAATGTGTTTATTTGTAATTTTATATCCTACCTTGTTTCCTTAATCCTGTTATTTTTCTTTGTCTGCCGGGATTATTTTAAAAGAAAGGACCGGTTTAATGCCATATATACGCTGTTAAAGATTTCTCTGCCCTTTGGTATGGTGACTATGTTTTTTACCTTTTATCAGCTTATAGATTCCATTACGCTTTCCTCTTTAGGAATTGAAAGCCATGTTTATACGGCATATATGTTTGAAACAATCCGGCTGATATTCATTCCGATTGTTTTAGCCCAGAGCGTAGGCGGAGCCTTAAATCCTAAAATTAATGTTCTTTACACCAATCATAAAATCCTAGAAGCTAAAACCGTGGCTGTCCGGCTGACGAATCTGATGATTTATTTATTAATCCCTCTCGTCGTGGTGTTTAAGCTATATGCCAAAAAGCTGTACGGCTTTTTCTATGCCGAGGAAAGTCTTTACTATATTTTAAGCGACGTTTCCCTGTTTATCTTTTTTATCGGCTTTTACAAGGTAATGATTGGAATTTCCCAAGGGGTTAAAAAGTTTAATTATATTGTGATATCTACCTTTATCAGCAGTATCGCCAAGGTAGTACTCAATATCGTTCTTGTTCCATATTATAATTATATGGGAGCGGTAATTTCTACGATTTTAGCCATAAGTATATGTATGGTCGTATCCTATTATGTTTTAAACGACGCCAAAATCAAAATAGCTGTTTCTAATCTTAAGGCGGTTATGCTTTCCCTTGCGGCGATATTATTTTCCTTGTTTTTTTCTACCATTTTCCGTTTGACCGTACTTTTAAATTTTTCTGCCGTCTTGGAAACCGCATTGTTCTGTATTTTTTTGTTTTTATTTTATGTTTTGTTTTTATCCTTTCTGCAAATGTTTAAGGTGTCAAAAGCCCCTGCCGGCTCATAAAGTATAATAGGAGCTTGATGTTTTATGAGTGCTAAACTAGATGAATTTAAACAGTTTATAAAAAAGCATCCTCTGCTGAAGCAGGAGGTTTTATCCAAAAGAAAAACTTGGCAGGAGCTGTATGAGGAGTTTGTCCTTTTAGGAGAGGAGGAATTTGAATCCTACAAAAAAGAAGAATCCAAGACGGAGGAGGCTAAGGAAACCCCGGCGAAAAAGGATTCCTCCACAGAGGATTTAATCAAAAATATTGTCGGCTATGTAAAGAAAATAGACCCCGACCAGGTCACCAAGACCGTCACCAGCATTCAGAAGGTATTAGAGCTGTTTTCCTCCTTTGGGGCAGGGGCATCCTCAACCGCTTTAGCTAAAAAGAGTACCGGTGACCCGCTGTTTGATAAACGCTTCGATGAGTGGTACTAATGGATTATATGAGCTATTTGTATGAGCATCTGGATTTGCTGATGTATTTAAGATACCACCCCCGCTGGTATAAAATCCTATATTATGATTCCAGCTATTTTAAATATTTCTTAGCCGAGGCAAGAAGCAGTCTGAAAATAACGAATTATGATAAACTGGAAAATATAAAAAATAAGTTCAATATGATTTACAGCTTGGCTAGTTTGATGAAATAGTTTGAAAAAAGAATAAAAGTATATTAAAATAGGGTAGAGGTTTTAATATGCAGAAGGAAAGAAGTAAAAAGCTATGGGGAAGTATAGCTTTATTGATTTGTACGATAATATGGGGTTCTGCCTTTGTGATGCAGAGTAAGGCCGGAGAATATGTTTCTCCGTTTTATTTGAATGCCCTCCGTTTTTTTATCGGCGGTGTTTTTTTAATCCCTTTTGTTTTTATTTTCCGGGATAAGAAGGAAAAGAAAACGAAAAAGGGCTTCGGACAAACTATCTTCGGTGGTATACTGGTGGGACTTGCCTTATGTGTGGCTTCAAATCTTCAGCAGGCAGGCGTTGTAAGAACGACCCCCGGAAAGGCAGGCTTTTTAACGGCGATGAATATTATATTTGTGCCGATACTGTCCTTTCTTCTCTTTCGGAGGAAGATAAATTGGAAGCAGATTGCCGGGATTGTTCTCGCTGTTTTGGGCGTAGGGCTTTTAACTATGGATAACAGCTTCAGCATAAATTTAGGCGATGTTTTATGTTTGGGCTGTGCCTTCGCCTTTGCCGTACATATTATGCTGGTGGACCATTATTCCAAAAAAGGGTCGGCGATTACTCTTTCCATGGTTAGTTTTTTTGCCTGTTCCGTGTTTTCTCTTTGTATTGCCGTCCCTGCCGAAAATCTTTCGCCGGAGAATTTAAAGCATGGTCTGCCTTATATTTTATATCTGGGGATATTCTCCTGCGGCATTGCCTATACCCTTCAGGCGGTGGGACAGAAGAGAGTAGAGGAGCTTCCCGCTACCCTTTTGCTGAGTTTAGAGTCTGTATTTAGTGCCGTTTTCTCTTTTATTTTGTTGAAGGAGGATTTTGATATAAAGGAGATATGCGGCTGTATCCTAATGCTTACCGCAGTTATTGTCGTACAGGTGTTAAAGGAGAATAAAAATGAAAAATCCAGCGGATGAATATTTAAAAAAATTACAGGAGGAGCCGGAGTTTAAACGGCTTGCCGAGCTTAAAGGCATCATCGACGAAAAATATAAGAGCTTAATCATTGGCTTGAAAACCAGCGAGGCAAGGTACTTGGAGGCTAAGGAGTATCCGAAGCATTTTTTGAATATGAGTGAGCTTCAGGAGAGCTTTGTCACAGCGAAGAAGAAATTGTATTCTCAGCCGGAGGTTCAGGAGTATTTTCGTTTGGAGCGAAGGCTTCAGGAAATGATAAACGAGGATATGAACGAACTGAAGGAGGCTGTATCCAATAAGTTCAGCCGGGATAAAAGTATAAAAATATAAAGTGTCAAGAAAAAAAACTTGACACCCGTTTTTTTTATGCTATAATAGGCTTGTATTATAAAAAAAGGAGTGTAAATATTATGGTAAAATTAAGATTACAAAGATTTGGTGCACATAAGGCTCCGAAATATCGTATTGTTGCGGCTGATTCAAGAGCTCCTCGTGACGGCAAGTTCTTAGAGATTTTAGGTACATACAATCCATTGACTAATCCTGCTACGATAACCGTAGACGCAGAGAAGGTTCAGGCTTGGTTAGCAAAGGGTGCCCAGCCAACTGTGACAGTTAAGAATATTTTAGCGGCCAATAACATTATCACTAAGTAGTGAGGTGCTGCTATGATAAAGTTTGAAGAGTTAATTGCAAGCTTAATTCTTCCTTTAGTAGCCTACCCTCAGGATGTAGAAATAACCTGTTTAAATGAAACTGAAGCAAATCTTGAGTATCAGGTAAGGGTTAATCCGAACGACTTAGGGCGTGTAATCGGTAAGAATGGCTGTATAGCAAAGGCAATTCGTACAGTATTATATGCCGGTGCTTCTAAAGAAGGAAAAAAGATACACCTAGATATTGACAGTAAATAGCAAAAAGGGAGTCTTGGGACTCTTTTTTTGTTTTATGATAGAAATTACAAAATTCTTGAGGGCAATCGCCTACGGTTAATTCTTAAGCAGAAAAAATAATAAAGGCTTAGTTTAAATTCACAAAAGAAAAATAAAATAATTTTAAAATAGACATAAATTATGTCAGAAGATAGTGTAAAATCAAAATGGTTTATACGATAAATCGTGCTTTTATAGTATAATAGGGGCTAGGAGGGATATTCATGGATATAAAAGAAGGCTTTGTCATCTGTGGGACAACCGCTAAGGAACAAATTTTAAAGGAAAATACGGGGGAATTTAAAAATTATATTTTTTTAACTCTGGAGGAATTAGAGAGCCGGGTTTACGGCAACTGTGAAAAAAGGGCTGTATTTGCCTTGATGCGGCAGTATGCCTTATCCTATGAATTGGCAATGGAATATATCCGCTATATCCCCTATGTAGAGGAAAAGAATTATAACCGCTTAAAACTTGACAGTCTTGTATCTGCCAAAAGATTTTTGAAACAGCAGAGGCTTTTCACAGAGGATTTGTTATTTTTTATCCGGCTTAGACAGTATCCTGTCACCTTTTTAAATGCCGACAATACGCTTCGGATATCCCGGCTGAAAAGGGTGCTTTCCGAATATACCGAGGTATTGGATTACCGGCAGGAAAGAACAACGTATCGTCCTGTGGTATATGCCTTTAAGGATATGCAGGAGGAGGCTTGGGAAATATGCAATATGATTTTTCAGTACGTCCGGCAAGGAGTATCGCTTAATCATATTCATATTTTGAATATGGATAAGGAGTACGCCTTTTTATTTGAGCGGTTATCTAAGCATTATCATCTTCCGATTCGCTTTCCCAGCCTTCAAAATATAAATTCTTTAGATATTGCCAAGAGCTTTTTGGCATATTGCGATACCTATCCCAGCTTTTCCGATATTATGAGCCGGCTGGACTCTTCCTCCGCTTATTACAATACTATCCTGCACTTGATTGTGGATTACGGGCTGGAAGAAGAAAATCCAAAGGAATATAAGTCATTTTTCTATGAAAAGTTTAAGAAAATACCTTTTGCGGCAGACCAGTATGAGGAAATGATATCGACTGTACCGCTGGAAATTTATACCGATGAGGACTATATGTTTTTTCCGGGGCTGAATTTGGGGGCATGCCCGAAAACCTATAAGGACGATACCTACCTGTCCGATGCCGAGCTTGCGGAACTTGGGCTTTCTGATTCTGCCGAGAAAAACAGACTGGCTAAGGAAGAGCTTATCCGGATTTTAACGACGACAAAAAATATCTTTGTCAGCTATAAAAAAAACAAGTCGGGAGAAGAGTGTCTGCCTTCTAATCTTATCCGGAGCTTGGGACTATATACCGAGGAACGCCGGGCCCGGATGGGGTACAATCGGACGGAGGATAATTTAAAGCTGGGGATTTTGTATACGGAGTATATAAAGTATAGAATTAAGGACGAGGCAATCGAAAAATACGATTTAAGACCTTTGGGCTTCCAAAAATATAATAATCGTTATCAGCCGATAGATTCTAAGCTGATGACCGCCCGGTTCGCGGATAAGCCGCTTCGGCTGGCATATTCCAATATAAAAACCTATTTTGCCTGCCCGTTTTCCTATTATGCTGACCGGATACTGGGGCTGAATGAATTTAAGCCCGCTATGGCGGCACGCCTTGGTACCTTTTCTCATGCCGTGCTGGAGGATAGCTACCAGCCTGATTTTGTGTTTGAGGAAAGCGTGCGGCGAAATAAAACGGAACTGGCGGAAGATTCTAAGGACCGGTTTTACTTTACGGTTATGGAGGACGTGCTTCGGTGTTTGATAGAGTATAACCGCCGGCATGAGGAGCAGTCGATGCTGGATAGGATAGAGCGGGAGGCTCATATCGAATACAGGGAAAATGAGTTTGTGTTTGAGGGGTATATTGATAAGCTGTTATATACGGAAATCCATGGCGAAATCTACGCTGCGATTATAGATTATAAAACGGGCAAGGATATCATTACCCTAGATAACGTGACCGACGGCTTTCATCTTCAGCTTCCCTCCTATATGTTTTTATTATCCAAGTATGAAAGGTTTCAGGGCAAGAAGATACATATACTGGGGATTTATTTGCAGAAGGTCAATATTATTGTCTTAGACAATACGGAGGATATTGTCGCCCAGCGGGAGAAGTCTTTTCGGCTTCAGGGCTTTAGTATCCGGAATCGGAGCCTTCTTTCCATGCTTGACCCTGGCTATGATAAAAGCAGCTATATCATGGGAATGTCGACGCTGAAAAACGGTGATTTTTCCCGATATGCCAAGCTTGTAGACGAGGACGAACAGCAGGAGCTAATCACTTTGGTCGATGACTTGATTCATCAGGCAAGCAAGGATATTCATCAGGCTAAGTTTGCGATTGCCCCGAAGCAGATTAACGGCAAAAATGAATCCTGTATGTTTTGCAAGTATAAGGATATATGCTATATGAGCTATGAAGATTTAGTGGAATTACCGGTTAAGCCGTTTCCGAAAAGAAAGGATGGAGATAACTGATGGCTTGGACGAAGGAGCAGGAGAAAGCTATATATAACAGAGGCACAAGCATTATCGTTTCTGCCGGTGCCGGAAGCGGAAAAACGGCAGTGCTTTCCGAGCGAATTCTTGAGTTTTGCTTGCAGGGAAACGATATCCGCCGGGTCTTGGTTTTGACCTTTACTAATGCTGCCGCCAGAGAAATGAAGGAGCGAATCCGAAATAAACTTTTAACGCATGAGCTTTACGAACAGGCGGATTTTATAGATTCCGCCTATATTACGACCTTTGACGCATACAGTCTGGCATTGGTAAAGAAGTATTTTTATAAGCTGGGGATTTCTAAAGAGCTTACCATTATGGACGCTTCGCTTATGGCTGTAAAAAGAAAAGATATCATCGAAGGTCTGTTTCGGGAATATTATGAAAATGAAAATCCCGCCTTTTATTCCTATCTAAAAAAATATTCCCGGCAGGACGACCGGGAGGTGGCGGATATTGTCGAGCGGCTATGTTCGAAATTTGAACTGCTGATTGATTTTGCGGAATTTAAAAAGAATTATGAAAACCTATATTTTTCCAAGGATAGACTGAATCAGGTGCTTGAGGAATATGACCGATATACTAAAGAAATGGTTTCTGAGCTGATTTCGGCACTGCGGGAGCTTTTACAGGTATGCAGCCTTGATGAAGGAAGCGATAAGCTGTATAGCTCAGTTTTGGGGCTGATTGACGATTTGGAGGGGCTTTCCACCTATGAGGAGTATTATCGGTATCTCAAGGAGTATTCCCTGCCCAGAGTCAGTCCCAAGGCAGACGAAAGCGTTAAAGCCCAGAAGGAAGTCTGCGGTAAAATCTTAAAAAACTTAAAGGAGAACGTATTTTCCAAATATGCTTTTAAAGCGGATATGCTGGCTGAGCTTACCTCAGTCAAGGACGATGTCCTATTTCTTTTAGAGGTCTGCCATGAGGTTATGAGTAGACTTTTAGAGTATAAAAAGAGGGTAATGATGTTTGACTATACGGATATTGCCAAGTATGCGGTTGAGCTTGTGACTAAGCATTCGGACGTTCAGGCTGAGCTTATGAATAGCTATGACGAAATTTTAGTTGATGAGTATCAGGATACTTCGGATATTCAGGAGGCATTTTTAAAGGCAATAGAAAATCATAATTTGTATATGGTTGGGGATATTAAGCAGAGTATATACCGGTTTAGAAATGCCAATCCTTATATTTTTAAGGCAAAATACGATGCCTATTCCGGGCATCACGGCGGTGAAAAAATAGATTTAACCTATAATTTCCGTTCCCGCAGTGAGGTATTAAACGATATCAACGCTTTGTTTAATCAGCTGATGACCGATTCTGTCGGCGACGCAAGCTACGCTTTGGAGCATCAGATGAAATACGGTCAGCATTTGTATGATTCCTCCTTAGGAGATTACCGGCTGGAGGTTTTAAGATATCCGGAGGTGCCGGAGGGCTTTACGCAGGAGGAAACGGAGGCATTTATTGCCGCCGGTAAAATTAAATCCATTATGGCGTCGTCGCCAAAGGTGCTGAAGGGAAATCGGTATGAGGAGGTCAGCTACAATGATTTTGCGATATTGATTGATAAGGCTCGGAGCTTTGTCACCTTTAAGCGGATATTTGAATATTTGAATATCCCTCTATCCATTGAGGCGGATTTGGATTTAAAGGATTCGATTCTTCCGAAATTATTTTCAAATATAATTTTATTGATTTATAAAACAAAGACCCATGAATTTGATATTCCCTACCGTCACGCTCTTGCCTCCGTTGCCAGAAGTTTTCTGTATGAGTACAGCGATGAAGAGATTTACCGGCTTCTGGTGCTTCACGAGGACTATCCGATTTTAGAGGATTTTAAGGTGCTTTCCGAGCTGTCTGAGCCTTCCTATCCCGAGCTGTTTTACCAGATATGCTTCCGTTTAGGAGTATATGAAAAGCTTTCCTATATCGGCGACGTAGATAATTCTGCCGTAGTGCTGGAATATATCTACCGGCTTTTGGAGATGCTTCAGGCAACGGCTATGCCGTTATCGGAGGTATCCGGGTATTTGGCTGAGGTTTTCGAGGGGGATATCAAGCTATCCTATAAGTTAGCCTCCTCCAGTCCAAACAGCGTCCGGATAATGACGATTCATAAATCGAAGGGATTGGAGTTTCCTTACTGTATTTTTCCTTTGCTTTCCTCGTCCTTTAACCGGCAGGATGTTCGGGCGTCTATCGGCTTTCACCCTTCCTACGGGATTTATATTCCCTATGCTGATGAGGGAAAGTCGAATACGATAATGAAAACCCTAATCGCCAATCAGATGACTAAGGAGGATATATCGGAGCGGGTACGGCTTTTGTATGTAGCTATGACAAGAGCCAGAGAAAAAATGATTATGATTCTGCGGGATAAGGAGTATCCGAACAGCAATCCCAAAAGTTTTTCCAGCTTTCAGCAGATGCTGCAGCACTATGATGTATTTAAGGAAAACATACAGGATATATCGCTTGAGGCGTACGGTATTACTGCCGATTACAAGCGGAAAAAGCAGAATACGGAAATGCCTTTATCGCAGGAGGTGCCGGTTTACTATGAGCTTGCTTTACCGAAGAAGGCGGATAAGGTACGGATTTCTAAGGAGCTTTCCGCTTTACCAGACAAGCATACAAAGGCCAATATTCGTCTGGGCTTGGAGCTTCATGCGGCACTTGAGGCCATGGATTTTGCCAATCCGCAGCCGGAGCTTCTTCCGGTATCGGATTTTGTCAAAAATACGATTAAAGCAATTCTTTCCCACCCGCTTTTTCAACGGATTTCCGAGGCGGAAACATATCACGAGCATGAGTTTTATTATACCAAGAATCAGGAGCAGTATCATGGAATTATCGACCTTTTGGCTGTTTATGAGGATTCCGTCGATATTATTGATTATAAGCTGTACCGCCTAGACCGTGAGGAATATACCCGTCAGCTGAAAATATACAGGGATTATGTAGCTTTGAAATGGAATAAAAAAATCAATGTTTATTTGATTTCTCTTTTAAAGGCAGAGGTCAAACGCTTGGAAATAGAATAAAAGAAACCGGAAAGCGGGAAGTTAATTTATAAGCCGAACGCTTTCTGATTTTTTCGATTTTTGTAAATATTTTATGTCGTTCTATGGTATAATATCAAAAGGAAATGCGAGAGGAGTGGTATCATGTCTTTTGAGGATAAAGCCCGGGAATTAAAGGAAATTTTAAATAAAGCTGCCGTCGCCTACTATGTCAACGACCAACCGATAATGGAGGATTACGAGTATGATAGACTGATGCAGGAGCTGATTGAGCTGGAACGGCAGTACCCTCAGTTGAAAACGGCGGATTCTCCGACGAATCGGATAGGCGGAGAGGTTTTAACGAAGTTTGAAAAGGTAGTTCATACGCAGAAAATGATGTCGCTTGCCGATGCGTTCAGCTATGATGAGCTTCGGGATTTTGATAGCCGGGTTAAGGCGGCTGCCCCTCTTGCCACGTATCTGTGTGAATTAAAAATCGACGGCTTGTCCGTAGCTCTGCGGTATGAAAACGGAGTTTTTGTTTTAGGGGCAACCCGCGGCAACGGCAGTATCGGAGAAAATATTACGCACAACGTTAAAACTATAAAAAGCGTTCCGCTGAGCTTAAAAGAGCCATTAAGCATCGAGGTGCGTGGAGAAATCTTTATGCCGAAAAAAAGCTTTATCGCCTTGAATCTTGAACGGGAGGAAAATGAAGAAGAGCTTTTTGCGAATTGCCGGAATGCGGCAGCCGGCTCCGTCAGACAGCTGGATAGCAGTGTTGCCGCTAAGAGAAATCTTGATGTCTTTTTATATTATTATCTGGACCAGAATGTAGAAACGCAGGAAAAGGCTCTGCTTACCATGCGGGAGCTTGGCTTTAAGGTCAATCCGTTATTCCGGCACTGTGCCAATATTGAAGAGGTTATCGCCTATATCGAGGAAATGGGAAAACAGAGGGCGGATTTGCCTTACGATATTGACGGCATTGTCATTAAGGTAAACGAAATGGCACTGCATGATGTTATCGGGGAAACCGTGAAATATCCCAAGTGGGCGATTGCCTATAAGTTTCCTCCGGAGGAGGTTTCGACGGAACTGTTAGATATTACCTTTCAGGTCGGAAGGTCCGGCGTTATTACTCCGGTTGCCAATTTTAAGCCGGTATTTGTCCAAGGGTCTTTAATATCTAAGGCAACGCTGCATAATGAGGATTATATTCTGGCAAAGGATATTCATATCCATGATACGGTGGTTATCCGCAAAGCGGGAGATGTCATTCCCGAAGTCGTACGTCCAATTAAAGAGGAGCGAAGCGGAGAGTGTATTCCGTTTAAAATGATTGAGCTTTGTCCGAGCTGTCACAGCGTTTTAAAAAGAGAGCCGGGCGAGGCGGATTATTACTGTTTAAATCCGAATTGTGAGGAAAAACTGATAAACCGGCTGATTCATTTTGCCTCTAAGCCGGCATATAATATAGATTCCTTGGGGGATAAGGTCGTAAGACAGCTGTATCAAGCCGGCTTTATCCGCACGATTGCCGATATTTTCCGTCTGAATCAGCATTATGACGAGCTGATTGCCCTGCCGGGACTTGGCAGGAAAAGCATAGACTATCTTTTGGCTGCCATTGAAAACAGCAAGAAAAATAATCTCGACCAGCTATTGTTTGGACTGGGAATCCGTCATTGCGGAGGAAAGGTTTCCAAGCTGATGTGCCGTCAGTTTAAGACGATGGACGGACTGATGAATGCCGGATATGAGGAAATCATAGCCATTGGCGATATTGGCGACGCTATTGCCTATGCCTTTACGGAATATATGCAGAAGGAAGAAAACAGAGCTTTAATTGCCGAGCTGAAGAGCTTTGGCTTAAATATGATTTATGAGTTCGGACAGATAAAGGAAAGCTTTTTTACGAATAAAAAGTGTGTTTTGACGGGGACCCTGTCCTCTATGGGAAGAACCGAAGCAAAAAAGAAAATCGAGGGCTTCGGCGGTACCCTTTCTGAATCTGTCAGCAAGAAAACGGATATTCTGATTTTAGGAGAAAATCCGGGCAGCAAGTATGATAAGGCAAAGCAGCTAGGCGTATATATTATGGCAGAAGAGGAATTTCTGGAAAAAATAAAGGAGTAAGACCATGGATAAAATTATCGTTAAGGGAGCAAGGGAAAATAACCTGCAAAATATTGATATAGAGCTTCCGAAAAATAAATTAATCGTAATGACGGGACTTTCCGGCAGCGGAAAATCCTCTCTGGCATTTGATACGATTTATCAGGAGGGTCAGCGGCGGTTTGTTGAATCCCTATCCAGCTATGCCAGACAGTTTATCGGCTCAAGCGAAAAGCCGGACGTCGATTCCATTGAGGGCTTATCTCCCGCTATTTCCATCGACCAAAAATCAGCCTCTCATAATCCCCGCTCGACAGTCGGTACGGTGACGGAAATCTATGACTATCTGAGAGTTCTTTTTGCGAGGGTCGGAACACCGTACTGCCCGACGCATAAAATTCCGATTTCTTCGTTATCGGTGGAGGAAATTGTCAACAAGATTATGGAATATCCCGAGGGAAGCCGGCTGTATATTACGGCACCGGTGGTATTCCGGCAGAAGGGCGAGCATAAAAATGTCTTTGCGAAATATTTAAAGGAGGGCTATGTCCGTGCCCTTGTGGACGGGGAAATGATAGATTTGGATTCTCCGATAGAGCTTGAGAAAACGAAAAAGCATGATATATTTATCGTCTTGGAGCGGCTTGTGATGAAGGACGGCATAAGAAGCCGGGTTTTTGAGGCTGTGGAAACGGCAGCCAATGCCTCCGGCGGCTATTGCGTGGTATATTGCGACGGCAAGGAGGAGTTTTTTTCTACGCTTCACGCCTGTCCGCACTGCGGATATTCGCTGGCTAATTTAGAGCCGAGATTATTTTCCTTTAATAATCCTCTGGGTGCCTGCCCTGAATGTAATGGCTTGGGGAAGAAACTGACGGTTTCTCCGGAGCTGGTAGTCGATGAAAATAAGTCCCTGAATAATAATGCGATTCTTCCGTATAAGAATCAGGAAAAGGAAAACTTAAACAATATTATGCTTCAGCAGACCTGTGCCCATTACAAGATAAATATGGATACGCCGTTTAAGGATTTAACTGACGAGCAGAAAAAGATTATACTTTACGGTTCCGATGAAATGATAAACTTTAAAATGAAATCCACCAGCGGCAGAGTTCACGATAAGAAGGATTTTTATGAAGGAATCGTCACCAACTTTTCCCGAAGATATGTAGAAACTAATTCCGATTGGATACGGGAATGGATTGAAGGCTATATGGTAGAAAGGGAATGTGACGCCTGCCGGGGGAAGCGGTTGAATAAATCCGTTTTAAATATATTTATTGAAGGCAAGAATATCGCCGATATTTGTGCGATGTCTATCGAGGATTTATACGATTGGTTTACGGATTTAAAGCTTTCTGAGGAAAAACAGTCGATTGCCCGGCTTGCCATTAAGGAAATTAAGGACAGACTTAAGTTCTTAATCAATGTCGGACTAGAGTATTTAACGCTTGCCAGAAGTGCGGATACCCTTTCCGGCGGCGAGGCTCAGCGGATAAGGCTGGCAACACAGATTGGCTCTCAGCTTACAGGGGTGCTGTATGTTCTTGACGAGCCGTCTATCGGACTTCATCAGCGAGATAATGCCCGGCTGATACGGACCTTAAAGGAAATGCGGGATTTGGGAAATACGCTAATTGTCGTCGAGCATGACGATGAAACCATGCTGAGCTGTGATTATTTAGTAGATATCGGTCCGAGAGCCGGCGTTCACGGCGGACGCGTCGTTGCGTGCGGAACGCCGCAGGAGGTTATGGCAAATCCGGAAAGCATTACGGGCAATTATCTTTCCGGTCGTATGAGAATAGAGGTACCGTCAACCCGCAGAGCGTTAAACGGCGGCTTTATAACGATTCGCGGAGCCAAGCAAAATAATTTAAAAAATGTTAATGTGAAAATCCCATTGGGCGTAATTACCTGCGTGACCGGAGTATCCGGAAGCGGAAAATCCTCTTTAGTCAACGAGGTCTTATATAAAAATGCCTATATTCGTATTTACGGCAGTAAAAAAATAACTCCGGGTGCCGTGACGGGAATTGACGGGCTGGAGAATATTGACCGGATTATCCAGATATCTCAGCAGCCTATCGGACGGACGCCCCGCAGCAATCCGGCTACCTATACGGGAGTATTTGACGATATCCGGGAACTTTTTGCTCAAACGACGGACGCTAAGATTAAGGGCTATGATAAATCAAAGTTTTCCTTTAACGTTAAAGGCGGAAGATGTGAGGCGTGCGGCGGGGACGGCGTTAAGCGAATCTCTATGCAGTTTTTGCCTGATGTTTATGTTGCCTGCGAGGTCTGCAAGGGGAAGAGATTCCAGTCAGAAACCCTGCAAATAACGTTTAAGGGCAAAAGCATTGCCGATGTTTTAGATATGACCGTTGAAGATGCTTTAACTTTTTTTGAGGCTTTTCCTAAGATTAAATCCAAACTCCAAACACTTTACGATGTCGGCTTAGGCTATATTAAGCTCGGTCAGTCCTCAACGACCTTATCCGGCGGCGAAGCCCAGAGAGTAAAGCTTGCGTATGAGCTGCATTCCAAAATAACGCCTAAAACACTGTATATATTAGACGAGCCTACGACCGGACTTCATGTCGACGATATTAAGCGGCTGATGGAGGTCATTAACCGGATAGCCGATAATCGGGCAACGGTAATTATCATCGAGCATAACCTAGACGTTATCAAACTTGCCGATTATATTATAGATATGGGACCGGAGGGCGGAAATAAAGGCGGAACAGTGATTTTCAGCGGCAGACCCGAGGATTTGGTTAAGGTTTCTAAATCCTACACCGGACAGTATTTAAAGCCTTTGCTGGAAAAAAGATAATAAAATTTAAAGATATATATGGTTTTACAGGGCGGTTTTATAAACTGCCCTTATATTTATTTGCTAATTTGCGGGAATTAAGGTATAATTATAAAATGAGAAAGTGGTGGAATTATGCCAAAGGACAATCAGGAAAAACGAAAAAGAGCGGAACAAAAGCTGAAGAATCTTCTTGAGGAGCTGAAGCAGACAGAAGCGATGAATGAAGAAGAGATACAGGAGCTTGGTGGATTACTGCATAGCCTTATGATAGAAAACAGGTTTTCCAAGAAAAAGAGAATTTTTAATTTTTTAAAGTTCTTTTTCATTAAATTTATTTTTCTTTATATCTTATCCGTTTTGATGTTCGGTATTCTTCTTTCTCAGGTTGAAATTCAAAAATACAGCATATTTTATATCAGTATCATCATTAGCTTTATATTGACGATGCTGGAGGTTATGCCTCTTATATCTCATAGGATATATTCCGTATCCTATGTCATTGCTTTTGTGCTGATTATAATAAATTTTTGTTTGTTTAATATGATTTATCCGGTATTCCGGTTTTCCTCTCTCTGGATATTCTATTTTCTAGGATTGGAGATATTTTACGGGTTATGGATTACCACAGTAATGAAAAGAAAAATTATGCCCTAAGGAGAGCGTCAGATGAAAGACTATGTTTATGTATGTGATTTAGCTAAAGATAATAATTTAGAGCTTTTAGCGGGAAAGGCAGGCTTAAATGCCAAAATAGCCGAGGATATGATTTCCCGTCCCGGCTTGGAGTTCGCCGGCTTTTTTGATTATTTTGACAATAAGAGAATGGTGTTGGTCGGGTCAAAGGACAATAGTTTCCTAACCCGGCAGACGAAGGAGAAGCAGGGGGAAAATGTGGAAAAGATTTTTAAGCTGAATCCGCCGTGCATTGTTTTTTCCAAAAATGTGACCGTTCTTCCGATTTTCTATGAAATGGCAGAAAAGTATGGAATTTCGGTATTTCATTCCAATCTAAGAACAACGCCGACCTCCTCTAAGCTGTATACCTATTTGCAGGATAAGCTTGCCCCGAAAATCTCCGTACACGGAACGCTTATGGATATTAACGGTATGGGAACGCTTATCATCGGTAAGAGCGGAATCGGTAAATCTGAAACTGCCCTTGACCTGATTAAGCGAGGACATCAGCTGATAGCCGATGATTTGGTGGAAATCATGGAGAAGGAACCGGGTATGCTGGTGGGGGCGGCTCCGGATATTCTGCGAAGATATATGGAAATTCGGGGAATCGGTATCGTCGATGTCGTTACGATGTTCGGAGCCGGTGCCTATCGGGACAGGAAGAATATCCGCTTGGTCGTGGAATTACAGTCTTGGGACAATGATAAATATTACGACCGCTTGGGACTGGAAACCCAGAAAATAAAATATTTTAATACGGAAATTACCAAAATAACGATTCCGGTTTTGCCGGGACGTACGGTTTCCCTTTTGGTAGAATCTGCCGCTATGAATGAAAAGCTGAAGCTGCTGGGGCATTTTGCCGCACAGGAGTTTATTGATAAGGTTGATAAAAGAGCGATGAGAGGTGAAGAGGAATGAGTTTTAACTTTTGGATTAATCCGTCCTTTAGTCTGTTTGGCTTGGAGATTACATGGTATGCCATATTCATATTAATCGGCGTTATTATCGCCGTATGGGCTGGAATAAGAGAAGGAAAGAAGCTTGGTATCGCAAGCGATGAGGTGTATTGGGGCGTTATCATCGTATTGCCGTGTGCGATTATCGGTGCCAGACTTTGGTATATTTTATTCAATTTAGACCAGAACTGGACCTTTGGCAAAATCATCGGTTTGGAGGGCGGTCTTGCCGGGCTTGCCATACAGGGCGGCGTGATTGCGGCACTGATTGCGATAGTGATTTATTGCCGAGTCAGAAAAATATCGCTGTATCGAATCCTTGATATTGTCGCTCCGGGTTTTTTAATCGGTCAAATCTGCGGCAGATGGGGTAATTTCTGTAATCATGAGCTTTACGGACCGATTGTAAAGAATCCGGGCTTTTTAAAAAGCATTCCGATATTAGGCGAAAATATGTATATAAACGGAGCCTATCGTCATCCGACCTTCTTGTATGAATCCGCCCTGAATTTGGTGGGATTGGGAATCATCCTTGTTTTACGCAGAAAGTGGAAAAAGCTGAAAAGCGGCGATTTAATGGGAGTGTATCTGATTTGGTACGGCTTTGTCCGCATTTTTACGGAGAGCCTGCGGATGATGGGCGACCCGAATGACCCGCTGATGATTGGCTCTGTTCCGGTATCTATCCTAATGAGCGTTATCTTTATTGTCTGCGGTGCCGGCTTCCTGATTATCAAGCGTTTTGTCGGACCGAAGGACAATTATCAGGATATACTGGCAGAAATCAAAGAAAACAAGCTGGATACGATTTTATTTGATTTAGACGGTACGCTTTTAGATACCAAGCCGCTGATTGATAAGAGTTTTATTCATACCTTCGAGCATTTTCGACCGGATTACACGCTCTCTGATGAGGAGCTGGACGCCTTTTTCGGACCTACGCTGTATCAGTCCTTTTCCCGATATTCTGAGGACGAAAAGGAAATTCAAGAGATGATTGCCTATTACCGGGAGTTTAATATCGCCAATCATGACGCTATGGTTAAGCCGATGCCGGGTGCGAAGGAGTTAATCCATACCCTGCATAAAAAGGGCTATAAGCTTGGTGTTGTTTCTTCCAAGAAAACGGATTTGGTTTGTCATGGACTGGAATTATTCAATTTACTGGATAAAATGGATATTGTCATCGGTGCCGATGAGGTAAAGAATCATAAGCCTGCCCCGGACGGGATTCTTTTAGCCAAGGAAAAACTATCCGGGAATCGGGTAGCCTATGTCGGCGACACATTAAACGACATCAAGGCGGGCAAGGCTGCCGGAGTAAAAACAATCGGCTGCCTGTATATTAAGCATCCGGAAATTATGCTGGAGGCAGAGCCGGATTATGTAATTAACAAGCTGTCAGATATATTGAAAATTTGTGTGGAGTAGACGATATGAGCTTTGCGTTAGAGGTTAAGGACGATTTGCTGAAATTTAATACGACAGACACGGAGGCGGACCGTCTGGAGCTGGAGGCAATGCTTCGATTTGGCGGCGAGGTAATTATATCCCGGCCGATGAAGCTGACCTTTACCTGCAATAATATGGGCGTTATCCGCCGGTTTGTCCGGCTCGGCAAACGATATTATACGATGGATTATGATTTGGTATCCCGCGTCATCAACCGCTTTGACAATCATACCGTATTTACCTGTATTGTCAAATCGGATATTGAGAAAATGATTCAGGATTTTAATCTCATCGGTTCGGAATCCGACCGGAAGGCGGCGGCTTTAACCAATGAGGAGTGGGGGATAGCCTATTTGCGGGGAGCTTTCTTAGTCCGCGGCAGCGTCAACGACCCGGTATCTAAAAACAGTCATTTGGAAATTATCTCAAATAATGAAGCGGAAATACTATTTATTCAGAGGCTAATGAATGGTTTTGAATTGAATGCCCGGATTATTAAAAGAAAGAATTATCTGGTTGCCTATATTAAGGCGAAGGACGCTATCGGAGATTTTTTATATCGTTTGGGAGCAACCTCCTCAATGAGCTATTACGAGGATGTCGTGATTACGAAGGAAATTAAGGCAAATGCCAAGCGGACAATCAATCTGGATATTGCCAATCAGGATAAAACAAACGAAGCCGCTCAGGAGCAGCTAAAGTATATCCGGTATTTGGAATATAATTATCCCTTGGAAAAGCTGGATTCTAAAATACTGATGGTAATGAAGGTCCGTCGGGAGCATCCCGAGCATTCCCTGACCCAGCTTTTAGATATTATTCATGACGATTATGACCCGCAGCTGACGAAATCCGGGCTGAATCACCGGCTTCGTAAAATTAAAGAGCTGGCAACAGAGCTTGCCGCCAGAAAGAAAGAAGAGCTATGATAGGAATTGATTTGGTAGAGCATAAGGATATAATAAATAAGGATGAGCGGTTTATCCGCCGCGTTCTTTCCGACGCGGAGTATGAAATCTATTTGGAAATAAAAAATAAAAAACGCCAAATAGAATATGTAGCTTCACGCTTTGCTTCTAAAGAGGCGCTTTTTAAAGCATATAAGAAATATCCGCAGCACATTGATTTGCGGGAGATATCCGTCTTAAATGACAGGGATACTCATGCTCCGTATATATGCTGTGAAAAATTGGATTGCAAATTAGAATTATCCATAACTCATACAGAGAATTATAGTGTGGCTGTTGTTATACTTCTTCCATGATATGGTGTCTGTTTCTTAAGAACAGTAAAGCAATATTAAATAATCCTGTTACAAAAACAACAATATAAACTACTCGAGAAAGAATAGAACCGTTTCCAAATAAATATGCTACAAGATTAAAATCAAATATGCCGATTAGTCCCCAGTTTATTGCACCAATAATTGTGATGACAAGGGCGATTTTTTGTATTACGCTCATTTTCACATTCCTCCTTCATTGATATTTTTACCGAAATACCGGAACTTATGCATAAATCAAATTTTTTTTGCATACCATCTATTGAATAGAAATGGGTGGATAAAATGAAAAAAATAATTTATAGTATTTTATGCGGTTTAATGCTGCTGCTGACCGGCTGCAGCAAAACAGATGTAAAAACTGATGGTATTAAGGTGGCAACAGAGTATTTATCATCTTTGGATTCCTATGAGCTGAGCTGTGATATGACCGTCTACCGGGCAAATAAGAATATTCAGATGAGCGTAGTTGTGGATTATCTGAAGCCGAACTATTATAAGGTATGCTTCAGCAATAAGAACGGGCATGAACAGGTAATTGTGAAAAACGATGAGGGCGTATTTGTTTTAACCCCTTCTCTAAACAAGGAATTTAAGTTTGACAGCGAGTGGCCTTTAAACAGCAGTCATGCGTATCTTTTGGAGGGAATCTGCAAGGATATTCAATCCGACGGCTCTGCGACTTTCAGCTTAGACGGAGATACGGTTATCATTGAAAGCAAGCTGGCGAATAAGAATAATGCCGCAACCAAATTAAAGTTTTATTATGATTCCAAAGCAAAGAAGCCGGTGAAGGCAATCCTTTTAGATGATAATAATACAGACCAGATTTTAGTGGAATTTAATGAGTTTACGCCGAATAAATCTTTAAAAAAGGATTTGTTTAATACCAAGCTGATAATGGATGAAAAAAGCAATCTGAATGAAAAGACGGAGAATACCGAGGATAAAACGACATCGCTTGCGATTACTGCCGGCTATGTATGCGACGGGGCGACGCTTTCCTCCTCTAAGATAGAGGACGATTGTACTATCCTTTGCTATTCCGGTACCAAGAGCTATACGATAATCGTTCAGAAGGCAGACGTATATTCCTCTGCCATAGCGATGGAAACCTTTACGTCCATGGATTTCCTAGAAAGCGGATTAATCCTTTCCAATGCCAATGTTTCCAAGTATTATCTTGACGATGTTGAGGTAAGTATTTATTCCACAGCCCTAAGCAGTGATGACATTTTATCCGTTGCCGCCGATATTACCATGTCTTAGACATAAAGCACGCAGAATCCGCTGCGTGCTTTTTCCATTTTACGAAAATATGTTAAATTATGTAGTTGTAAGCTAGGCGAATTTATGTTAAAATAACGTGGTAAGGTTTAATATTTTTATAGGAGATGAAGAATTTGGCAAGAGTTGTTAGAAAGGTTTCAAACCGGGCTGTTGCAGGTCAAAGGAAACAAAAAAAATTTTTCAATAACAGATGGTTTTGGATTATTGTTTCTGTTGTTGTGGTTATAGGATTAGCTCTGGGAATTACGCTGGGGATTGTATTAAATCAGAATACTGAGGAAAGTGTGAATAAAACAGATTATTTTGCCGACTGTGAACAGGTTGAATTTGTAAAGGGAAGCTATGACGGCGTTAAGAATTATACGAATATCAACTATAAGAATCCGCAGAATAATGAGGATTTATTTATTCAAAATGTTTTTATCTTTGCCTATGATTTATCGTCCTTTTATCCGGATAGCGATGATGAGGATAATTACAATAAAAATCATGCAGACATACTTTCTAAGCTGATAGATTTACAGAAGGCAGTCGGCGCTGCAAAGGCTGCTGGCTTGGAGGTTGAGCTGTTTATCATCGACACCTCTGTCGGCGATAATATCAGCGTATTGGACGATACGGATTTCGGCGGAACGGAGGATTCCACAGCCACCTTTATGTTTACTTATATCCGCAATGGGGAGGTAGTCAGTGACTCCATTACGATACGGGATAAAAAGTATACGCTTGTATCCACCAGCCTAAACGATATGATTACAACCATTATTCCGCAGACAATTCATTTTGTAAATGACGGTCTGCCGATGGAAGAATAAGAATTTAAAAGACCTTCCCTGCAAGGTCTTTATTTTTGGAGGAAAATATAATGGAATACCTAAATGATACGGTGCTTCAAGCCGTATGCGACGAACTGAAAATTACGAAGAAGCAGATTACGGCTGTACTGGATATGCTTAAGGAGGACAAGACGGTAGCATTTATCGCCAGATACCGCAAGGAGCTGACCGGAGGACTGGACGAGGAGAAGATTCGGGCGATTGAGGAGCAATATGCCTATGGCGTAAATCTGGAGAAGAGAAAGGAAGATGTCATTCGGCTGATTGAAGAAAAGGGAATGTTGAACGACACTTTAAGACAGCAGATAGAAGCGGCAGCAAAGCTGATAGATGTAGAGGATTTATACCGTCCGTATAAGGAAAAGAAGAAAACAAAGGCAACTGAGGCTATCGCCTTGGGCTTAGAACCGCTGGCAGATATTATGATGAAGCTATGGCAAAGAGGCGATAAAATGGAGATTGCGTCCGCCTATATTACGGACAAGGTTAAAACGGCGGAAGAAGCCATTATGCACGCTAAATATATTGTAGCCGAACGAATCAGCGATAATGCCGAATACCGTAAATATATCCGGGACGCGGCGATGAAATACGGAACGATAATCTGCCGGAAGAAGAATAACGGCTTGGACGAGGAGGAAAAATACAAGAATTACTATGATTCCTCTGAGAACGTGGGAAGAATCAAGCCACACCGCGTTTTAGCGATAAATCGTGCTGAGGACGAGGATATTATCAGCGTTGCCGTTGAGCTTCAGCCAAAGCGGGATATAGATTATCTGAACTATAAAGTCGTGCGAAACCGCGAATCTCTATTCATGGCGGAGCTGAAGGAGGCGGTGGAGGATTCCTATAAAAGACTTCTTGCCCCATCTATATCAAGGGAAATCCGGGCAATGCTTACGGAAAAGGCTCAGGAACAGGCAATCCATATTTTTTCTTTAAATCTTAAAAATTTACTGCTTCAGGCTCCGATGAAGGGACGCGTCGTTTTAGGAGTTGACCCTGCCTTTCGGACAGGCTGCAAGCTGGCGGTAATCTCTCCGTCCAGCAATGTTTTGGAAATCGGAGTGATTTATCCGAATGAGAAGTCTAAAGGGGCAAGCGTTTCTCCGGCAATGCTTGAAAAATCTAAAAAAACGATTATTGATTTGATACAAAAATACAAGGTGGAAATTATTGCGATTGGCAACGGTACGGCAAGCCGGGAAACTGAGAGCTTTATTGCCGAGGTCATTAAAGAAAGCGGACTTAAGGCAAAATATGTAATTGTCAGTGAGGCAGGAGCCTCCGTGTATTCAGCCTCCGAGCTGGCGATTGAGGAGTTCCCGGATTTGTCCGTAGAACAAAGGTCGGCGATTTCGATTGCCAGACGGATTCAGGACCCGCTTGCCGAGCTTGTGAAAATCGACCCGAAGTCTATCGGAGTCGGACAGTATCAGCATGATGTAGCACAGAACAAGCTGAATAAATCCCTAGATGACGTTGTGGTTGACGCGGTAAACCGGGTCGGTGTAAACCTGAATACGGCATCGGTTTCTCTTTTATCCTATGTATCCGGTCTGACGAAGGCGATTACTAAAAACATCATAGCTTACCGGGAACAAAACGGAAGATTTACCTCCCGGGAGGAACTGAAAAAGGTAAGTAAGCTTGGACCAAAGACCTACGAGCAGTGCGTTGGCTTTCTTAGAATATTAGACGGAGAAAATGCTTTGGATATGACGCCGATTCATCCGGAAAGCTATGATAAGGCCCTGCGGCTGTTAAAGATGATGAATATGGATACCTCCTCCCTAGGAAGCGATGAGATGAAGGAAGCCATAGCGAAGCTGGATAAGACGGAAATATCCAAGACTTTGGCTTTGGATATGTATACCTTAAATGATATTTTAGACGCCTTTGCGGCTCCTTTGCGGGATATCCGTGATGATTATCAGGGCTTAAAGCTTAGAGATGATATTATGCACTTTGAAGATATTAAAATCGGCGATGAGCTGGACGGTACCGTCCGCAATGTCGTGGATTTCGGAGCTTTTGTCGACTGCGGCGTGAAGTACGATGGGTTAATTCATATATCCAAAATGTCACCGCGTAAAATCAGTCACCCGTCGGATATACTGAGCGTAGGCGACAGCGTTCATGTTTATGTAATTGATATTGATTATGCCAAACACAAGCTTTCTTTGTCCTTGGTTAAGGCGTAGATAAAAATAAAATCCCGCCGATAGGGGGATAGTTAAAAACATAAAGATTATAAGACAGTCTTAGGAAAATCGATTCCTTTAAAGACTGTCTTTTTTGTTGTCTTTAAAAGAAACTTGGCATAGAGCGTAATTCATGTCTGATTCTTACATCAGCAGCTGTCCGTTGATATTCAGCCGGAATTTAAGCTTTAGTCTTTCCGCAGCGTTTTTACACATAATCATTCGGTTTAGAAAAATTTCAAAATATTCCAATACCGGAGAAATCTGAGTATCAATATCCAAAGTCAGTATAATCTCCTGACGCTCGATTTTTAAAGAAGAGCTTCTTACGGAATAATTTACTCTGTCATGAATATCAAAGCTGTGATTGTTTTGGTTGCGGACCCGGCTGCGGCGGACATCGGATTTGTCGGCAAGAATTAATGCTGCCGCTATGGGATTTACCGCAACTCCGGTACCTTCATCATGATTTCCGATTGCGGAAACAATCATGGCGATATCCTTTGCCTCCATACCTAGGCGGTCCAGAATCCGGAAGGCCATAATGGCACCGGACTGAGAATGGTCTATCCGGTTGACAAGGTTTCCGATGTCATGCATATATCCGGCAATTTGGGCAAGCTCTATGTCATGCTGCGGATAGTTGAGTGATTTTAAAATGTAGGCGGCGTCGTTGGCTACCTTTTTGACATGGGCGAAGGAATGCTCGGTATAGCCTAGGGCAATTAAGGACGCATCGGCCTGAGTAATATAGGTCTTTATTTCTTCATTTTTCAGTATTTCTTGATAGGTTATCATAAGACTCGGCTCCTTTTTTACTATCTTATCACATTTTTAAGGGAATATCGCCTTAGAAGTTAAATTTTTTAAATCTTTACATTTTCTTTACTATTTTTTACAGCAATATGGTTTTTTAAACCTTATAGGATTTCTATAATTAAGATGTAAAGTTAAGAGAAAAAGAGGAGAAGATGAAAAATGAAAAAACAATTCAAGGGTTTACTGCTGGCAGTATTTGGCTTAACGGCTATGGCAGGACTGGCTTCCTGCAGCGGCAGTACAGAAGGATTTGATACGACGAAGGAAATTACGAGATATACCAGAGATACAACCTCTGGAACAAGAGAAGGCTTTTTTGAGAAAATCGGTTTTACCGAGGCTCAGAAGGACAGCACGAAGATTCCGGGAAGCGTTGAGGTATCCGGAAACGGAACGATGCTTTCCAGCATTAAGGGCGACGAATACGGTATCGGCTATGCGTCCTTGGCTTCCATAGACAGCGAATTAAAGGCATTAAGCTTTGAGGGCGTCGAGGCAACGGAGGAAAATGTAGTAAACGGCACTTATAAGCTGACTAGAAATTTCAATTATATTATCCGTACCGAGGAGGATATGACGGAAACGGAAAAGGCATTGGTAAAGGGCTTTGTTTTGTATATGGGAAGCAAGGAAGGCTTGGGAATTGTCGTAGACAACGATGGTATCTTAGATGCTTCTAAGAGTATCAGTTCTGCGGAAAGCTGGTCTGACATTATTGAAAAGGCGGAAAATGCTGATGTTAAGGCTGCTTGCGGGGCATCAACCAAAACGACAATTTACTTTGGCGGCTCTACCTCAGTAGAAAAGATGTCAAAGGCACTGACTGAGGCTTTTGCCAAGGTATGCACCGGCTTTGAGGCTTCTCATAATCATACCGGCTCCGGAGATGCTTATAAAAGAACACAGGGAAGCGATAAGGATTCTCAAAATAAGCTTCATATCGGCTTCCTATCCAGAGATGTAAAGCTGTCAAGCGGTGAACCGGCAGCAGAAAATACCTATGGTCAAATCTGTATCGACGGCATTGCTGTTATCGTAAACAAGCAGAATACGGCAGTAAATAATCTGACGGCGGCACAGCTGAAGAGCATTTATGCAACGGACCATATCCGGTGGAATGAGATTGCATAATTAAACTAAAAATAAAAAAATAGGCCTAGTGCCTTTTTTTGCGTATTTCAAAGGAGGTTGATTTATCATGGGGACTTCGGCTTTAAAGCTGCGGATTGACCGAATCGTGATGGTTATATTTTACGCTATTGGGTTAATCTGTGCCTCATCTATTATATTTATCGTGGCATTTATCCTCGTCAAGGGTTTAAATCCCTTTATTGCGGATTATGGAGATGTTCCAAATGCCTCTTTTCTTCGGTTTATTTCGTCAACGACATGGACGACCAATAATTACGGCGTTCTCGGTATTGCTATAAATACCCTGTATTTAACGTTTTTGGCGGCTCTTATCGCTACGCCGATATCCGTACTTACGGCTTTATTTATTGTCAGAATTGCCCCGAAACATCTCGCTTCCGGTATGCAGCTTATCGTAGAGCTTCTTGCCGCGGTGCCGTCGATTGTCTTCGGACTTTTCGGTATGGGAGTAATTAATCCTATGGTGAAGGGACTTGCCGCCTTGTTCGGCGTACAGACTGCCGGCGGAATTTCCGGACTTTCTACGGTTATCGTATTGATTATTATGATGCTTCCGACAATTACAATGCTTAGCATAACGTCGATGCGGGCGGTTAAGCCAAATCAGATTCACGCCTCTCTTGCCTTGGGGGCTACCAAGGCACAGACCGATTTTAAAATCGTTATCGGCGGGGCAAAATCCGGTATTTTTGCGGCATTGACCCTAGGGGTCGGAAGAGCCTTGGGTGAGGCAACGGCAGTATCCATGGTCTGCGGAAACGCTATGACGGGACCTAATTTTAATTTGTTCGGCACGACGAGAACGCTGACCTCTACGATGATGCTGGGACTTCATGAGGCTTCGGGAATGGATTATGATATCCGGTTTAGCGTAGGTATTGTGCTGATTGTAATTATTTTGATTACCAATTTGGCACTGGGGGCAGTAAAAAGGAGGCTGGAGCGGATATGAAGGAACTAAATCAGTCAGCAGCAAAGGAATATCAAAGAAACAATAAAAAAAGAAGGATTTTGGATATTTGCCGGTATGCTTCGACATGGGTATCTACTGCCTTTGGCGTTATCGTGCTGGCGGCGATAATCCTGTATGTCCTGATTCAGGGAGCGTCCTCTCTTTCATGGGAGCTAATCACTTCGGATTATGAGTCCGTTATGACCTCCGTTAAGCTGGAGGCTTCGGCTACTGATTTTGCAAATCCGGAGATAGACGGCACTTATTTTTCCGTTAAATACGGAATCGCCTTAGCTGATGGCAAGGACGCCGGAGGCGAGGCTTGTATTACGATTCGCTATATCGACGAAGATTCTCCCTTTCATCGGGCGGTTGGCATTGATAATGACGAGAATAAGGATACTGTAATAAGTTTGGAAAAGGGAGCGAATTTATCCCTAATGGTTGGCGAGGATTTTGAAGGAGAGTATATTCAAACCGGGATTCGTAAAGGGGCAAAGGCGTATGCGGAAACGCTGGATAAAACGGCTAGGATTACTTCCATTCAGATTAAAACCTCTGGCGGCGGTATTCGGGGTTCACTTTTGACAACCCTGCTGCTAATCGCCGTCACTCTGGTAATTGCCCTGCCCTTAGGCATAGGCGGAGCTATCTTTTTGACGCAGTATGCCAAGGACGGAAGAATAAAGCGGATAATTCAGACCATGATAGATATGACGAGCGGTATTCCCTCCATTATTTTTGGCTTTTGCGGGGCGGTAATCTTTATCCCCTTTGTATCAAGCATCGGCGGCAAAAGCGGATACACCATATTGGCAGGGGCTTTGACGATGACGGTTGTTCTGCTGCCGACAATTATTAAAACGACGGCTGAGGCTCTTCTGGTAATTCCAAGCCACTATACGATGGCTTCCTTAGCCTTGGGAGCGTCAAAGACGCAGACGGTCTTTAAGGTTATCCTGCCAAATTCCCTTCCCGGCATACTGACGGCAACACTATTGTCCATCGGAAGAATTATCGGAGAATCCGCAGCCCTGCTGTTTGTTATGGGCTCCAATATATCCGATTCGGTGGATTTAATGGGACAGTCGACATCTCTTGCCCTGCATATCTGGAGTATTACCTCTGGCGAGATACCGAACTATTCGACAGCTTCGGCAATCTCTATTATTATCTTAATTGTTGTATTTATCTTATCGGTTTCCGTTAAACTGATATCTAAAAGAATAAATAAAATGGCGGTGAATGCATAATGAAATACTTAGACGATAAAAAAGAAACAGCTTCCGAGCTGAGCCAAAAACCAGTATCCGGAGATAATGTTTTTGAAATTCAGGGAGTTAATCTCTTTTATGGAGAAAAGCACACTCTAAAAAATATTAAATTGAATATCAAATCCAATCAGGTGACAGCCTTTATCGGACCGTCCGGTTGTGGCAAATCTACGCTTTTGCGTTGTTTAAACCGAATGAATGACCTTATTCCGGGCTGTCGGATTGAGGGCAGTATTCTTTACCGCGGGGATGATATTATGGCGATGAATCCGGTTGATTTGCGGACCCGGGTGGGTATGGTATTCCAAAATCCCAATCCGTTTCCGATGTCAATTTTTGATAATGTTGCCTATGGACCACGATGCAGCGGCATAAAGAATAAAGCCCGTCTGACTCAGATTGTCGTGGATTCCTTAAAAAAGGCTTCCTTGTACGAAGAGGTCAAGGACCGGTTAAAGGATAATGCGTTGGGTTTATCGGGCGGACAGCAGCAGCGGCTGTGTATTGCCAGAGCGATTGCGATGCAGCCGGAGGTAATTTTAATGGACGAACCGACCAGTGCCTTGGACCCGATTGCGACGCTGAAAATCGAGGAGCTGATTACGGAATTAAAGAAGGATTATACGATTGTCATTGTCACGCATAATATGCAGCAGGCAACCCGAGTTTCCGATACCACCGCCTTCTTTTTGCTGGGTGAGGTTATCGAATATAATTTGACGACCGAGCTGTTTGCAAATCCGAAGGAGAAAAAGACTGAGGATTATATTACGGGAAGATTTGGATAGGAGGAAGAAAGATGAAGCTAGAGGAAGAATTGGAGCATTTGAATAAAATGCTTTTGAAAATGAGCGACGCTGTCACGGAAAATATTACAGAGGCGATTGATTTTTATCTGGGAAAACGGGAAATACCGGCAATAAATGATGACCTTATTGATAATTATGAGCGGTTAATTGAGGAGCTTTGTATCAATATCTTGCTGAAGGAACGACCGTATGCCAGAGATTTAAAGCAAGTGACCGGAATTTTAAAGCTGGTGGCAGACGTAGAGCGGATTGGCGACCATGCCGAGGATATTTTTGAATTTGCCGAGAAGCTTAAGGATTATCATGAACCGCGTCTGACAATGGTAGATGAGATGTCGGCTTATGTGATTAAAATGCTTAAGGATTCAATTTACGCCTATGTCAATAAGGATATTGCTCTTGCTGAAAGTGTAATCAAGGCAGATGATTATGTGGATAATCAGTACGCAAGCAGTATTGAAAGCCTTGCCCTGCATCCGACAGAGGATAAGAATTATTTACCATTTGCAATCTATACCACACTGGTGGTAAAATATTTAGAGAGGATTGCCGACCATTCTGTGAATATTGCCGAATGGGTCATCTATATGGTAAATGGCTATCATAAGGATAAAAAAATTTTTTAGGGGCTGAAATTATGGACTATGTTATCTACTCGATTGAGGACGACCGGGATATTGCTTTAATTATAAACCGCACCTTAACGAAACAGGGCTATCTTGTTGAAACCTTTTACGATGCCCGCAGCTTTTTTGAGGCCTTTCAGCGGAAAAAGCCAAATATGATTCTTTTGGATATGATGCTTCCCGATATGCCGGGAGCGGAAATATTGAAGCAGATTCGGGCAAATTCCTGCAATGATGAAATTGAAATCATCATTATATCGGCGAATCACATGATTATGGATAAGGTGGACGGCTTGGATTTAGGAGCGGACGATTATATTGAAAAGCCCTTTGATTTGCTGGAGCTGATGTCCAGAGTAGGTGCGAAGGTCAGAAGGCATAAGAAAAACAGGATACTTATGATTGACCGTTTGGTTTTGGATTTAGAGAGCCACACTTGTACCATTGACGGTAAAGAGATTGATTTGACGGTAAAGGAATTTGATATACTGGCACTATTGTGTCAGAAAAGAGGCAGTGTTGTATCGAGAGATGAGATATTTGAAACGATTTGGAACACAAGTCAGGCTTTGGAAAGCAGGACCTTGGATATGCATATCAAGTCTTTGCGAAGCAAGCTCGGCGATAGGCAGGATATGATTAAAACAGTTTACGGAATAGGATACAAAATCAGCGTATGAAAAAGAGAATGATATTAACCAATTCCCTGATTGCCTTTTTTGCCCTGTTGGTTATGCTGCTGATTTCTGCTGGAATTGTCATGGTATCCAATAAGGAAGCCTCCCACCGTCAGGTCAGAAATTATCTGAGCTTGGCCTGTGCCGTTTATGACGGTACCAATGAGGCGGAAACGCTGCAAACTTTAAAATTGATTGATGAAAACATTCGGATAACCATTATTGATTTAGAGGGAAATGTCAAAGCGGATTCCAGTCTTGACGATATTGCCATTTCCCATTTGGACCGGTGGGAAATTCAAAATCTGGGGAAAATTTGTACTAGGTATTCCGATACGCTTAAGTGCGATATGCTGTATATTGCTGCGTTGGACGATGGGGTTTATCTCAGAATATCGTTTCCGGTGCGGACGATGACGGTACTGACGACAACCTATTTAAGCGTTGGAATTTTGGCTTTAATCGCCATTCTGGCATTGTCCGTGGGATTGATTACCTATTTCTCTAAAAAGTCCTTACAGCCCGTAAATCAGACGCTAAACGGCTTTGTAAAGCTGATTGACAAGGCAGATGACTATACGGTGCTTTCCATAGATGATTTACCGGTTATTTTGGAATCTCTGCGGCAGGCTTTAGATGATAAAATTCAGCAGATTTCCAATCAGAAGCAGCAGACCACAGATGTTTTAAACCAGATAGACAGCGGATTAATTGTGATAGATGAAACTCAAAAAATTAAATTGATTAATGCTGCCGCAATGCGTATCTTCCACGCTGGGGATAACGCCGTAAAGGATAAGGATTATTTATATTTGATTCGGGATATCGGCTTGCAGGAGGCAATTTCTTTGGCTTTGCGGGAAAAATGTGATAAGGAGTATCTTTTAAAGCTGGATACCTTAACCTATCGGGCAGGCATGAAATACATACAGGCGTCTTGGATTTCCGGCGGCGTGATTTTAATGCTGGAGAATATAACGCAGCGGCTGGAATTGGAACAGACGAAACGGGAATTCTTTGCCAATGCATCTCATGAGCTAAAATCACCACTGACCTGTATTATCGGCTATCAGCAAATGATAACGGAGAAGATAGAGACTGATGCCGACCGGATAATAGAATACTCTAAAAAGACGCTTAAGGAAGCAAATCGAATGAACGATATCGTCATTGATATGCTGAATTTATCAAGACTTGAAAGAAAAGAAGCTATGCAGATAGAGGATATTCGGGCGGATATTCTGATTGAGGAAATATTGGATTCTCTTCAGTCTAAGATTAAGGAAAAAGAATTAAAGGTTTATAAATCCATTTCCCCGGTTGTTCTGGCGGCAGACCGCGGGCATTTAGACCAACTTTTCCGGAATTTAATGGATAATGCGATTAAATATAACAAGTCCGGCGGAGAAATTGAACTTCGGCTTGCTTTAGAGGCATTTACTATCCGGGATACCGGGGTGGGAATTTCCCCGGAGCATCAGAAACGGGTGTTTGAGAGGTTTTATCGTGTCGATAAGGCTAAAAGTAAAACCCTTGGCGGAACGGGGCTGGGACTTGCCATCGTCAAGCACGTCTGTGAGATATACCGGTATAAAATCCAATTAAGCTCTGAGGTTAATCAGGGAACAACAATAAAAATTGAATTTCAAAATAAATAGGGGGCTTATCCGTTATGGATAAGCCCTTTATCTATGATAAAAGGAAGGATATTTTACAATCCTTCCTTTTCTATTATTTCTGGTTTGGTCTGGTCCAATCCATATCCTTGGATATCCAACTGATATACTCGGATTCGGAATCGTAGTCGATAACTAAATTTGCATAGTATCCGCGTTCTGCTTCAACCAATCGGGTAATCTTTTCATCAGAAGATGTAATATTGATTATATCTAATAATACCATCGTTTGGAAATTAGAAGAAGAATACTTTTCTATTGGGTCTGTAAACAGAGTAGAAAGTAATGATTCAATATTAGAATCCAAAGAGGAGGAATCGCCGTTCTTTGATTGTACATAGTAAATAAACAGCTGATTCAAATTAGCGGAGGTTGAATTTTCATTATAGGAGCTTAGAGTGACATATACGTTATTGGTTTCGTCGTCCTCATCCTCGCTGATTAAAACCTGTATTGCCTCCTGATAGCCATTAGAGTCGTTTTCATCCTTTGTAAACTTTAAGGAGTCCGGACCATCATAATCATTTAATACAATCAAATGATAGCCGTACACTGTTTTGCATAGCGTTTCCGTCGTAATTTTACTGCCGTCGGCAGCCTCTGTCAGCTTGCCGTCCTGTACGGTGAAGAAGTTTCCATTGTCATCCAGCTTAACCTCGTCTTCGGTTGCCTTTGTATACATATCCTTGATATAATCGGCAAACGGAGTCACAAAGCTGCTAACGGAATCCTGTGTAATATCGGAAGAGGAAGCCAGCTGTTCAGCTCGTAAAAGGAAATTAAATTCTGTTTTGTAGTTATCCCAAGAGTCTGTCGGGTCGGACAGCAGGGCAGCTCCCTTGTTGTATTGATTAACGATATAAGCCAAGGTATCATATAAGGAATTATCCTTATAGTCGGCATAGGTTGCCTCGCGATAGATAGCCTGTGCCAGATTTTCTACGGCAGCCTCAAATCTTTCCTTGATTTCCGGATGCTCGGAAATGAATTTATCCGGGTCATCGGCATTTCCGTCGGCATCATAGTCGATATTAATCAGAATATGGTCTACATTAATGCTGAATAGGGATTCATAGGAATTATTTCCTACCGCTAAAATTCTTTCCAGAACCTTTTTAGCTTCGTCGCTGATGGTATGCTCGTCCGTAGCCCATTCATCGAATAATACCTTTGCCTTGTAGCTAGACATACAGCTAGACGCTTGATAGTAATACTTTAATACATCGTCCTTCGTTTCATAGCCATAGGCGTTTAGAAGATAGGTCTGCAAACCGATTTCTTTCGGATAGGTTGAATTTTCATTCTTTTCAAAGGATTTAATTGCTTTTTCAAGAGTTTCCTTATTGGTCTTGGTTGTTTCCTCGGTGACAAAATCATCTAAATATTTTAGCGTATATTCCTGCTGGAAATACTCTGTCACAATTCCGGCTCCAAACCGGGAGGAAGCTTTATCGTAGAAGCTTTCAACGGTAAATTCCGTATTATTCAGCTTGAAAATTAAATTCTTGCCGATATTCTCGTTATCCTTGTCAATTAAATCGTAATTATCTGTATAGGAGTTCCTAAATTTATACTCAAACAGCGGGTCATAAATTTCAAGACTGCAATTATCCAATGCTGCCTTAAATGCGGTAGTAATATAGGAAGAAGAATTTGCTTTAACAAGATTATTCTTAATCATTCGCTCTACTTCCGTCCGCGTAGCCTCGTCCAGCTCGTCAAATTCCTTTTCCTCATATACATAATTGGTTGAAATTCGGTAAGCCAGTACATATTTGTCGTCTAGGTTTCTAGGCTCCGTCAAAAACTCGCCATTATCCAAAGTTTCTGTAATTAAGGTATTAACGGAAGAGGAAATATCGTCCAGCTCGTTCTTATCTACGGATACCTCGTAGCTGAATAAATCACTGTCCTCCGTCTGGGTGCCATAGCAGGAATAATACTTGTTGTAAAGCTTTAAATAGGAATCCAGTACATTCTCGCTGGTAATTTCTGTATCTCCTAAGACCTTCATTGTTTCCATAGCTTCCCGGCGGGAATTGAAGGTAATGATGATTGCCTTATAGGTACCGAATGTCTTGTAAGAGGAATCATAGGAGGAAATGATAGAGGACTCCTTAAACAGGTAGTTATCGTTCTTTTCCTCGTCGTCTGTACCCTCATTCAGGTATTCCTTATCGGCAATTTTATATAATTCCTTTTGGGCGTAGAAATCCTCAGCCTTAGTTAGAATCAGAGAAGCAAGAATATCGCTTGGAATCTTTTCTAAATCTATATCCATTGTTCCGTCCTCGTCGGTATCGGAATAGGATATATTGTCAGCCGTTATGGTATAGCCTTGTCTTTGCATGGATTCAACATACTTTGCAATGCTTGTCTGTTTTTCCTTATCCGTCTTGCTGTTGATGGTGTAAGCGTCGGTAGAAGAAAAGATAGAGGTTAAAAGAGAAGAGGACAGCTCGGAAACAAATATATCCTTAAGCTCGTCGTAGCGAACGCCGTCAATCTCCGTATCCTCATAGGACAATACCTTTTTTTCCTCAGCTGTTAAATCACCTAGAGAAGAGGAATGAACCAGCTTCGTTATGGCGTTGATTTCCGCTTCATAAATTGTTCTTTTAATCTCCTCGGTAAAAATATCGTAGCCCTTGGCTCTTAATCGGGAGTAAAAGGTATCGTTGGTCAGCGTTATATCCTTGCTGCTTTGAGCGACCACAGCATTCAAATCCAAACTGCCGTAAGGCACCGTCGTATTTCTTGTGCTGGCTTGCTTACAAGAGGTAATCGTCAGACCTAAAAATAACGTAAGAGCAACTAATAAGAATCTTTTAAATCGTTTCATTCTACTTAGCCTCCTTAATTTCATTCAAATAAGCACTCAGATTTTCCCACCAGTCAGGGAAGCTGTTTGACGTTCCTGTAATATCATCGTACAGCTCGATATATTCATCGGCAGTCCGTTTGTTTATTTCGGAAATCTTGTCAAAGCTTTCATTATAGCCTTCCTTTGTATAGGTAATCTCTCCTGCATTTTCATAATTATTGATAAATTCCAGCAAAATCATCCGCTGTGTTTCATCTCCCGTAAATCTGGTTAGTACCGGACTAAGGAATGTTGAGCAGGCAGAAGATAATGCGGAAGGTATTAGATTGGTTGTCTGGGAAGATACATATTCCAAAACATACAGTCTAATTTGATTTGTAGTCAGCTTATCTTCGTCGTTATAGATATTGTCAATTAAAGTATACTTTTCGTTGTATTTGATATAAATATTCGTCAGCAAATTATCATCATATTCATCTTTATCCCATTTTGCCGAAGGCTTAGAGGAACCGGTTGTCACTAAAATCAAATTATATCCGTCTTCGGTTTCTACAATCTGGTTATCGCCGGTGTTTACACACTGCTCGCTTAATGGCTCAATATAAATCGTAGGAGTCGTATTATTCTTAAAATACTGATATTCTCCGTTCGGGTCGGAATATTCATATAATCTCTGTTTCAAATTGAAATCGACATCGGTAGAGGAATTAGATACGCTGAACTCCTCAATCTTAACTCTTAAGCCGATTTTGCGGTATTTAGCCCATTGGTTTTCTACCAGTATCGGATTTTCATTAAATGCAACTCTCGCACTTGCGTTAATATCCTCAACGATAGCCTCCAGCTTGGTAGAGTGAGAATCCGTAGAAGCATTGATTTCCGTATATACCTCGTAAATCAATTCCTTAGCAACCTGCTCCAGCGTGGTTTCTTTACCCTCAAACTGAACGGTTTTTGCCTTCCAGTCGCTGACATCGTCCGGCTCGTTATCGTCGTCGGCATCGAAATAAACAACCAGACGGGAGCCTTCTAAAGAGAAATAATTATCATATAATTTATCTGTATACTGCTTGAAGATTTTTTCAATCAGAACATCGTTGGAATAATCGGTAAGAAGCTTAGAGGAAGCATACTGTACCCGATAGAAATTATCTATGATTTCGTCGATGTCCGCAGAATGGAAATACAGCATTAAGAAGTTATATTTACCGATAGAAGAGGAGTAGCCGCTGGAGGAATAACCGTCATTGGCAAAGTTATACAGAATGGATTCAATATAGCTGTTGTAGAAATCCCGGTCCTCGTTCGTTTTTTCATACGCTTCGGTAGTTTTTATAATTTTCGTGGAAATAATGTCGATAGCAGTGGTAAGACCATACTGTGTTTCCAAATCATCGAATACGCCGTATTTATCCGTTGTTCCCGGAATTAATACGGAATTTTCGTCCGTATCGTCCGCCACGATATTCACATTCCATTTTTTACCGTTGTATTCAATCGTTGCCAGAACATTTTTGTTCTTATTTGAAGAAAGCGTCTTGGAATAGGTAGAATTATCCTTGGCATAGGCAATTTCCGTTGCCTCCTCGTAAATCTTAACCTTGACTTCCTCCTTCGCGTCGCTGACATAGGTATCCATTGCGGATTCCGTAATTTTATCCCGAATCAGGGCAGAATGAAGCTGTTCCTTTAAATTGGCATTTTCTTCCCGCGTGATAATTTCAATAATATCGTCATCGGTTAAATCTTTATTATAGATATTGTTGTATTCCGTATCCTCGCCCTCGGCAAACTTAAAGGCAATGTAATAACTGTCGTTATAGTTTTGCGTTGCCGTAGAATAGCTTGTACCCTCTAAATCCAGCGTTTCATACAGATAGGTAGAGAAGGTTGTGCTGATTTCATCCAGCTCATCCCGGGTATAGGTCGTTAATTCCTCGTTTGCCTTCAATGCCTCGACGGCATTGGCATGGACGGATTCAATCGGCGTATTTAAAATGGCATCGGTTACGCCTCTTAAATCATTCAGTTGGGTAATCTGCGGTAAATCTGTAAGCCCTGAGGATAAGGTATCCCGGTAGCCTCCGTATAAGTAGTTGTAAATCTGAATATAAATCTCTAAAACATAGCCGTCTAGGATTCTATCCGTCAGTTTACTGTTGGAAAGTTCATCGTAATATTTGCAGTATTCGGCATAGGACTTTTCTGTTCCGTCTGCATTTTTCCCGCTGACATAGTATAGCTGCTTGTTGTAGATTTTAATACCGAAGGCTCTTAAGGTATCATTAAACTCGTCCTCCGTATTAAACCGAATCAGCACTAAGCTTAAATCAAATTTATTGGCAAATTCACTCTTAAACTTGGATACATACTCGCTGTTGCTGAAATATCCCAGCATATCATCTTCAGGGTCATCGTCGTCCTCATCGGCTGTTTTGACCTCTTCCATGATTTTTTCTTCTGCCAAAAGCTCCTTTGCCAGCTGAGGATAATAGATATAGGTTAGATTCGTTGCGATAGTCAGATAGTTGCTATTATCTTCAGTAGCGTTGCTGATTAAGTCCGTAATGCTGGTGCTGTCAATTTTCTCTACGCGGTAGGTGGAATATAACTCGTCAACATACTTGGCCTCTAAAATTTTCTTGTCGGTTTTCCCTAAATCCTCCAACTCATCCCAGTAGGAATCGTTGCTGTAAGAGAAGTTGTATATATCCTGTACAACGTAATCCGCCAGTCGTTTGGAATAGGTTTGTCCCAGAGAATCAAAGGTTTCCTTGCTGTTATCAAAGATTTTCTTTTCTTCGTCTGTTAAGCTGTCATACTTATTGATATTATTCATAACCAGAGTAATTTTATTTATCTGGTCCTGCAGAATGATATTGGTAATCTGAGTATCTAATTTGGTAGAGGAACTCCATTTTAATTCATCCCACAGCTCACCGTTCGTTACGCTGTATGCTCCGCTGGTTGCGTAAACACCCTCCCTGTCAAGGTTGCCATAGCTGTTTGTAGCCCCGGAACAGGAGGACAGTGATATCATAAACACACATGACATTGTGACAGTCAATAGTCTGCGTGGTATCTTGTTAGATTTTTTTCTACTCATTGAATTGAACTCCTTTTTTAAAAATTTAGACTATAGCACATAATATCATAACATTAAAGAATTTAAAATGCAATAACAAACAAAATTTTAGCCCCAGATTTCTGCATTTAGGCGTTCCTCCTAAATGTAATTTAAAAAATTACATACTATATTACTGAGGGAAGGAAGGAGGTGCTAGTCTATGGCACAAAATACTTGTGGCTGTGGTGGTAATGAATATGGCTATGCGTTAATCCTTGTTTTATTTATTTTGTTAGTTATTATCGGTACTGCTTGGCTAGTTTAATATATGGTGAGCCTCTATTGAGGCTTTTTTTATTTTATGGTATAATTTCCTTGTTTTTAGAGAAAGATTGGTGAATATTGTGAAAATTTCCGTTTTTTCCAGCGGGTCGGCAGGAAACTGTACCCTAGTCCAGACAAAGGAATTTAATATTCTCATTGACGCGGGAATCAGTAAAAAATGCATAGAGGAAAACCTTTTGGAGCATAATCTTACCTTGAACGACATTAATCTATTGCTGATAACGCATGAGCATATCGACCATATCCGAGCCTTTAATGCTTTGCTGAAATATGAAAACATCAAAATATATCTGACGATGGGGACCTACAAATATATTTTAGACGGCAACCGCAATAAAAATCCCAAATTATACGAATTAATGAATCAAAGACTGGCTTCCGGCTCTATTATAATATTAAATAGGTTGCAGAATTCCATTTTATATCAAAAGATTACCTGCTGCAATTTAACAATTTTAGTTCTTCCGACCTTCCATGACGCGGCGGAATCTATCGGTTTTGTCGTGCAGGAGGAGGAAAAGCGGTTGGTTTATATTACCGATACCGGCTACGTTCATCAGGCATTATATGAATACATTACGAATGCGGACGCATATATTTTGGAAAGCAATCATGACCCGGCAATTTTGATGCATTCCAATCGTCCGTATCCATTAAAAATGCGGATTTTATCGAATCACGGACATCTTTCCAATGAGGATTCCATGGTGACGCTGGCTCATGTTATGGGGAGCCGGACAAGGCTGGTTATGCACGCCCATATTTCTCAGGAATGCAATCTTACGCAAATTATCGAGTTAACCAGAAAAAAGGTGATGGAGGATTATGCGATAGATACGACCGGCGTCGAGTTTGTAATTACTTCGCCAATGCCCTCCAAGGAGTATGATGTATGAAAATTACAGTTGTCTTTGTCGGCAGCGTCCGGGAAAAGTATTTAAAGGATGCGGTAGCGGAATACACTAAGCGTCTATCCAAATATACCAAGCTGGATTTAATATCCGTTCCCGATGAAGCGATTGGCGATAACCCTTCGGAAAAGGAGATTTTCCGGATTAAGGAAAAGGAAGGAGAAAAAATCCTGCGGGTTTTGCCGGAAAACTCTTATAAGATTGCCTTGAATTTGAAGGGAACGATGCTTTCAAGCGAAGAGCTTGCTGAGAAAATGAATACTATTTTTTCCTATCACAACGCCCATATCGCTTTTATTATCGGCGGGTCGCTGGGGCTTGGCGAAAATGTACTGAATAGAATGGATTATCATTTATGCTTTTCTAAAATGACATTTCCCCACCAGCTGATGCAGGTTATTCTTTTGGAACAGATATACCGGGCGTTTAAAATCAATCACAATGAAACCTACCATAAATAAGGGGGACTGCCGTGTCCTCTTTTTTTTATTATGCCATGCCTGCGTTTCCTTTCTTATTGATTGACTATTGTAAAATTAAGTGATACAATTATTCTAAAGAATAACGCACAAATCACAATCGTGCTAATGGAGGTTAAATATTGTGGAAAATATTCAAGCATTGCCACAGATTCAAGTGGTAAATCAGAAAGAACCTAAAAAGGTTAAGATTATGCAGTTCGGAGAAGGAAATTTCCTTCGGGCGTTCATTGACTGGATTATCAACTCAATGAATAAGGCTAAGGTATTTGACGGCGGCGTTGTTGTAGTACAGCCGATGCCATTCGGCCGCTGCAAGGAGCTGAGTGAAGCAGATGGTCTTTATACGCTGTATTTACAGGGACTTCAGGACGGCAAGGCAGTAAGAGAGCATGAGGTTATTCAATGCCTTCAGGATTTTATCAATCCGTTTGAGCAGTATGACAAGTATTTGGAGTATGCCTTAAGCGATGATTTGGAATTTGTAATTTCCAATACGACAGAGGCTGGTATTGCCTTTGACCCGAATGACACGGACTTCTCTAAATGTCCGAACAGCTATCCGGGCAAGCTTTTGGCTTTTTTAAAGAAAAGATATGAAGCCGGGAAAAAGGGCTTATATATCATTCCTTGTGAATTGATAGACCATAACGGGGCAACACTAAAAGAGGTATTGATTCAGCTGGCTAAGCACAATCAACTGGATTCTGCATTTATTGAGTGGATTGAAAAAGAAAACAAATTCTATAATACGCTGGTTGACCGTATCGTACCGGGCTATCCGAGAAACGAGGCGGCTCAGTTCCAAATGGATTTAGGCTATCAGGACCAGAATATGGTTGTCGGCGAAATCTTCCATTTGTGGTGCATCGACGCTCAGTCCGTATCTGATGCAAAGCAGGCACAGGCAAATCTGGAGGAGCTGAAGGCAAAGCTGCCTTGCGACAAGGCTGGTCTGAACGTTTTATTTGTTGATTCTATCGTGCCTTATAAGCAGAGAAAGGTAAAGATTTTAAACGGTTCCCATACAACGCTGGTGCCGGTATCCTATTTGGCAGGCATTGATACCGTAAGAGAAACGATTGAGGACGAACAGTTAGGCAAATTTGTGAGGGAATTTATTTTTGACGAGGTTATTCCTACCATTGATATTCCGCACGACCAGATGGTTGCTTACTCTAACTCCGTATTGGAGCGGTATATGAATCCTTACGTTCGCCATGAGCTGATGAGTATTGCGTTAAACTCCGTAACAAAATATAAGGAAAGAGTACTTCCTTCCGTTTTACAAAATATTAACGGGCTACATAAACTTCCAAAGCACGCATTATTCAGCTTGGCTGCCCTGATGACCTTCTATAAGGGGGTCCGTCCGATTTGCGGCAATGCCGAGATTAAACTGGCAGATGACCCGAAATTTATTGAAATGTTTAAGAATTTATGGGCTGAATTTGACGGAACAAAGGCAGGAGCTGTCCGCTTAGTCACTCAGGTATTGGGATTAAAGGAGCATTGGGGAACGGATTTGAATACTCTTCCGGGCGTAACGGATTTTGTAGCCGAATGTCTGTATGCTCAAGCAACGATGCCTATGAGAGAAGCAATTCAAGCAGTTTTAAAATAAGAATAAAAAGGTGATTATATGAACGATTATATTATCATTAATGATAATGACAATGTAGCAGTTGTGCTTCGTCCCTTCTCCAAGGGAGAAAAGGTGGAAAATGTCACACTTTTAGATGATATTCCACAGGCACACAAGGTAGCCCTTAAGGATATAAAGCAGGGTGAAAATATTATAAAATACGGCTGTCCTATCGGACACGCCACCAGCGATATTCAGGCCGGAAATCACGTCCATGTCCACAATACAAAGACCAATCTAAATGATGTTTTTGATTATGAATATCATCCGAATTTCGCCAATGTCAAGACAATTAAAAAGGATAAAACAGTCGATGTTTACGCCCGTAAAAACGGTGAATTTGGTATCCGCAACGAGCTTTGGATAGTCCAGTTGGTCGGCTGTGTATCCGGACAGGCTCAGGCGATGGTGCGTGAATTTAAGGAACAGTACGATACCTCCGGAATTGACGGAGTTTATACCTTCAATCATCCGTTCGGCTGTTCTCAAATGGGCGGCGACCATATTATGACGAGAACATATCTTCAAAATATGGTTAAGCATCCGAATGCCGGTGGTGTGCTGGTGCTTGGACTGGGCTGTGAAAATAATCAAATGAAGGCGTTTAAGGAAACCTTGGGTGAATACGACGAATCCCGGACAAGATTCTTAATCTGTCAGGAGGTAGAGGATGAGGTAGCCGAGGGCGTCAAGCTTTTAAAGGAATTATATGATGTAATGAAGGACGATAAGAGAACGACCCAGCCGGTATCCGTGCTGCGGGTCGGCTTAAAATGCGGCGGCTCTGACGGTATGTCCGGAATTACGGCGAATCCGCTTTTAGGTAAATTCTCCGACTATATGGCATTAAACGGCGGTACTACGGTATTGGGTGAGGTTCCGGAAATGTTTGGGGCAGAGCATTTATTAATGGCTCGGGCTAAGGACGAGGAAACCTTCCATAAGGTTGTTGATTTGGTAAATAATTTCAAGCTTTATTTTAAGAATCACAATCAGGTAATTTATGAAAATCCATCTCCGGGAAATAAAAACGGCGGAATTACGACCTTAGAGGATAAATCTCTTGGCTGTACCCAGAAGTCCGGCTCTACCAAGGTTATGGACGTAATAAAGATGGGCGAAAGAATAAAATCCCACGGGTTGAATTTGACCTCTACTCCGGGCAACGATTTGGTCGCTACGACCACGTTGGGCTGTGCCGGCTGTCAGATGGTGCTGTTTACCACGGGAAGAGGCACGCCGTTCGGCGGCTTTATCCCAACGGTTAAGGTTGCGACAAATACGGCTTTGGCAACGAAGAAGGCAAACTGGATTGATTTCAATGCCGGAGCGTTGGTCGGACAAAAGAGTATGGACGAGCTTTTAAGTGATTTCATCGACCTGATATGTGATATTGCGTCCGGCAAAAAACAGACGAAAAACGAAATCAATAATTTTAGAGAAATTTCCATCTTTAAAGATGGCGTTGTATTGTAAGGAAAGGTAAGGTATATATAAATGAAGGATTTTATGGATAAGGATTTCTTGCTGACGACAGAAACCGCAAAAAAGCTGTATCACGAACATGCAGAGAATATGCCGATTATCGACTATCACTGCCATTTACAGCCGAAGGAAATATATGAGGACAAGAAGTTCCGAAATTTAGCGGAGGTATGGCTGGGAGCCGGCGACCGCTATGGCGACCACTACAAATGGAGAAGCCTTCGTGCCAGAGGCTATGAGGAGGATTCTATTTCCGGTCCGGACGACGACTATAAGAAATATATGCAGTTTGTTGAATCTATGCCTTATTTCGTCGGAAATCCGTTGTATCACTGGTCCCATTTGGAGATGAGAAGATATTTCGATATTTACGAAATTATCAATGAAAAGAACGCAAAGGAAATATGGGACGCTGCCAACAAGAAGCTGGAAACCTTAACTGCCCGGGAAATGATGTATAAGTTTAAGGTCGACACCGTTTGTACGACAGATGACCCGGTAGATTCCTTGGAGTGGCATAAGAAGATGAATGAAGATAAGACCTTAAAGGTTCATGTTCGTCCTGCCTTCCGTCCGGATAAGGCGATAAATGTTGAGCTGGACTGGTTTGAATCATGGGTTAATCAGCTGGCTAAGGTTGTTGGCTATGAAATCCAATCCCTGCATGATTTGGAAAAGGCTTTGGCTGACCGCGTAGAATATTTCCATTCTATGGGTTCCCGTCTTTCCGACCATGCTTTAGATGTTGTGCATTATGCACCGGCAACCTACGAGCAGGCAAATGAGGTATTCCTAAAGGGAATGAAGCATCAGCCGGTTTCTGAGGTAGAGCAGGATTATTATAAGGGGTATATTCTGGTATTCTTAGGTAAGTTGTATTATAAATACGGCTGGGTACAGCAGTATCATATCGGAGCATTACGCAATAATTCCAAGTCAATGCTGAAAAAAATCGGTCCGGATACGGGATTTGACGCTATCGAGGACCAAAATTATATGGCAAAGCTTTCTGCCCTGCTTGGAGCTTTGGACGAAACAGACGAATTGCCGAAGACGATTTTATATTGCTTAAATCCAAGAGATAATTATGCCTTAACCGTACTTTCCGGCTGCTTCCAAAAGGAGGGCATTAAGGGCAGAGTACAGGTAGGTACCGCTTGGTGGTTCTTAGACCAGCAGGACGGTATGCGTCAGAATCTGGAAACTCTGATGCAGGTAGGGTTAATCGCCCAATCCGTAGGTATGCTTACGGATTCCCGCAGCTTCCTAGCTTACCCTCGGCATGAATATTACCGCCGGCTGTTATGTCAGATGCTTGGCAATTTGGTAGAGTCAGGACAATATCCAGTAGAGGAATTGGATACGCTTGGAAAAATTGTTGAGGACGTATGCTATAATAACGCTAAGGAATTCTTTGGCTTCTAATTGAATTGTTATAAAATACCATGAAGAGTAGCTTTATGGTATTTTTTATGCTCTTTTCCTTGAAAATTTATGCTTCTGCATATATAATCTATGTAGTAAAGCGAAGTGAAACTATGAAGAAAATTGAGTGGCTGAACCGGATAAACTGGATTATCCTTGGCATTGTGCTGGGGGTCGATATTCTTTTGGGCTTTCTGTTCGGCTTTGATATCCGTTTTTATTACAGTTCAATTTTATTTTTGGCTGTTGCCGGATTAATCAATTTGATTTTTATAGCCATTAAGGAGTTCAGTGTTTTATCCTACGATTCTAAACGCTATGACCCGGTAATGAATTCATGCTTTATTGTCATTGGCGTTGCGGCATATTATCTGGTTGAATATGCCGGAGGCTATGACCGTTTTTGCTGGCTGTACTGGATAGCTGTTGTTTTGCTGAGTATTTTGGCAGTCGTCATCGTCTATTTTTTAAATGATAGAGAAAAGAAAAAACAAAAGAATAAAGGACGCGGACCGAAGGTCATGATAAATCATAAATAAAGTATCAGATTCCTTTACGGCAGATAATACCTCTGTATTGTCTGTCTTTTGTGGCTTTGGTAATCTTTTGGAGAAAAAGGAAAGGATTTGACAGGAATGATAGATAAAAATAAGGATTTTCATATTATTGACGGTAAGCTGGTCGAATATAAAGGACATGGCTTCCGGATTGAGATACCGCAGGGAGTGACGGCGATAGGGGAATCGGCGTTCTATAACTGCGACAGCATTATGAATGTATATATTCCCAATACGGTTAAAACGATAGGGGAATCGGCATTTTCTATGTGTACCAATATAACCGATATACAGATTCCGGCAAGCGTGACCTCTATTGGCAAAGCCGCCTTTTCCGGCTGTAAAAGTCTTGCGACAGTGGAGCTGGGCTCCGGGGTGACTGAAATCGGGGAATTTGCCTTTTCCCGGTGCAGTTCTTTAAGCAGAATCCAAATTCCGGTCAATGTAAAAAAAATAGGAAAATCGGCATTTTTATCTTGCCTGAAGCTTACGGAAATTCAAATTAACTCAAATCTTAGAAGAATTGAGGATTCGGTCTTTGAGGATTGTAAGGCTCTTTCCTCAATCGTTTTGCCGTCCCTAGTCGAAAGTATCGGCAATTCTGCCTTTGAGGGCTGCGGAAATCTGGAGGAAATTACCCTTTCCTATCATCTTAAAAGCATTGAGGCTCTGGCGTTTAAGGGCTGCGAGGCATTGAAGAAGATTGAGCTTCCAGATGCTGTTTCTATCATTGAAAACAGTACGTTTGAGGGCTGTAAAAGTTTGGAGCATATCCGGATTTCCAGAAATGTCACCAGTATCGGCAAGGGTGCCTTTGAGGGGTGCATCGGATTGAAACTGGTCGAGTATCCGGAGAAGCTAAAGCCAGTATTGAAAAAAAGCTTTTCTTTAGGACAGCGGTTGAAAATCAAATTCCGAGCCTTGGAATAAACCGGCGGTTTTATCGAAAAGTATCTACAAAAACATAACATTTTATGCTAAAATATTATAAGTATAGTGACCTTTGGGAGGTAATTGTCAATGAGCGAATATAATCATACTTTAGTAGAACAAAAATGGCAGAAATATTGGGAGGAGCACCAGACCTTTAAAACGGATGTCTGGGATTTTTCCAAGCCTAAGTTTTATGCCTTGGATATGTTCCCTTACCCGTCCGGACACGGACTTCACGTCGGACATCCGGAAGGATATACGGCGACCGATATTGTTTCCAGAATGAAACGGATGCAGGGCTACAATGTGCTTCATCCGATGGGCTGGGACGCCTTTGGTCTGCCGGCGGAGCAGTATGCGATTAATACGGGAAATCATCCGGACGGTTTTACCCAAGCCAATATCAAAACCTTTACAAAGCAGCTGAAAATGCTGGGCTTATCCTTTGACTGGAGCAAGGAGATTTCAACCTGTGATCCGAAATATTATAAATGGACTCAGTTTATTTTTAAAAAGCTGTATGAACGAGGCTTAGCTAAGCAGATAGATATGCCGGTCAACTGGTGTGAGGAGCTGGGAACGGTTTTGGCTAACGATGAGGTTATTGACGGCAAATCAGAACGGGGAGGCTATCCGGTTATCCGCAAGAATATGAAGCAGTGGGTTATGGATATTCCGGCGTACGCCCAAAGGCTTTTGGACGGACTGGACGATATTGACTGGCCGGAATCCACGAAGGAAATGCAGAGAAACTGGATTGGAAAATCCGTTGGAGCTCATATCAATTTTAAAATAAAGGATTCTAAGGAGGAATTTACGGTTTTTACAACCCGCTGTGATACGCTGTTCGGTGCGACCTACTGCGTTTTGGCACCGGAGCATAAAATCGTTGATATCATAACGACAGAGCAGCAAAGACCGGCAGTGGAGGAGTATAAAAGAAAATGTTCCGCAAAATCCGATTTGGAGCGTACGGAATTAAACAAGGATAAAACAGGGTGTTTTACAGGGGCGTATGCCATTAATCCGGTAAATGGAAAAGAGATTCCCATTTGGATATCCGATTATGTACTGGCTAGCTATGGTACCGGTGCGATTATGGCGGTACCGGCTCATGACACGAGAGATTATGAATTTGCCAAGAAGTTTGGCTTGGAAATTATACCGGTACTGGCAGGCGGCGATATCTCTAAAGAGGCATATACCGAGGACGGTATCCACATCAATTCCGGCTTTTTAGACGGTATGGATAAGCAAACGGCGATTGACGCCATGGTTTCATGGCTTGAGGAGCATGGCTGCGGTGAAAAAAAGGTCAGCTTTCGGCTTCGGGAGTGGGTTTTTGCCCGGCAGAGATACTGGGGAGAACCGATTCCGGTCGTACACTATGCCGACCATGATGAAGTATTGGACGACAGCGAACTGCCTCTAGTATTGCCTGAACTGGATGATTATAAGCCGAAGGTCGGTGGAACAAGTCCCCTTGCCAATGCGACTGAATGGGTAAAATATACGAATAAGAACGGACAAACCGGCTTCCGGGAAACAAATACCATGCCGGGTTCTGCCGGCTCTAGCTGGTATTTTATGCGGTATATCGACCCGAACAATGATAAAGAATTTGCAAATTATGAATTAATGAAACACTGGCTTCCGGTCGATTTATACATCGGCGGACCGGAGCATGCGGTGGGACACCTGCTGTATTCCCGCTTCTGGACCAATTTCTTATACGACGAAGGGCTTTGCCCGGTAAAGGAGCCGTTTAAACGGCTATTCCATCAGGGAATGATTTTGGGAGAAAATAATGAAAAGATGAGTAAATCCCGCGGTAATGTCATTAACCCCGATGATGTAGTCAAGGAGTACGGAGCCGATGCCCTGCGGCTGTATGAGATGTTTATGGGACCTTTGGAATCCTCAAAGCCATGGTCTACGACCGGTCTTGAGGGAGCGAAGAAGTTTATCGACCGAGTATTCCGTTTGCTGACCTCCGAGGAATATACCTCTAAATTCACCTCCGAATACAATAAATGCTTGGAAAAGGTTTATCATCAGACGGTGATGAAGGTGACGAAGAACTATGAAAATCTTTGCTTCAATACGGCAATTTCGCAGCTGATGATTTTTGTTAATGAAGCCTATAAGGCTCCGAAAATATATATCGGTTTTATGGAGGGCTTAGTTCAGCTTTTATCGCCCATTACTCCGCATATCGGCGAGGAACTATGGTCTATATTAGGACATAAGGAAAGTATTGCCTATTCCAAATGGCCGGAATACGATGAGGAGCTTGCCAAGGAAACCGAGGTCACCTATGCCGTAAGCATTAACGGTAAATTGCGGGATAAGCTGAATCTGTCCGCGTCCACCCCGAAGGAGGAGGTTGAAGCGTTGGCACTTTCCTCTCCAAAGGTAAAAAATTATACGGACGGACACCAAATTGTCAAGGTCATCGTCGTTCCGAACAAAATAGTCAATATTGTTATAAAATAAAAGGTCTTGGACGGTAGTCGAGAGGGTTTGTCTATGGGAAAAAGAGTAGGTTTGCGTACAATTAAAACGGCGATAAGTATTTTTATCTGCTTAATGATATTTATGCTTTTAAAAACTGTGGAGCTGATACCGGGCGTGCCTGCGGACTTTGCCTTTAAGTGGTATAATCCGTTTTTTGCGGGGATTGCGACGGCGTATTCCGTGTATCCGGGGAAAAAGAAAAGTATGGAACAGGCGAAAAATCGCTGCGTTGCTTCGCTGATTGGCGGTATCATCGGAATTATTCTTGTATCGGTTTACGAGCTGATTGGCGGAAGAGGAAGCTGGCCGACCTTGGCAGAGGTTAGCTTTGTCAATTTTATTCTTCCCTATACACTGACGGCATTGGTATCCATTGTGGTGGTTGTTGTCGGGGTTGCCCTGAAGCAGCAGCCGGCGGTGTTCGTTTCTATTCTGACCTTTCTTTCAGTGACGGTAAATCCCAATGCTACAATATCCAATACATGGGGGCAATGGGTTTTTGGATTAAACCGCATTCTTTCTACGGTTATCGGTGTTTTAGTCGCACTGGCTGTGAATTGCTTCCGTCTGCCGCACCGGCATTGCAATAAGGATTTGCTGTTCTGCATCGGAATCGAAGGTATTCTGGAAAAGGATACGGACAAGATTAAGGGCTTTATGAATTATAAGCTGAATAATGTCGTTTATCTCGGGGTAAACTGCACTTTGTTTACAACGAGAACGCCGACAACCTTTATGCATTTGCTGGAAGATGTAAAAATCAATCATCCGGTCATCTGCTGCAGCGGAGCCGCCTTGTATGATACGGAAAAGCTGACCTATCTATACAAGGAGGAAATCCTTGCGGAGGACGCCGCCCAAATTGACGAATACTTAGATTCTAAGGGGATTACCCCGTTTAAAAATTATATTGTTGATGATGTTCTACATATTTATTGTAAAAAGATAGATAATATAGGAGAAAGGCTTTATATGGAGTCCAAGAAGAATGCGGCGTATTGCAGCTTTGATATCGGACAAATTCATAAGGAGCAGAATATCCTATACTATTTAATTGTAGAAAGAATAGAAAAGGTAAATCAGATTGTCGAGGATTTGACGCATGGACCCTTGCAGGATAAGATTTTAATTCAGATTTATGATTATTTTGACCATTCCGAGGTCGTTCCTGAATTGAAATATATCAAGATTTACAGCAAGAAAATTGAAGAGCTGAATGTATTAAAGCAGTATTGCTGGGCAAAGGATTTAAGGATAGTAGGACTTACGACAAGCCCTCTTTCCAATCACCTGTTAAAAAACAGCGATATTGCCTTAACCTATTACAGCAACACGACGGCAAAGGATTATGCGGATATTATTCTGAATACAAATTCCTATGATGAAATGTTTAGACAAATTTCAAAATTATATTATAGTAAAAAATATCAAAGGGTAGAAAGTCAGGTTGATATAAATGAGTGATATTTTAAAAATAGAAGGCTTATATGCCCGGGTAGAGGAAAAGGAAATCTTAAAGGGTGTGGATTTAACCATTAAAACCGGCGAGGTTCATGCGATTATGGGACCGAACGGTACGGGAAAATCTACGCTTTCCTCTGTCATTATGGGTCAGCCTAAGTATCAGGTGACCGGCGGGGATATCCGGTTAAATGAAGAATCTATACTGGATATGCCGGTAGACGAAAGAGCGAGAAAAGGGATTTTTCTGGCTTATCAGTATCCGGCAGAGGTACCCGGCGTCACGAACAGTGATTTTATCCGGAGTGCGATGAAGGCAACCTCCGGCAAGGATGTGCCTTTGTTTACCTTTATCCGGAATTTTGATAAGGCTTGTCAGGAACTGAAAATGAAGGAGGATTTGGCACATCGCTATTTGAATGAGGGCTTTTCCGGTGGGGAGAAGAAGAGAAATGAAATTTTGCAGATGAAAATGCTGAAACCGAAATTCGCTATTCTGGACGAAATAGATTCCGGACTTGATGTCGACGCCCTGCGTATCGTCGGCGAAAACGTTTCGGCAATGGTAAACGAAAACTTTGGGTGCCTGCTGATTACTCACTATCAAAGGCTACTTGACTATATCCAGCCGGATTATGTACATATAATGATTAATGGAAGGATTGTAAAGACCGGCGGCAAAGAGCTGATTGAAAAAATAGATCAGCAGGGCTACGATTGGGTAAAGGAAGAGCTTGGTATCGACATTGCCATGGAGGAAGAGGCAAAGACCCATGCCTTATTAGGCTCCTGTGCCCATGCAGGTAAAAAGTAATGACTGAACAAAGAATTGTACCGATTACAGCCTTGGGTCTGGCTGGAGACGGAAAGATTCATATTTCACAGACGACAAATGATTTATATATTATCAAGCAATCCGCCGATATCGTTATCGAGGATGGGGTTTCTGCTTCTGTTTTGGATACCGCCAAGCAAAGCAAAATCAGTATTGCGGTTTCAAGGGACGCCAAAGCGGAGTACATCGTGCTGGATAGTGCAGACAGCCAGCGTGAGCTTGCGGTCTGTGGTGAAATACAAATGACGGAAATTGTCCTTCATCGGACGGAGGAAAGCCTTAGAATTTCTTTGGAAAAAGAAAATTCTCTTGCCGATGTAAAATGCCTTTGTGCGTTATCTGGTGCCGGCGGCAGATTTATTCAGAATATCGTACATCAAAGACCGCAGACGTTTTCCAATATCTCCAATGTAGCGGTTGCTATGAATCATTCCGAGATTGAGTTTTCAACTACGGGAAAAATTGTAAAGGGAATGTCCGGCTCTAACTGCCGGCAATTATCCCGAGGCATAGTTATGGACGATTCCTCGGCTGTGACGGCAAAGCCGATTCTTTTGATTGACGAATATGACTGCTTTGCCAAGCATGGAGCCTCCATCGGGAAAATGAGCGATGAGGATTTGTTCTATCTTATGAGCCGGGGGTTAAATAAGAAAGAAGCGTTTTTGCTTATATTACAGGGAATTATCCAACCGTTTATGGCGTCTGTGCCGGCAAAATGGAAGGATAGAATTGAAGAAGAAGTTTCAAATTTGATTGAGAAGTGATTAAGGTGAATTTAGATAAAATAAGAAATGATTTCCCGGTGCTGCGGGAAAATCCAAAGCTGGCATATTTGGATAATGCGGCAATGGCACTAAAGCCGGACTGTGTTATTCAGGCTGTGGATGATTACTATGCCAAGCTGGGCGTAAACGTACATAGAGGTGTATACAAGCTGTCGTATGAGGCGACGGACCTTTACGAGGAGGCAAGAAATAAGATTGCCAAGTTTATTCATGCCGATTTTGAAGAGGTTGTATTTACCAGAGGGGCTTCCGCTTCCTTAAATCTGGTTGCCTCAAGCTATGGATTAACCTTTTTAAAGCCCGGCGATGAAATTATAACCAGCGAGCTGGAGCATCACTCCTCTCATATGCCTTGGAATCACGTTGCCGAGCTGACCGGAGCTAAGGTCGTTTATCTTCCGTTAAATTCCGAGGGAAGAATAACGGTAGAGGCATTCCAAAGTGTTTTAAATCAAAATACAAAGGTTGTTGCCTTGACCTATGTATCGAATGTTATGGGATATATTACACCGATAGAGGAGATTATCCGTTTGGCTCATAAGGCAGGAGCGATTGTATGTGTAGATGCCGCTCAGGCGGTGCCGCATATGAGGGTCGACGTTAAGAAGCTGGATTGTGATTTTTTGGCATTTTCCGGTCATAAGCTGTGCGGTCCTACGGGAATCGGGGTTTTGTATGGCAAGCGGGAGCTATTAGAGAAAATGCCACCGATAGAGTTTGGCGGGGATATGGCGGATACCGTAATGAAGGACAGTATGACCTTTAAGGCGGCTCCTTATAAATTTGAAGCCGGGACGCCGATAATTGCCGGAGCTATCGGACTTGGAGCGGCTTGCGAGTATTTGGAGGCTATCGGCTTGGATAATATTGCAAAGTACGAATATATGCTTAAAGAGGAAGCGTTAAAGGGGTTGAAGCAGATTCCGGGTATCCTTATTTATAATCCAACCTGTGAAACGGGAATCCTGTCCTTTAACATTGAAGGCGTCCACCCGCATGATGCCGCCTCCGTATTTGATAATAACGATGTCTGTATTCGTGCCGGTCATCATTGTGCCCAGCTGATTACGTCATGGCTGAAAACCGTGGGAACGGTACGGGCGTCCTTTTACCTATATAATACGACCGAGGACGTAGAAAAATTTATTCAAAGCGTGAAAGAGGCAAGAGATTTCTTTGCTATGCTTTAGGAGATGATACCATGGATTTAACTACTTTATATCGAACAGTTATTATGGATAATTATAAAAACCCCAAAAACAAAGGGTTGAAGCGGACGGACGATTACCATTTCGTTCATTTGAATAATCCCTCCTGCGGAGATGATATGAATGTTGAAATTCTTATGAAGGACGGCAGACTTGAAGAAATTCATCACGACGGACACGGCTGTTCCATTTGCTGCTCTTCCGCTTCGGTTATGAGTGAAACCCTGAAAGGAAAAACGGTAGAGGAGGCAATGACCGTCATTCATGATTTCTATGAATTGGTGAAGGGGGAAAATCCGAAGGACGAGGAAGCCTTGGGCGAAGCGATTGCGTATGTCGGAGTACGGGATTTCCCGGCAAGAATCAAGTGTGCTACTCTATCATGGAAGGCGGTAGAGCAGGCCATTTTGGAGGTAGAGCATGAAAGAAAATAGCAAGGACGAAATCAATGACATTGTCGGCGATTATAAATATGGCTTTACAACGGACGCCAAAACCATTTTAACCTCCGGCAAAGGGCTAAACAGAGGTGTAGTAGAATTTATTTCCCGGGCGAAGCATGAGCCGGACTGGATGCTGGAATTCCGGCTAAACGCGTACGACGCATTTTTAAAGCTGGAAAACCCGGCATGGGGACCCGATTTATCCGGAATTGACTTTGATGAATATACTTATTATATTAAATCCTCAGAAAAAGCGGAAAGCAGCTGGGAACAGGTCCCGGCAGAAATCAAGGAAACCTTTGATAAGCTGGGGATTCCGGAGGCAGAGGCGAAGTATCTGGCAGGTACATCTACGCAGTTTGAATCCGAGGTTGTTTATCATAACAATCTGAAGGAGTTGGACGAACAGGGCGTAATCTTCTGCGATACGGACACCGCCGTTCGGCTGTATCCTGATTTGGTAAGGGAATATTTTGGTAAAATTGTACCGTATACAGATAATAAATATGCGGCTTTGAATAGTGCCGTTTGGAGCGGCGGCTCCTTTATCTATGTGCCGAAGGGCGTAAGGCTTACCAAGCCGGTACAATCCTATTTCCGCATAAATTCCGAACGGATGGGGCAGTTTGAAAGAACTCTGATTATCGTTGAGGACGACGCTGATATTCATTATGTAGAGGGCTGTACGGCTCCGCAGTATTCCAAGGATTCCCTTCATGCGGCAGTCGTTGAAATCTACGTTAAAAAGCACGCTCATTGTCGGTATTCTACCGTACAAAACTGGTCGAACAATATCGTAAATCTCGTGACTAAAAGAACGCTGGTTGACGATTACGGTCATATGGAATGGATTGACGGAAATGTGGGAGCCGGGCTGAATATGAAGTATCCGGCGTGCGTATTAAAGGGCAAGGGAGCCAAGGGAACGACGGTTTCCATCGCCTTTGCGTCTACGGGTCAGCTTCAGGATACGGGAGCTAAAATGATTCATTTAGGTGAAAACAGTACCTCGACCATTATCTCCAAAAGTATTTGCCGCGGCGGCGGAAAGGTTAATTATCGGGGGACGGTTTCCTGCGGACCCAAGGCTTTGGGGGCTAGAAGCCATGTTGAGTGCGATACTTTGATATTAGATGATATTTCCACCTCAGATACAATTCCGACCAATGCGGGAAAAAACAGCGAAATGTATATTGAGCATGAGGCGACCGTTTCCAAGGTCAATGAGGAACAGCTGTTTTATCTGATGAGCCGGGGACTGACGGAGGCAGAAGCTACGGAAATGATTGTTATGGGCTTTATCGAGCCGTTTTCTAAAGAACTGCCAATGGAATATGCCGTGGAGCTGAATCGTTTGATTAAACTGGAAATGGTTGATTCTATCGGTTAAAAATATGCAATAGATGCTTATTCGGCAAGCTTAGCCCGTAAGCATCTTTTTTTTGTATGTCGTATATTCCCCGGTTTCTATGCCATGGTTTCCCCAAGCTAAGCATATCATATAACTGGAGCCAAGACTGGAAGGACTGCCCGTTCATGCCTAAAACAGCGGGAGGTATGTCAGCCGGTATGGTACGGCACTCGCGGCGATAAAGAGGATAAGAACGAGATTTAAGACGATATCTAGGAAAGAATTTGTCTGATTTTCGGGGATTTTGTAATGAATAACCGCTAACCGGCATATATTACCTTAGGTGATAGTATCAAAACAAATATAGAGGGAATAGATATTTCCTATGAAACGACTGGGTCCGGATACCCAATGCTTCTTTTACATGGCTGGGGTGCCAATAAAAACACCTTTGCTAAGCTGGCTGAAAACTTAAGCGACCGGTTTTTAGTCTATCGTCTGGATTTGCCCGGCTTTGGAGAAAGTGAAATTGGTCTGCCGTTAAATCTGTTTGAGGTCACCGATATTCTGTATCATTTCTGTCAAAAAATGAATATTGAAGCCCCAATCCTTTTAGGACATTCCTACGGAGGAAGGCTTGCGATTATCTATGCGGCTAAATATCCGGTTTCCAAGCTGGTGCTTGTATCTGCCGCCGGAATAAAACAGAATTTAACCTTGAAGAAAAAGGTAAGCGTGAAGCTGTATAAGCTCTTAAAGAAATGTAATATTAAAGTAAAAATGGGTTCTAAGGACTATGTAGACAGCGATAACGTGAAAAGGAAAATGTTGGTCGATGCCGTCAACTGCGATTTAAAAGAATATATGCGGCTGATTCGTACGGAAACCTTATTGATTTACGGGGCAAATGATACTACGACTCCTCTTAGCCTCGCCAAAGTTATTGAAAACAATATTCAGGGAAGTGCTTTAGTGACAATAGAAAACTGCGGACATTTTCCGTATTTGGAGCAGCCTACCGTATTTCAGCTCATTCTTGACAGCTTTTTAGTAGGTAATTCAATATGATTTACTTTCTGATGATATATGCCGTTCTTAAGCTATATATCCTCTTGGATATTTATCAGCAGGCACATTACAGCATTAAGGAATACGGAAAATATTTTTTATCCAATATTCTGTTTTATGACGGTATGGTCCTCCTTGCGGGGATTTTGGGTCTATCCAGCACCAATTTGGCAATCCAGATAGCCTGCGGCTGCTATATTATTTTATATTCTTTATTTTATTTTGCGGTAAAGGTAAAGCTGGTATTCAGTAAAAGAATTATCCGGCTTGCCGTAATCCTGATTTGTTTTATTTTGGCAGCTGCCTGTATTCCGTATATCGGCGGGTATCTTTTAATCTTTATTGAATTTGCCTGTATTCTTTTATTTTATCCGGAACAAATCCTTTCGGGCGGCTTGAATAAAAAATATATTACGTCGGCAAAGAAAAAACTTAAGGATTATCCGGGACAAAAAATAATTATCACCGGCTCTTACGGGAAAACCTCGACTAAGCTGTTATTCCAGCAGGTATTGAATGTGTATTCGCAGGCGGCGGCTACACCCAAAAGCTATAATACGCCCTTAGGAATCTCTAAATTTATCAATGCGGAATGTATTGAGCTGTATCCTTATCTGGTTTTAGAATATGGAGCCTCCGGCGTCGGGGATATTCGCGAGCTTTGTCGCATCGCTCAGCCGGATGTCGGCGTTGTCTGTGAAATCGGATTTATGCATATGAACGGATTTAAAACGATTCAAAATGTCATTGAAGAGAAAATGAGCTTGGTTTCCGACTGCCGCGTGGCGGTATTGAATTATGACAATGAATATATCCGCCGGTATCCGGTTAAAAATGAAATCGTCTTGTCGTACGGACTGCGGTACGGCGACTACAATGCCAGAAATATTGACAAAGGCTCCTTTGATTTTTATTATAAGAATCAATTTATCATTCATTTTTCTACCAGCTTAGTCGGCAGACATCAAATTTTAAATTTACTTGCCGCTTTGAGCTATGCCCATTATCAAGGCTTTGATTTGAAAAAATTATCTAGGGCTATCCGGTTATTTCATGTCGAAAGCAACCGGCTGGAGCTGAAAAAAATTGGAAACAGAATCATATTAGATGATTCCTTCAACTCGAATTTAAAGGGATTTACCGAAGCCTTAAAGGAGCTTGGAGCATATTCCTGTGAGCGTATTCTCATTACGCCGGGAATCGTAGAGCTTGGAAGCTACCAGAAAGTCGTTTATCAGGAGCTGATTCAGCATATTGCCGGAAATACGGATATCGTGATATTGGTAGGCTACCGGCAGTGCCGTCTATTATATGAAATGCTAAAGGGATATAATCTGGAGGTGTTTATCGTCGATTCATTTCGGGAGGGCTATGCCTTGTATACGGCAATCGTCCGTAATTTAGATTTAAGTGCTTTATTGATTGAAAATGATTTACCGGATTTATATAAAAGGGGATTGAGATTTTGAATTTAGGTATTTTGTTTGGAGGCAATTCCTTAGAGCATGAAATATCCATCGTTTCTGCCTATGGATTAAAAAAGAAGCTGGAGGCAGATTATCAAATTACGATGATATATATAAATCATCATAATGAAATTTTTAACGCCAGCCGGCTGGTGTTAGATGATTTTAAATATAACCGACTTAAAAAATTAAAAAAGACAAGATTCATAGCTCGGGGAATCCAAGGGAAAAAGCTGGACTGTATTCTGGTGTGTATGCACGGAGAAAACGGCGAAGACGGTCTTGCGGCAGCCCTGTGCCGGTTTTATCATATCCCGTACGTCGGAAGTGACGTGCTTGCCAGCAGTATCGGTATCGACAAAATGGCGTGCTACCGGTATCTTTCAGCAAACGGTATTCCTATGCTAGAAAGTATTTCCTACACTTATGAGGATTATATGCAGGAAAAGAAAATTGAAACATATCCCTGCATTATTAAGCCGCAGAACGGTGGCTCGTCTATCGGCATTTATGTTTGTAAAACAGAAAAAGAATTTGAGGATAAGGTCGTTCAAGCCTTTGCGGTAAGCAGTAGGCTGATTATTCAGCCATATTATGAAGCCTTGACGGAATATAATTTGGCAATTTATGAATCCGGCTTTTCCCGTTTAGAAAAAATAGAAAAAAAGGATGAAATCTTTTCTTTTGACAATAAATACAATGAATCCTTTAAGCTCATGCATCAATCCCTGAAGGACGACAGTCTGGCAGCAGACTTCCAAAGAATAGGGCGTGAGGTTTATCGGCTTTTGGATTGCAGCGGCATTATCCGGATTGATTTTTTCCGGATAGACGAACAGATTTATGTCAATGAGGTCAACATTATCCCCGGGGCTTTAGCCATGTATTTATTTGAAGATTTTCCCAAGGTACTTCGGGAATGTATTAAAACAGCAGTGACAAAGAAAGAAATTGTCTATAAAAAAGGGAATTTTTTAGCTAAAAGTAATATTAATAAATGATTTAACTAGACTAAAAACCTTAACTTGTGGTAAAATTAGGACTAAAGAAGGTGTTAGTTTTGAAGGCAACAAAGATGCAAAGATTTTTGGGATATTTGATAGATATAGTTTTGCTTAGCATTATTATTCGGCTATGCGTCAATGGCTTCTGCAATTTAGTGCATTTTGATACCAGCAATATGACGGTGTTGTATGAAAATATTTTAGTGGAATTAGAAAAATATTTAGATTCGGTAATCAACTCCGTGGCGGCGGATACGACTGCCCTAATGAATTATATTTATGAGTATATCCGCTATGCTCTCGTTAATTTCGGATTTAACGCTTTATTTTCTTTAATATTTGTCGTTTTGTATCTTATCATTCTTCCTAAATTCTGGAAGGGGCAGACCTTGGGAAGATTTATTATGAAAACAAAGGTAGTAAATAAGGACGGCACCGACGTACGCTTTTCTCGGATTCTTGTCCGGGAGCTGGTTGGAACATGGCTTTTATATTTGACCTTCGGCGGCTTTTCTATTTACTTTGCCACGTTGATTTTAGTGTTGTGCGACGGAAGGTCGCTGGTAGACTACATTGGAAAAACGAAGCTGATTTCTCTATTGGATTCCGATGAGGAACAGCCGAAGGAAAGCCCAAGGGAAAACTCAAGAAACAGCGACGAATATATAGACGCTAAATTCACCGAGGTACCGAAAGAGGATACCTCTTCCGATAAAGATGACGAATATACGGTATTTTAGGATTGGCTATGAAACGGTTTACGGTTTTAAAAAATACCTTTGAGGATAAAGAAATTCCTATCCATATGCTTAAGGCATTGGTAGGAAATCGTTTGGAGATAGAGGAAAGAAGGGAATGCTTGATTTTTTGGTATTCCTACGATAAACCGGAGGATATTGACACATTATTTTTATCCCTTGGCAATGAATTTATGGTTGATATTACCGGATATACCTCCGTCTACCCGGAGCAAAGGCAGAAGCAGGAGCTATCCATAGCCTTGGACTTAATAGAGAATCTGCCGGCTGGAATGTACTGCCTGAAAACAGCTCTTTTGCACGCCAAGCAGATTGACCGCAAAAAAATGATTTTAGATTTTATTCTGGAATCCAGCGGCATTGATTACGCCTTTATCCGCGGCTTTGCCGAAAACAATCTGAATGTAAGTCAGGCGAGCAAGGCGATGTTTATTCATCGGAATACCATGAATTATAAGCTGGATAAATTAAAGGAGCTTTCCGGCTTTGATTTAAGGTCTTTTCTTGACGCCTACGTTTTGTATCAGTTGGCTACCGGAAAATAAGATAAGACATATTGGGATTGTGCCAATATGTTTTTTTGTGCATTTTGCACATAGATAGAAAGCGTTTTATTTTGTATAATATGGGTATAAAAACAGGAGGAATTTTAAAAATGGCAGTATTGGACTTAAATAATATCAATAAAATCTATCCAAACGGCGTACAGGCTGTTTTCGATTTTAATTTACACATTGACGATAAGGAATTTATCATTTTTGTCGGACCTTCCGGCTGCGGTAAATCAACGACCCTTCGTATGATTGCCGGACTTGAGGATATTTCCTCCGGCGATTTCTTCATCGACGGAGTAAGAATGAATAATGTAAGCCCGAAGGACCGCGGAATAGCCATGGTATTCCAGTCTTATGCACTATACCCGCACATGACCGTATTCAATAATATGGCATTCGGTTTACAGCTTCGCCGTGTTCCGAGAGAAGAAATTGCAAGACGTGTTGCTGATGCGGCAAAAATACTGGGCTTGGAGGCATTCTTAAATCGTTATCCTCGTCAGTTATCCGGTGGACAATGTCAGCGTGTTGCATTAGGACGTGCTATCGTACAGAACGCCAAGGTATTCTTATTGGATGAGCCGCTTTCTAACCTAGACGCTAAGCTTCGTGTCACCATGCGTGGTGAGCTGACTAAGCTTCATAAGAATTTAGGCTGTACTACTATCTATGTTACCCACGACCAGACTGAAGCAATGACCATGGCAAACCGGATTGTAGTAATGAGAGATGGCCGTATTCAGCAGTGCGGTACGCCAAAGGAAATCTATGATTCTCCGGCAAACGTATTCGTCGGTGGATTTATCGGTACGCCGCCAATGAACTTTATTCATGGTACGCTGAAGGACAACGGACAGTTTGTATCCTCTAAGGGCAATTATACTATCCGTATCCCTGAGGGCAGATTGACCGCCGCAAGAGAAAAGGGCTATGAGAACAGAGAGGTTATCTTCGGTATTCGTCCGGAGGACATTTCCGACAGCGAGGTAATGATTGAGGCATATCCTGAATCCGTTGTGGATATCACAGTTGAAATCTCAGAATTGCTGGGAGCTGAAACGAACATTTATACCTCTGTCGACGGCGACTCTATTATAGCCTCTGTCACCGCTAGAGATGACTTGGCTCCGGGACAGCCGCTAAAGCTGGCATTTGATATGAATCATTGTCATTTGTTTGACCCGGATACAGAACTGATTATTAAGTAAATATAAGAAGCAAGGGAGAACCGAAACGGGTTCTCCCTTTTGTTTTTATATAAAATTGTATACGGATAAGAGTTTAATCCTCATGCTTTAGACTCGGACAGGATATTTCAAACATATCATCAATCATATTGTGAATCAGCTTGGCATAGCGGTTATTGGCTAGGGTATACTGCATTTCCTTGCCGACCTTCTTGGCTTCGATGATTTTATATTGTTTTAAAAGCCTTAAATGGTGGGAAACCGCTGGGGCGGACATTCCTATGGCAAGACCGATGTCCGTGACGCATTCAGTCGTATGACATAAAAGCCATAAAATTCTTAGTCTGGTTGGGTCGGAAAGCGTCGATAAAATGTCGGATATTTCCTGTGCCTGTTCGTAGGTAGGAAACTGCTTCAGCAAATCCTCCAGTCCTATGGAATGTTCATGAAACTTTTGCATAAAATTCACCTCATAAAAATATTATAGCATCTGTCTCTTATACACATCTGACGCTGCCGACGAACTCTAGGGTGTAG